>Ga0197143_1000246_pt1:27500-64519 | contig 64519 bp, 51 predicted proteins | sample GBS70_MetaG_FD_148603 | JGI IMG/M metagenome (GOLD analysis project Ga0197143, IMG submission 148603) | Sediment microbial communities from Great Boiling Springs, Gerlach, Nevada, United States - GBS 70_MetaG | ecosystem: Environmental > Aquatic > Thermal springs > Hot (42-90C) >...
CCCGTACTCGAAAGGTGACGCGACTCCCGGCAGGTTCCTGAGTACCACGGGACACGTGGAACCCCGTGGGAAGCTGGGGAGACCACTTCCCAAGGCTAAATACCCCTGGCGACCGATAGCGAACTAGTACCGTGAGGGAACGGTGAAAAGCACCCCGGGAGGGGAGTGAAAGAGATCCTGAAACCGCGTGCCCACGTGCAGTCGGAGCCCGCTACGGCGGGTGACGGCGTGCCTATTGAAGAATGAGCCGGTGAGTTACTCTGCGTGGCGAGGTTAAGCGAGGAAACTCGCGGAGCCGTAGCGAAAGCGAGTCCGAACAGGGCGTCCAGTCGCGCGGAGTAGACGCGAAACCTGGTGATCTACCCATGGGCAGCGTGAAATCCAGGTAAAACTGGATGGAGGCGCGAACCCGTCAGCGTTGCAAAGCTGTGGGATGACCTGTGGGTAGGGGTGAAATGCCAAGCGAACCAGGAGATAGCTCGTTCTCCCCGAAATGCATTGAGGTGCAGCGTCGGGCGTTCTCCGGCGGAGGTAGGGCTCTGGATGGGCTAGGGGGCTCACCGCTTACCGAACCCAACCAAACCGCGAATGCCGTCGGACGAAGCCCGGCAGTGAGACGGTGGGGGATAAGCTCCATCGTCGAGAGGGGAACAGCCCAGACCACCAGCTAAGGCCCCCAAGTCCATGCTCAGTGTGAAAGGATGTGGGACCGCCCAGACAGCCAGGAGGTTGGCTTAGAAGCAGCCATCCTTTAAAGAGTGCGTAATAGCTCACTGGTCGAGTGGTCCTGCGCCGACAATGTAACGGGGCTAAGCATGGCGCCGAAGCTGTGGGTCGTCCGCCAAGGGCGGGCGGCGGTAGGGGAGCGTCTGCTTCGGCTGTGAAGCGGGTGGCGCGAGCCCCCGTGGAGCGAAGCGGAGTGAGAATGCCGGCATGAGTAGCGCAAGGAGCGTGAGAACCGCTCCCCCCGGAAACCTAAGGTTTCCTACGGAAGGTCAATCCGCGTAGGGTTAGTCGGGCCTAAGCCGAGGCCGAAAGGCGTAGGCGATGGACAGCTGGTTAGTATTCCAGCACCGCCCTGAGTGGGCTTGATGCAGAGGGGGGACCCGGAAGGGTAGGTTCCGCGGGCCCACTGGACATGGTCCGTTCCTGGCCTGTAGGCGTCTGGGCCGAGGCAAATCCCGGCCCAGGATAAGCTGAGGGGTCGGGAGGAGTGGAGACTTCGGTCAAAGCAACGGAGCTGAGCCCACGCCGGCGAGAAAAGCCTCGCTGCTACTGCTCAGGGCGCCCGTACCGCAAACCGACACCGGTAGGTGGCGGTAAGAACCGCAAGGGGATCGGGAGAACCCTCGTTAAGGAACTCGGCAAATTGGGTCCGTAACTTCGGGAGAAGGACCGCCTCCGGCTGTGAACCGGCTTGCCCGGGGAGCAGCGGGAGGTCGCAGTGAGCAGGCCCGGGCGACTGTTTACCAAAACCACAGGTCTCTGCGAAAGCGAAAGCTGACGTATAGGGGCTGACGCCTGCCCAGTGCCGGAAGGTTAAGGGGAGGGGTGCAAGCCCCGAACCGAAGCCCCGGTGAACGGCGGCCGTAACTATAACGGTCCTAAGGTAGCGAAATTCCTTGTCGGGTAAGTTCCGACCCGCACGAAAGGCGTAACGACCTGGGCACTGTCTCGACGAGGGACCCGGCGAAATTGAATTGACCGTGAAGATGCGGTTGACCCGCGGCAGGACAAAAAGACCCCGTGGAGCTTTACTGCAGCTTGGCGCTGGGAGTGGGCCTGGGATGCGTAGGATAGGTGGGAGGCTGTGAAGCCGGGCTTCCGGGCTCGGTGGAGCCGCCCTTGAAATACCACCCTTCCCTGGTCTGCTTTCTAACTCGTGAGCAAGCACGAGGACAGCGTCTGGCGGGCAGTTTGACTGGGGCGGTCGCCTCCTAAAGCGTAACGGAGGCGCACAAAGGTCCCCTCAGGCTGGATGGAAATCAGCCGTCGAGTGCATTGGCATAAGGGGGCTTGACTGCGAGACCTACAAGTCGAGCAGGGGCGAAAGCCGGTCAAAGTGATCCTACGGTACCGTGTGGAAGGGCCGTGGCTTAACGGATATAAGCTACCCCGGGGATAACAGGCTGATCTTGCCCAAGCGTCCACAGCGACGGCAAGGTTTGGCACCTCGATGTCGGCTCGTCGCATCCTGGGGGTGAAGTCGCTCCCAAGGGTTGGGCTGTTCGCCCATTAAAGCGGTACGCGAGCTGGGTTCAGAACGTCGTGAGACAGTTCGGTCTCTATCCGCCGCGGGCGTAGGAGGCTTGAGGGGGGCTGCCCCTAGTACGAGAGGACCGGGGTGGACGGACCTCTGGTGTGCCAGTTGTCCCGCCAGGGGCACCGCTGGGTAGCCATGTCCGGACCGGATAAGCGCTGAAAGCATCTAAGCGCGAAGCCGACCCCAAGATGAGGCCTCCCACCGGGCTAACCGGGTAAGACCACAGGAAGACCACCTGTTCGATAGGCGCCAGGTGTAAGCGCAGCAATGCGCTCAGCTGAGGCGTACTAATGGTCGAGGGCTTGACCTGCGTCCAAGGCTCGCCCACCGATCGCCCACCGCGTTGCTCGCTCTTCAGTGTGCAGGTGCCCCGGCACCCCTCCCTCACACCGCGGGGTGGAGCAGTGGCAGCTCGTCGGGCTCATAACCCGAAGGTCGCGGGTTCGAATCCCGCCCCCGCTACCATCACCCCTTCCCCGACCCGAACGGCGCCCTCTCCGCGAGGGCGCCGCTTCCCTCTCTCCAGCACCATCCGCCCATGACGATCCCCGGACCCGACCCCCTCCTCGACGGCGTGTGGTGGCTCCACTCCACCCGCGGCTCCAACGTCTACCTCGTCGAGGCGGACGACGGCTCCCTCGCACTCGTCGATACGGGCTTCCGCCAGAGCGCTCCTGCCATCCTCGGGCAGCTCGACCACTTCGAACGGCCGCTCGCCGCGATCCTCGTCACCCACCGGCACTTCGACCACGCCGGCGGCGCGGCCACCCTCCGGGAAGCGACGGGCGCCCTCGTGGTCGCCGGTCGCGGCGATTGCCGCCTCCGCGACGGTCACTACGAACTCCGTACGCCCATCGGCCGAACCCACATCGCGCGCTTCCTCGGCTCTCTCGTCGTCCCCCGCCCGGAGCCCGTCCCCGTCGACCGCCCCGTCGACTCGGAGACGGAAGTGCTTCCCGGTGTCGTGGCCGTCCCGACTCCAGGCCACACGCCGGGCTCCCTCTGCTTCCTCGTGCCGCGGCTCGGTGCGGCCTTCGTCGGCGACCTCGTCATCAGCCACGGGGGAACGCTGACCCGCCCACTTCGCATGGCGAACGCCGACGACCGCCTCTACCTCCGGAGCCTCGCCGCCTTCGCTGCCATCGCCCCAGAGGCCGGGTTCCCCGGGCATGGCCCACCCGTCCTCTCCGAGTTCGGCCAGCGTCTTCGTGAGCTCGCAGCGCTTCCCCGCCGGAACGGACTCGCCGCCCTCTCGCCGGAACGGTTCGCCCGGTTGGCCGCCTTCGGCCGCTCGTTCGCTCTCCCTCGACGGTCCCGCCGGCCCGGTTGACGGAGCGGATGGCCGCCGGTATGCTCGTACGTGGCTTGGTGTGCCCACCGGTCTCCCCGATCCGCATGCGCCGACACCACACCCCTTCGCGCAGTTCGCCTGACCAGTCCTGAAGGAGTCGCCGCAGGATGACCACTGCCCGTGACGTCGTCCGAGGGGGAGGCATTTCCCCCAAGATCCGGAACTACGGCCGCATCCCTGAGGTCCTCGAGCTCCCCAACCTCATCCGCGTTCAGCTCGAGAGCTTCGAATGGTTCAAGCGGGAAGGACTCCGTGAGGTCCTCGACGAGTTCTCCCCCATCACTGACTTCTCTGGCTCCCGTATGGAGCTCTACTTCCGCGATTACTTCTTCCGCCCCCCGAAGCACTCGCAGGAAGAGTGCCGAGAGCGGGATATGACCTACTCGGCGCCCCTGTACGTGACCGTGGAGCTCCATGTAAAGGACACGGGGGAAATCAAAGAGCAGGTCATCTTCTTCGGCGACTTCCCAATCATGACCGAACGCGGCACCTTCATCATCAACGGTGCCGAACGGGTCGTCGTCAGCCAGCTCGTCCGTTCCCCCGGCGTGTACTACACCCTCGAGACCGATATCCAGACCGGCCGCCAGCTTGGCTTCGCCAAACTCATCCCCAACCGCGGCGCCTGGCTGGAGTTCGAGACCTCGAATCGCGATGTGATTTCGGCGAAGGTCGACCGGAAGCGGAAGATCCCCGTCACCACCCTCATCCGTGCCGTCGACGTTCCGGGACTCCTGCCCGAGGACAGGGAGAACCCGCGCTTCCAGAAGTACTTCGAGGCGCGCGCTCGCGCCGAAGCCAGCGGCGCTCCCGAGGACGAACGGGCTCGCGATGCCGCACTCCGGGAACTCGAGCATGACCTCGGCACCAACGAGCGACTCTTCCGCCTCTTCGAAGACGTCGACACGGACGAGGTCCACCAATACATTCGGGCCACCATCGCGCGGGAGTCGGCGGCCGTCGAGGACAAGCATTCGGCCCTCCTCGACTTCTACCGCCGCATGCGCCCCGGCGACCCGCCGACGCCCGAGAACGCCCGCAACCTCCTCACCTCCACCTTCTTCAACCCGCGTCGCTACGACTTGGGGCGCGTCGGCCGGTACAAGGTGAACCGCCGCCTCGGCTTCGACGAGGTAACGCAGAAGCACCTCCGCGCCGAGGACCTCGTCGCCATCGTCCGCGAGCTCATTAACCTGAACAACGGACGCGGCCATCCGGACGATATCGACCACCTCGGCAACCGCCGCGTTCGCGCAGTAGGCGAGCTCATCCAGCAGCAGTTCCGCGTGGGCCTGCTCCGCATGGAGCGCGTCGTTCGGGAGCGGATGAACATCACCGACCCCGACGAGGCTACGCCGAGCGCCCTCATCAACATCCGGCCGGTCGTGGCCGCCATGCGGGAATTCTTCGGCGGGAGCCAGCTCAGCCAGTTCATGGACCAAACCAACCCGCTGGCTGAGCTCACGCACAAGCGTCGGTTGAGCGCTCTCGGCCCGGGCGGTCTCTCCCGTGACCGCGCCGGGTTCGATGTCCGCGACGTGCACCATAGCCACTACGGGCGCATCTGCCCCATCGAAACGCCGGAAGGCCCGAACATCGGCCTCATCGGCTCGCTCGCGACCTATGGCCGCCTGAACGCCTTCGGCTTCGTCGAAACGCCGTACCGCCGGGTCGTGAACGAACTGAGCGCCGACGACCCTCGCGTCATCGGGCGTACCGTGCGCCAGGACATCACCGACACGGCGGGCAACGTCATCGTTCCCAAGGGGACGGCCGTCACGGAGGAGGTGGCGCGCCGTCTCGCCGAGCTCGGGCGACGCGTGCCCATCGAGCCGATCGTTACCGATGAAATCGTCTACCTCACCGCCGACGAAGAGGAGCGATTCATCATCGGGCAGGCGAACACTCCTGTCTCCCCGGACGGCCGTTTCCTCACGGACCGCGTCGAGGCCCGTGTCCGCAGCCAGTTCCGGCAGGTTTCCCCGGAAGAGGTTCACTTCCTCGACGTCTCGCCGAAGCAGATGGTTTCGGTGGCGACGTCGCTCATCCCCTTCCTCGAGCACGACGACGCCAACCGCGCCCTCATGGGCTCGAACATGCAGCGCCAGGCCGTCCCCCTCGTGCGGCCGGAGGTTCCGCTTGTGGGGACCGGGATGGAGCGCCGGGCAGCTATCGACTCCGGCCATGCGGTCGTGGCCGAGGGCGACGGCGAGGTGATCGAGGCGCACGGCCTGCAGGTGGTCGTCCGCTACGACGATCCTGAGCTCGGCACGAAGACGTACCCGCTCATCAAGTTCGCGCGTTCGAACCAGGGCACCTGCATCAACCAGCGGCCGGTGGTCATTCGCGGACAGCGCGTTCGCAAGGGCGACCCCCTCATCGACAGCTCGAGCACGCAGAATGCCGAGCTCGCCCTCGGCCAGAACGTGCTGTGCGCGTTCATGTCGTGGGAGGGCTACAACTTCGAGGACGCCATCATCATCAGCCAGAACCTCATCCGGGAGGACAAGTACACCTCCATCCACATCGAGAAGTACGAGGTCGAAGCGCGCGAGACGAAGCTCGGGCCGGAGGAGATCACCCGCGACATCCCGAACGTCGGCGAGGAGAGCCTCCGCGACTTGGACGAGGACGGCATCATCCGCATCGGGGCGGAGGTGCGCGAGGGCGACATCCTCGTCGGCAAGATCACGCCCAAGGGTGAAACCGAGCTCACCGCCGAGGAGAAGCTGCTCCGCGCCATCTTCGGCGAGCGCGCCCGCGAGGTGAAGGACACGAGCCTCCGCGTACCCCACGGCGAAAGCGGAAAGGTTATCGACGTCAAGGTCTTTACCCGCGACAACCACCCCGAGCTCCCTGCCGGGGTCATCAAGCTCGTCCGTGTGAGCGTCGCCCAGCGCCGGAAGATCTCCGAGGGCGACAAGATGGCGGGACGGCACGGGAACAAGGGCGTCATCAGCCGCATCCTGCCGCGGGAGGACATGCCGTTCCTCCCCGACGGCACCCCGGTCGACATCATCCTCAACCCCATCGGTGTGCCCAGCCGCATGAACATCGGCCAGGTGCTCGAAACACACCTCGGCTGGGCTGCCCACTGGCTCGGCTTCCGGGCCATCAGCCCCGTCTTCGACGGCGCATCCGACGTCGCGATCGACGACGCGCTCGCGCTCGCCTGGATGGCGATGGAAGCCGGCGCCGTCTACTACGTCGACCCGCGGGACCGCGGCTTCGACGAAGAGCGGCTCATCCGCTGGATCGAGGAGCAGGGGTACGACCCCGACCCCATCTACCGCAACCCGGTGGAAGGGGCGGCGAAGCGCGCCTGCCTCGAAATCTGGCTGAAGCAGATGCAGGTGGCGGTGCCAGATGGCGCATCCACGGAAGAGCTCGAGCAGCTCGCCCAGAAGACCTACGACGATACGGGTGTACCCCCGCCGATCTTCGGGAAGATGACCCTGTACGACGGCCGAACCGGCGAGCCGTTCGATCAGCCCGTGACCGTCGGCTACATCTACATGATGAAGCTGAACCACCTCGTCGAGGACAAGATCCACGCCCGGAGCACGGGGCCCTACTCGCTCATCACCCAGCAGCCGCTCGGGGGTAAGGCTCAGTTCGGCGGGCAGCGCTTCGGCGAGATGGAGGTGTGGGCCCTCGAAGCCTACGGGGCTGCCCACGTCCTGCAGGAGCTGCTCACCGTCAAGTCCGACGACGTCGTGGGCCGGGTCAAGGCGTACGAAGCGATCGTGAAGGGCGAGGACGTTCCCGCACCGGGCATCCCCGAATCCTTCAAGGTTCTGGTGAAGGAGCTGCAGAGCCTGGGCCTCTCCGTGGAAGTGTCGAGCGACGAAGGTGCGGTCTCCTTCAGCGAAGACCTCGGTGGCGAGGTGCCCGAGCTTGGCATCAACCTCTCCGGGTTCGAATCGGAGGACGTGTTCAATGCTCGAAGTTAACGACTTCAACCAGGTGCGAATCTCCCTCGCCAGCCCCGAACAGATCCTCTCGTGGTCGTATGGCGAGGTCACGAAGCCGGAGACGATCAACTACCGCACCCTGAAGCCGGAGAAAGATGGGCTCTTCTGCGAGAAGATTTTCGGGCCCACGAAGGACTTCGAATGCTATTGCGGAAAGTACAAGCGGGTCCGCTACAAGGGCATCATCTGCGATAAGTGCGGCGTGGAGGTGACCCGAGCCAAGGTGCGCCGCGAGCGGATGGGACACATCCAGCTCGCCTCCCCCGTCGCTCACATCTGGTTCGTGAAGGGCACGCCGTCCAAGCTCGGCCTCCTGCTCGACATGTCTCCGCGTAACCTCGAGCGGGTCATCTACTTCGCCCAGTACCTCGTCACCCATGTGGACGAGGAGGCGCGGCAGGCCGAGATCGCCCGCCTGCGCGAGGAGAAGGAGGCCATCATCGGCGAGCGGCTTGCCGACGTCTCACCGCGCCGCGAGCAACTGGAGCGGAAGCTGGACGAAGCCCACCGCGAGCTGCAGCAGCGGTTCGCCGAAAGGAAGGAGCGCATCGAGGCCGAACGGAAGATCTCGCGCGATGCCCTCGCAGCGGCCGTGGAGCGCGCCGTCCAGGCGGCCGAAGCTGCCCAGGGGAAAACGCTCGAGCAGCCGATCACGATCCTCGGCGACGCCATCCTCGAGGCCGGGACAAAGGTCACGAAGGCCTCCATCGTCAAGGTCCAGAAGGAGGGTGAGAAGAAGCTCGCTGCCTTCGACAAAGAAACCGAGCAGATGGTGGAGCAGGAGCGGCTCGCCATCGAGTCGGCGATGGAGGATGCCAAGGCCTCGCTGGCGGGCGAACTCGAACCGCTCCGGCAGAAGGAGCAGCAGCTCCGCCAGGAGATCGAGCGGGAGTACGACGAGCTCATCAAGGATCTGGAGGAGCTCGCCGACCCGGTGCAGCACGATCGGGTCGTCCTCCTGAGCGAAAGCCGCTACCGGGAGCTTTCGGAGCGCTTCGGACACGTTTTCACGGCGAAGATGGGCGCCGAGGCGATCCTCGACGTCCTCGAGCGGCTCGACCTCGACGCCCTGCGGACGAAGCTGAAGCAGGAGATCATGTCCGCGAGCGGGCAGCGGCGGAAGAAGGCGACGAAGCGCCTCAACGTGGTCGAGGCGCTGAAGGAATCCGGCAACAAGCCGGAGTGGATGATCTTCCGCGTGCTGCCGGTCCTTCCGCCGGAACTCCGGCCGATGGTGCAGCTGGACGGTGGTCGCTTCGCGACGAGCGACCTGAACGACCTGTACCGGCGCGTCATCAACCGGAACAACCGTCTCAAGCGCCTGCTCGAGCTCGGTGCGCCGGAGATCATCATCCGCAACGAGAAGCGGATGCTTCAGGAGGCCGTCGACAGCCTCATCGACAACGGCCGGCGGGGCCGTGCCGTCACGGGCACGGGTGGCCATCGCCTGAAGAGCCTCAGCGACATGCTGAAGGGGAAGCAGGGCCGCTTCCGCCAGAACCTCCTCGGCAAGCGGGTCGACTACTCCGGTCGCTCCGTCATCGTCGTCGGTCCCGAGCTGCGCCTCGACCAGTGCGGCCTGCCGAAGCGCATGGCCCTCGAGCTCTTCAAGCCGTTCGTCATGCACTCCCTGGTGGCGAAGGGGCTCGCCCACAACATCAAGAGCGCCAAGCGCATCGTCGAGCGGGCGCGGCCGGAGGTTTGGGACGTCCTCGACGAGGTCATCAAGGACCGGCCGGTACTCCTGAACCGCGCACCGACGCTCCACCGCCTCGGGATCCAGGCGTTCTATCCGGTCCTCATCGACGGCGCTGCCATCCAGCTCCACCCCCTCGTCTGTGCCGCCTTCAACGCCGACTTCGACGGCGACCAGATGGCCGTCCACGTGCCCCTGAGTCGCGAGGCGGTAGCCGAGGCGAAGCAGGTCATGCTCTCGACGAAGAACCTGCTCTCCCCCGCCAGCGGTGACCCCATCGTCACCCCCTCGCTCGACATGGTGCTCGGGGCGTACTACATGACGGAGCTCGACCCCAAGGCGAAGGGCGCCTACCGTCGCGGCTCCAATGGAACGCCCACCCAAGGCGTGTACGCTTCTTTCGAGGAAGCGAAGCTCGCCCACGACCTCGGCCACCTCGACCTGCGGGCACCCATCCTGGTTCGCACGACCCGTGCCGTCCAAGAGGGCGACACCATCCGCGAACCCGAACGCGACGAGCACGGCAATCCCAAGCCGTTCCTCTTCGAGACCTCGGTCGGACGGATCATCTTCAACGAGGTTCTGCCGGACGAGCTCCCCTTCCAGAACGACCTCATGGACCGCGGCACCCTCCGCAAGGTTGTCGCGATGTGCTACCGGCGGCTTGGCGGCGACCGGACGGCCCAGGTGCTCGACCGGCTGAAGGACGTCGGATTCCACTACGCCACCCGTTCGGGCGTGACCTTCGCCATCCACGAAATCAAGGTGCCCGCCACGAAGCAGGAGATCCTCCGCGAAGCGGAACGCCGTGCCGACGAGCTGATGGAGCAGTACCAGATGGGCTTCATCACCGAGGAGGAGCGGTACCAGGGCACCGTCGAGGTCTGGAACGAGGCCACCGCCAAGATCGAGGAGACGATCAAGGCCCACCTGAAGGAGTACGGGTCGCTCAACTACATGGCCAGTTCGGGCACCAAGGGGAACATCACCCAGATCCGCCAGATGGCCGGCATGCGCGGCCTGATGGCCGACCCGAACGGCAAGATCATCGAGCTGCCGATCAAAAGCTCCTTCCGCGAGGGCCTCACCGTCCTCGAGTACTTCATCTCCACCCACGGGGCCCGCAAGGGTCTCGCCGACACCGCGCTCCGCACCGCCGACTCGGGGTACCTCACCCGCCGCCTCATCGACGTTGCGCAGGAGGTGATCGTCTTCGAAGAGGACTGCGGCACGACCGCGGGTATGTGGCTCGAACGGGACCGCTCCGCGGACGCTCTCGAGTCCTTCCGTGAGCGCATCATCGGCCGATACCCGGCTGCCCCCATCGTCGACGAGAAGACGGGCGAAATCATCTGCGACCTCGGCCAGGAGATCGACGAGCGTGTGGCCGACCGCATCGACGAGCTCGGCATCGAGCGGGTGTACGTCCGTACCCCGCTCTCCTGCGAGGCGGAGCGCGGCGTCTGCGCGATGTGCTACGGGCGCGACCTCGCCCGCGGCGAGCGGGTCAAGCTCCGCACCGCGGTGGGAATCATCGCCGCCCAGTCCATCGGTGAGCCGGGCACGCAGCTCACCATGCGCACGTTCCACACCGGCGGCGTGGCCAGCGCCACGGACATCACCAGCGGTCTACCGCGCGTCGAGGAGCTCTTCGAGGCCCGCACCCCGAAGGGCGAAGCCATCATCTCCGAGATCGACGGCGTCGTGGACGTCATCGAGGATGGAGAGCGCCGCGTCGTCCGCGTAACGAACGTCGATACGTTGGTCGAGGAGTACGACCTCCCGCCCGGTCATACGCTTCTCGTGCAGGACGGCGAGCACGTCGCCTCGGGTGCGCCGCTTGCGGCTCCCGCGGACGCGGTTGCCGACGGGCAAGTTACCGACCTCGCGCTCGCCGTGCAGTCGCGCATCCCAGGTGTGGTGCGGCTCGGCACCCCGGGCAAGATCCAGGTGGTGTACGAAGAGCGGGAGGAGCGCGAATATCAGATTCCTGCTGCTGCCCGCCTCCTCGTCGAGCCTGGCCAGTACGTGAACGCTGGCGACCAGCTCACCGAGGGTGCCAAGAACCCGCAGCACATCCTCGCCATCCAGGGGCGGGACGCCGTCCGGAAGTACATGGTCGACGAGATCCAGAAGGTCTACAAGTCACAAGGCGTCAACATCAACGACAAGCACATCGAAATCATCGTCCGCCAGATGTTGCGTCGCGTGAAAGTCGACCATCCGGGCGATACCAACCTCCTCCCGGGTGAGCTGGTGGACCGGCGGGAGTTCGAGGAGATCGTGAATCGCGTGGTCGCCGAGGGCGGCGAGCCCGCCACTGCCCAGCCGGTGCTCCTCGGCGTCACGAAGGCCTCGCTCAGCACCGAGTCCTGGCTGGCCGCGGCCTCCTTCCAGGAGACGACCCGTGTGCTCACGAACGCGGCGATCGAGGGGAAGGTCGACCGGTTGCTGGGTCTCAAGGAGAACGTCATCATCGGCAAGCTCATCCCCGCCCGCGCCGAGATCGAGCTGCCGAAGCGAGAGGCTATCGAGGATGAGCTTCCGGAGACCCTCTTCATCGAGGAGGAGGAGGAGCTGGAGCGGATGCTCGGCGAAGGCAGCCTCGGCCGGCCTTCCACTCTCCCGATCCTCGACGACGAGGGGCGCGAGCTGCCGGCGGACCGAGCCTTCGTCGACGACGAGGACCAGGAGGACGAGGGCGAATAGTAGGGGTTCGGCTTACGGATGCCCCGCGCCCCGCCGCAACAGCGGCGGGGCGCGGTCGTTCTTGTCCCTGTCAGGCGAGCCGGTGGGCGAGCGACCGCGGCTCCTCGAGGAGGTAGTCTTCGTCGACCGGGCGGGACGCGACACCAGCTTCCGCTGCCGCGAAAGCCACGGCCCGAGCCACGGTTCGGTGAACCGCCGGGTCGAGCGGGGGCGGGAGAAGCATTCCGGGCGGAGCCTGTTCGGCGATGGCGCGCGCCGCCGCGAGGAACACCTCCGGCACGAATCGACGGATGCCGCAGTCCAAACCGCCACGGCAGAGGCCTGGAAAGGCGAGCAAGTTGTTCGTCGCCCGGCCATCGGTGGCGAGGGCGGCACCCGCCTTCAGCGCCTCCGAGACCTCGATCTCCGGGTAGGGGTTGGAGAGCGCGAAGATGATCTGCCCGGGCCGCACCAGCTCGGGAGCGATCAGCCTCGCCCTCCCCGTCGTGGCGACGACGACATCGCAGCGCGCCATCACTTCTTCGAGCGTCGCCGCACGCCCTCCCTGCGCCTCGAGCCGTCGGAGGGCCTCCGGCGCGATATCGGCGCCCCACACGGGCCGGCCAAGCCATCGCATCGCCATCCTCGCGATGGCGTTCCCCGCGGCACCGAGACCGACGCATCCCAGTTCCAGGCGTTCCGGGCTCCGACCCGTAAGCTTGGTGGCGTTCATCAAGGCGCCGAGTACCACAGCCGCGGTGCCGTGTTGGTCGTCGTGGAACACGGGCACACCGCGGGCCGCCAGCGCTTCCTCGAACTCGAAACAGGCGGGGGCTGCGACGTCTTCGATCTGGATGAGCCCGAAGGAAGGGGCGATGGCGGCGACTGCCTCGGCCATCTTCTGGGGTTCGCCCGTGGCCAGGGCGATCGGAACCCCGAACACCCCCACCAGGTGGCTGAGCAACGCCGACTTCCCCTCGAGGATGGGGAGCGCCGCGAGCGGGCCCAGATTTCCCAATCCCAGCACCGCGCTCCCATCGGAGACGATGGCGACCGTGTTGGCGCGGATGGTGTAGTGGGCAGCCAGCTCCGGGTCGGCCGCGATCTTCCTCGCCACCTCGCCCACGCCGGGGGTGTAGATGCGGCCGAGGTCGGCTTCGCCGCGAATGGGGTAGCGAGAGCGTACCACGAGCTTCCCGCCCACGTGGAGCTCGAGGACCTCGTCCCGGACTTCGAGCACTTCGGCGTCGCCGCAGGCGTTGATGGCGGCCACGGTGGCCTCCACCGCCGCCTCGTCACTGAAGCCCATGTCGATATCCCGCACACGGTGGAGCGGGCTGATGGAGACGGTTCGGATATCCCCGAGCGAGGCCCCGTGTTGTGCCACGATGGCGAGGACGTGGGCCAGGACGCCAACCCGGTTCGTCGTCTTGATGCGGAGGGTTCGGAAAATGGATGCCCCGCGATGAAGCTCTTCCGGCGTTGCCATGGCCGCACTATACCGCGACTGCCTCTTCCAATCTCCGGCCGAATGGCGTTACCGGCTCCGTTCGAGCAGACAGATGGCTTCGGCCGCCATCGCCTCGCCACGGCCGACGGCATCCAGCCCCTCGGCGGTCTTGGCCTTCACGCTCACCGCCTCGAGGCTCACTCCTAGGACCGAGGCGATCCGCTCCCGGATGAGCGGAATGTACGGGGCGAGCCTCGGACGCTCCGCTCGGACCACTGCGTCGACGTTGGCCACGCGCCACCCCCGCTCTGCGGCGAGCTTCACGGCCTTTCGGACGAAATCCGCGCTGTCGGCATGGGCCCAGCGTGGGTCGCTCGGTGGGAAGTGCTGTCCGATATCTCCCAGGGCTGCCGCGCCCAAGATGGCGTCGGTGAGGGCGTGGAGGAGGACGTCGGCGTCGGAGTGGCCGGCGAGCCCCGGCCCTTCTTCGATGATGACGCCGCCGAGGACCAGCGGCCGGTTGTCGTCCACCCGGTGGATGTCGCTCCCGAAGCCGACGCGCATCATCGCGCCGCTGCCTCCTGCCAGGCGGCGATGGCGCGGGCGATGGCCAGGTCGATGGGGTACGTAATCTTCAGGTTCGCCCGGTCACCTTCTACGACGCGGCAGCGGTACCCGGCCCGGGCCAGCATCGCGGCGTCATCGGTCGCGTCGGAGTCGTCCGCGGCCGCTGCTGCCAGCCAAAGGTCGCGCCGCACCACCTGTGGCGTCTGCGCCGCCCAGAGCCGCCGCCGGTCCGGGTGGTCGACGATGAACCCGTCTTCGCCGACGACCTTGATGGTGTCGGTCACGGGGACCGCTGCGATAGCGCCGGGCGTCCCAGCCGATGCTGCGATGCACCGCTCGATGAGCTCGACGGAGACGAACGGTCGCGCCCCGTCGTGGATAAGCACGTACTCACTGGAGCAAGCGGCGAGGCCGGCGGCCACGCTGTCGCGCCGCCGTGGTCCGCCCTCGACGACCTGGAGGCGAGGGTCCCCGGCGAGGCCGGCATGGTCGGCGGCGACGAGCACCGTGCGGGCATCCCGGGCCACCGTCACGATGCGGGCCACGCTGGGGGCGCGGGCAAGGGCTGCCAGTGCCCACGCCAGCACCGGCCGCCCGCCGAGTTCGGCCAGAAGCTTGTCCTCTACCCCGAAACGCTCGCCTCGGCCGGCAGCGACCACCACCGCGTCGACGTTCATGCCGCAAGCTTACGGCGGCTGCAAGTCCCGCGGAACGAACGGCCGCCCTCGCGCGGATTCGCGTTCGGACGTCGGAATTGCCATCATGTGAGAAGGAAAGAGCGCGTGACGGCCCGTTCACCCGTTCGCCGTTCGTGAGCGGAGGGCGAAGGGAGAGAGGAACGAGGCCGTCAGTCGTGGATGGCCGCGCGCAGCACGGCTCGTGTAGGCAGGAGGAGGGTACCCCACATGGCCGCGACCATCGAAGAGCTGCTCGCTCGCGTAACGAAGCCGGCCAGGTACACGGGCGGCGAATGGAACAGCGTCGTCAAGGACTGGGACAGTACCCCGGTCCGCTTCGTGCTCTGCTATCCGGACGTCTACGACATCGGGATGTCGAACCTCGGGTTGGGCATCCTGTACGACATCCTGAACCGCGAGCCCGACGTCCTGTGCGAGCGCGCCTTCGCGCCGTGGGAGGATATGGAGGCGGAGCTCCGCCGAGAGGGGGTGCTCCTCTGGAGCCTCGAGAACCGGCGGCCGCTCCGCGACTTCCACGTCGTCGGCTTCACGCTTCAGTACGAGATGACCTACACGAACGTCCTCAACATGCTCGACCTCGGTGGCATCCCCGTGCTCTCCGAGGCGAGGGGTGAGGACGACCCGATCGTGATCGCGGGCGGCAGCGGAGCATTCAACCCCGAACCCTTGGCGCCGTTCATCGATGCCTTCGTCATTGGGGAGGGCGAGGAGGTCATCCTCGAGCTGGCCGCGCTTGTGCGGGCCTGGTCGCGCGAGCGCACCCCGCGTGAACGGCGTCTCGAAGACCTCCTCCGCGTTCGAGGCGTGTACGTTCCGCGTTTCTACGAAGCGCGGTGGGACAGCGCGGGCCATTTCGCCGGGTTGGAGCCTCGGCATCCCGATGCGCCGCCCGTCATCCGGAGGCGCATCGTGGAGCAGCTTCCGCCCCCGCTCACCCGCCCCATCGTGCCCTACCTGCAGACCATCCACGACCGGGCGGCTATCGAGATTCAGCGGGGCTGCACCCAGGGGTGTCGCTTCTGCCAGGCAGGGATGATCTACCGGCCTGCCCGCGAACGCTCGCCGGAGGAGGTCGTCGCGGCCGCCCGGGAGCTTCTCCGCAATACGGGGTACGAGGAGATTTCGCTCCTCTCCCTGAGCACCACCGACCACAGCGAGATCGTCCCGATGGTGGAGGCGCTCACGACCGCCTTTCCGGGCCTCAAAATTAGCTTGCCGAGCACTCGAGTGGACTCGTTCTCCGTCGACGTCGCCAACGCGGTGGCGAAGGGGAAGAAACACACCCTCACCCTCGCGCCGGAGGCTGGCAGCCAGCGGCTGCGGAACGCCATCAACAAGCTCGTCACGGATGCGGACCTGCTCGGGGCGGCCGAAAACGCGTTCGCCCACGGCTGGACGAGTATCAAGATGTACTTCATGGTCGGCTTGCCGACCGAAACGCTCGACGACGTTGCCGGGATCGTCGAGCTCGGGGCGAAGGTTCGCGACATCGGGCGCCGCTACATCGGAAATCGGGCGCGCGTTCGGGTGAGCACAAGCAACCACGTGCCCAAGCCGCACACGCCTTTCCAATGGGCGCGGCAGGATACCGCCGAGGAACTCGAAGTGAAGCATGAGATCCTCCGCGATGGCTGCCGCCGGGCAGGCGTCGAGTTCAGCTGGAACGACCCGCGCGACAGCTTCCTCGAGGCGGTGCTCAGCCGGGGCGATCGGAAGGTTGCGCGTGCTGTCTACGAAGCGTGGCGCCGGGGTGCCAAGTTCGATGCCTGGAGCGACTACTTCCGCCCGGACATCTGGAGCGAGGCCTTCAAGGCGGCAGTCGTGGACCCGGCCTGGTATGCCCACCGGGAGTGGGATACCGAGGAGCCTCTGCCCTGGGACCACATCGACTGCGGTGTGACCAAGGCCTACCTAAAGGGGCAGTGGCGAGCGGTGTTCCAGGGGAAGACCGTGGGGGACTGCCACCACGGCACCTGCAACGTCTGCGGCATGCAGAAGTTCGATACCCTCCGGGGGGAACCTGGCGTCGCCGACTGCGTCATGAAGCTCGGCAAGCTCGTCGAACTGCGCCGAGCTCGAAAAATCGAAGGGGAGCTTCTGCAATTGGTCTGATCGGCCCCCTTCCCAAGTTGCGGTTGGTGGTACCCTGCAAGACGATGCAGGCAGGAACGAATCGTATGCCGGGCCGGAATCCCTGCTCCCGGCTACAGCGGCGGGTGGTCGGGCGGTGCCTCTCCCGCGGGCGCGGGGAGCAGACCGGTGGCGATGGAGAACGAGCCGATGCCGTACCTCACCCGCGATGAACTCATCCAGCGACTGCGCGCGTCCGGCCTCCGCGTGACGCAACAGCGCCTCGGCGTCTTCGACGCCCTTGTGGCGCTCGGACGCCATGCCACGCCCGAGGAAGTGGCGGAGCATCTGCGCCGCGATTTCCCCACCATCTCGCTGAACACCGTGTACGACACCCTCGAGACGCTGGCGACAGCCGGCCTCATCCGGCGGGCCGACGTGATGGCCGGCCCGTTGCGGTACGACCCGAACACCGAACCCCACCACCATCTGGTTTGCCGCCTCTGCGGCGACCAGGTCGATGTCGACTGCGCTGGCGACGAGGCGCCCTGTCTCGAGCCCTCCGACGACCACGGGTTCGTCGTCGAGCGCGCCGAGGTGACGTTTTTCGGGATCTGCCCCGCCTGCCAACAGCGGGGCCATGCCGCTCCGGCGCGTCGTCCCTAGGGGCCGCTTTCCGTAGCCTAGAGGCCAGTGGCGAAGCGTGCCCTCGACGTCCTCCTCACCGTCCTGCTGCTCCCAATTGCGGTGCCCCTCACCGCCCTCATGGCGGCCGCGCTGGCGTGGGAGCTGCGGGGCAATCCCTTCTTCGTGCAGAAGCGCATCGGCAAGGACGGGCGCCCGTTCCGCATGTATAAGCTACGGACGATGCGCGACCCGCGCCCCGGCGAACTGCGTCCCATCGTCGTCGACGACTGGGACACGTTCGTCTTCTCGCCGCCGGGCCGCTGTGACCCCCGAGTCACACGGCTGGGAGCCTTCGCCCGGAAGACTTCCATCGACGAGCTTCCTCAGCTCTTGAACGTTCTCCGCGGCGAGATGAGCCTCGTCGGGCCCAGGCCAGAGCTGCCCGAAATCGTCGCCCAGTACCCACCGGCCTTCCACGAACGCCACCGCGTCCTTCCGGGGATTGCCGGCCTTGCCCAGGTGAGCGGAAGGTCGGACCTTACCTACAGCGAGACGATCGCCTACGACCTGTGCTACATCGATACATGGTCGATATGGCGCGACCTGCGCATCCTCGCGCGCACCCTGCTGGTTGTCGCGCGGGGAGCGGGAGCACGATGATGCGTTCCGCCCTCGTTCGCTCTGGCCGCTGGCTGGCGCGCTCGTTCGGGAACGAGCCGCTCCATGCGGCGGCGGCTGTGCTTCTCGACGTGCTCGTGCTCGCGGCCGCCTACGCAGTTGCCTTGCTCCTCCGCTTCGACGGGAACGTGCCGCGGGAGAGTGCCGCCTTCACCGCCAAGGTCTTCCCTGCCATCGCGCTCCTGTACGTGGCGGCCAATGCAGCCTTCGGCGTCTACCGCACGGTCTGGGCGTACGGCTCCCTTGGCGATGTCGTGAACCTTTTCCGGCCCGTCGCGGCGGTGACGCTGCTCATCTTCGTCGCCAACGCCTGGGTCCATGAGCGCGACCTCCCGCTCTCGGTCGTCCTCACCGCGGGTGCCCTCACCTTTCCGGGGATGGCCGTGGTGAAGATGCGCACGCGCCTCGTGGCGCACTTGCCCTGGGGCGATGTCGCTTCGCGCCGTCTCCTCATCGTTGGTGCGGGCGAGACCGGCCAGCTCCTCGCCCGCGAGCTCCAGAACCGGCCCGCTTCCAATTACCAGCCCATCGGTTTCCTCGACAACGACCCGAAGAAGCTGAACACGCGCATCCACGGCCTTCGCGTTCTCGGCACGGATGCCGACCTCGAACGCATCGTCCGTGAGTACGACGTCGACATGGTGGCTATCGCCACACCGGGCGCACCGGGCTCCGCCATCCGGCGGATCGTCGCGGCCTGCCAACGGGTCAACGTTCCCGTCCGCATCGTCCCCAGCGTCGACCACTGGGTCCTCGGCGGCCGCGGCGATGCGCTGCGGGAGCTCACGCTCGATGACCTGCTCGGTCGCGAGCCGGTCGAGGTGGACGTGCAGCGCTGTGCTGCATCCGTCCGGGACAAGTCCGTTCTCGTAACGGGGGCTGCGGGCTCGATCGGCTCCGAGCTGTGCCGGCAGCTCCTGGCGTTCCAGCCCCGGGAGCTTCACCTCCTGGACAACAACGAGTCCGGCCTCTACGACCTCTCCCTCGAGCTTGCTCCGCTGGCTCCCCAGACCGCGCTCCGTCTCTGGGTCGGCGACATCGCCGATGTTCCGACTGTCGAGCGGGTATTCCGCGAGGCCCGCCCGCAGGTCGTGTACCACGCGGCCGCCTTGAAGCATGTGCCCCTCATGGAGGAGCACCCTGACCAGGCGTTCCGCGTGAATGTGTTCGGCACCCTTGCCGTCGCACGGGCCGCGCGTGCAGCCGGGGCGGAACGGTTCGTGTTGATCTCCACCGACAAGGCGGTTCGTCCGGCGAGCGTGATGGGCGCGACGAAGCGGATCGCCGAGCTCATCGTTGCCGCCTTCGCCCGGACCGCGGATCGCACGTCGTTCGTGGCGGTGCGCTTCGGCAACGTCATGGGCAGCCGCGGTTCCGTCGTGCCTACCTTCCTCCGTCAGATCGAGCGCGGCGGCCCCGTCACGGTGATGCATCCGGACATGATGCGCTACTTCATCACCATCCCCGAGGCGGTCAGCCTCGTCATCCAGGCGGGCGCCTTCGGCGGCCGGGGCAGCGTCTACATGCTCGACATGGGCGAAGAGGTGAGCATCCTCGAACTCGCCGAGCGGATGATCCGCCTCCGCGGGCTCCAGCCGGGAGAGGATATCCAGGTGGTATTCACCGGTCCCCGGCCGGGTGAGAAGCTGCGGGAGGAGCTCGTCGCCGATTTCGAGCGCCTCGAACCGACCGACCATCCCAAGGTGATGCGCGTCGTCGCCGACCTGGAGGTCGACGAGCGCGAGCTGCTCCGCCTCATCGAGGAATGCGCGGCCGCCGCCACCGACCTCGCCGAGCTGAGGCGCCGCATCTACCTCATCGTGCGGCGGTTCGATGGTCCGGGCGATGGCGAGCCGGCACCTCAGCCGGTGCAGGCTCAGGGGAGCGAGCGGTGAGCCTGATTCACCCAACGGCGGACGTCGATCCCCGGGCTTCGATCGGCGAAGGGTGCCGAATTTGGCATCACGCGCACATCCGCGAAGATGCCGTGCTCGGGCCGGAGTGCATCGTCGGCAAGGGGGTGTACATCGACGCCGGGGTCCGCGTCGGGGCTCGTTGCAAGATTCAGAACTACGCTTGCCTGTTCCGCGGAACGACCCTCGAGGACGGTGTCTTCGTCGGTCCCGGGGCGCTTCTCGCCAACGACCGGTACCCCCGAGCCGTGAACCCGGACGGTTCGTTGAAGCGCGACAGCGATTGGGAGGTTGTGCCCGTCCTGGTGAGGTTCGGGGCTTCGGTTGGCGTGGGGGCGGTGGTGCTCCCGGGCGTCACCATCGGCCGGTGGGCCCTGGTCGCTGCGGGGGCGGTCGTTGCCCGAGATGTACCCGACCACGCCCTGGTCGCCGGCGTTCCCGCCCGTCCGGTCGGGTGGGCCTGCGCTTGCGGCCGCGTGCTGGCGGCCGACCTGCGCTGTGCTGCCTGCGGCCGCGTCTACGAACGGTGCGGCGATGGACTGGCGATGCGTTCGGGATCACCTTCGTCGGGGTCGGCCTCGTGACCGCCTCCCAAGACCGGCGCATTCCCATCGCCCAACCGCTCATCGGCCGCGAAGAGCAGGAGGCAGTCCTCGAGGTGCTCGCGTCCGGCCAGCTTGCCCAGGGACCCCGGGTGGCGGCCTTCGAACGTGCCTTTGCGCAGTACGTCGGCACGCGGCACGCCGTGGCGGTAGCGAACGGGACAGCGGCGCTGGTGGTGGCCTTGCAGGCCCACGGCGTCGGGCCCGGCGACGAGGTGGTCACGACCCCGTTCAGCTTCGTCGCCACTGCCACGAGTATCCTCGCCTGCGGTGCCCGGCCGGTGTTCGCCGACGTCGACCCCGACGACCTGAACCTGAACCCGGACGCGGTCGAGCGCGCCCTCAGCCCGCGCACGAGGGCGGTGGTCGCCGTCCACCTGTACGGCCACCCGGCGCGCATCGACGAGCTCGCCGAGCTGTGCGACCGTCGTGGCCTGGCTCTGATCGAGGACGCGGCCCAAGCCCACGGCGCCGCCCACCACGGCCGCCGCGTCGGCTCGTTCGGCACCGGGTGTTTCAGTTTCTACCCCACCAAGAACATGACCACCGGCGAAGGCGGCATGATCACCACCGACGATGACGAGGTCGCCGCTCGGGCGCGGCAGATCCGCGACCATGGACAGTCGTCCCGCTACCGCCACGACATCTTCGGACTGAACTGGCGCATGGCCGAGGTCGCGGCTGCGATCGGCCTCGCGCAACTGGCGAAGCTCGAAGCCTGGAACGAGCGGCGCATCCGCAACGCGGCCGTCCTCAGCGCAGAGCTGCGGGGCGTCCGTACCCCGCGCGTACGCGAGGGCGACCGCCACGTGTTCCATCAGTACACGATCCGGGTGCCAGAGGGTCGGGAGCGCCTCCGTGTGGCCCTCGAATCGTCAGGCATCGGGACGGCGGTGCATTATCCGCTCCCCATTCACCGGCAGCCCCTCTTCGTGCGGCTCGGCTACGGGGAGGAATCCTTCCCTGTGGCCGAACGGGCCGCGGAGGAGGTCCTTTCGCTCCCCGTGCATCCGGCCCTGACCGACGTCGACCTGGAGCGGATCGTCGACGCCGTTAATCGCGCCACGAGGTGACTTCCGCCCCACTCGGCGGCGTCCTACCCTCGTTCCGTGGCCCCGCTGCGCGCTGCCGTCATCGGTCTCGGCTCCATGGGGGCGAACCACGTGCGCGTCCTTGCCGATATGCCCGAGCTCGTGGAGCTCGCGGCCGTGGCGGACCCCGATGAGGCGCGCCTCCGCCAGGCGGCACGTCGCTCCGGCGCGCTGCCGTACCGGGATGCCGCCGAGCTCCTCGAGGCGGTACGGCCCGAGATCGTGACCATATGCACGCCGACGCGGACGCACGCGGCCATCGCCGAGCTCGCACTCCGCTCCGGAGCCCATGTCCTCGTCGAGAAGCCCATCGCCGCCTCAGCCGAGGATGCGGAGCGGTTGGCTGCACTGGCGGCGGCCGAGGGGCGGCTCCTCGCCGTCGGCCACATAGAGCGGTTCAACCCGGCGGTCGCCGAACTCGCCCGTCGGCTCGGAAGCGGCGAAGGCGGGCGAATCCTCCAGGTGCATGCCCGGCGGGTGGGACCCTTCCCGCACCGAATCCGCGACGTTGGGGTCATCCACGACCTTGCGACGCACGACATCGACGTGCTTCGCTTCCTGCTCGGGGACGACGTCGAGCGCGTCTACGCGGAAGCGCAGCGCCACATCGCCACGGAGCATGACGACCTCTTCGTCGGAGTACTCCATTTCCGTCGGGGTCCTATCGCCCTCCTCGAAGCGAACTGGCTCACTCCCGCAAAGGAGCGCTCTCTCCGCGTTCTCTGCGAGCGAGGCATGTACACCGTCGATTACCTCGCCCAGACGCTCACGTTCTACGAGAACCACGCCGCCGTCGCTCGCGAAGGCCAGCCTGCGAGCGTGACGGAAGGGCCGATGACTCGCTATCCGATCCCCTACCGCGAGCCGCTCCGCGCCGAACTGGAAGCGTTCGTCGGGGCGGTCGCGGAGGGCGGGCCGCCTCCCGTCAGCGCCGCCGACGGAGTAGAGGCGCTGCGCATCGCCGACGCTCTTGCCCGCTCCGCCGCCGTGGGGCAGCCGGTAACTCTCGCCGCGGCGCCAGCGCCATGAACGTCGCCGTCATCGGCATCGGACGGATTGGGCTCCCTATCGCTGTCGCGCTCGCTGCCCGGGGTCATTCGGTGGTCGGGTGCGACATCGATGCCCGGCGCGTCGAGTTCGTGAACCAGGGCCGGAATCCCATCCCGGACGAAGCCGGCCTCGCGGACCTGCTTCTCCGCGTCGTGGGCGAGGGCCGCCTCCGAGCCACCACCGACACTCCCGCCGCTGTTGCTGGGGCAGACGTCGTCGCTTTCTGCGTGGCGGTCGACGTCGATGCCGAGGGACGTGCAGACCTCCGTCCCTTGTTGGCAGCCTGTGATGCAGCCGCGCCGGCGCTCCGCCCCGGCAGCCTCTGCATCTTCGACACCACGCTCCCGGTGGGCACCACCCGCAACGTCCTCGTCCCCCGACTGGCTGCGGGCGGGCGGATGCCTGGCCGCGACCTCTTCGTCGCGTTCAGCCCGGAGCGCCTCTTCATGGGCCGAGTCCTGCGCGACCTCACGGCCTATCCGAAGGTGGTCGGCGGGTATGACGCGGAATCGGCTCGCCGCGCCGTCGCCTTCTACCGCGAAACTCTGGGCGTCGACATCATCGAGCTGCCGTCCCTCGAGGCTGCGGAGCTCTCCAAACTCGCCGAGGGCGTGTACCGCGACCTGAACATCGCCCTCGCGAACGAGTTGGCCCAGGTAGCCGACCGCTTCGGCATCGACGTCATGGACGTGATCCGGGCGGCCAACTCCCAGCCGTACTGCCATCTGCACATTCCCGGAACCGGTGTGGGCGGCCACTGTATCCCCGTTTACCCGCGGTTCCTCATGCAGGGGGAGGGCCCCAGCCGCCTCGCCGCCCTCGGCCGGCGCGTGAACGACGAAATGCCCGCCTACGCGGTCGAGCGGCTCGGTGCCACGCTCGGCGGGCTCGAAGGGAAGCGCATCGTCGTGCTCGGCCTCGCTTTCCGCCCGGATGTCGCCGTGACCGCTCACACGAATGCCCTCGACCTCCTTCGCGAACTGCGCGCTCGCGGCGCCAAGGTGTGGGGCCACGACCCGCTCCTCGACCGCGAAGCCATCGAGGCGCTCGGATTCGATCCCGCCCCCGAACCGCCGCGGGGATACGACGCAGCCGTTGTCCACGCGCTCCACGCCGCCTACCGCGATCTCGAGTGGGGGAAGGTTGCTCCCCTTGTCTTCGATGCCCGCAATGCGCTCGAACCCGCGGTGGTCACGGCCGCCGGCGCAGCCTATATCGGCGTGGGGCGCCCCCTTCGGCGTCCGTGAGGGGCCGTTCGGTTACTGGCCCGTCCCTCCGGAGCGTTCGCGGATGAGGGCCTCGGCGATGGAGAGGAGGAGGTCGGGCGGGACCTGGCCACAGATGTACGTGACGATGGAGCCGCCTTCGGGGTGGGGCATGGCGAAGTAGAGGGCGGAGTAGGTGAAGGAGGTGTACGCGCCGCGGCTGTTGTAGGCGAGTTCGTCGGTGGCGGGGTGTTGGACGACGACCTCGACGCCGCGGACGGGGACGACGGAGAGGCGTTCCCGGGGGCCTCTCGTGACGCCCACTTCGGGGCGGACGGACCAGGAGGATGAGACGATGATGCTGGAGGAGTAGCGTTTTACACCGAGACCGGCGTACGAGTAGAAGATGCCGCGTTCGCATTCGGCGACGACGACCTCTCCGACGGTGGTCCCTGGGAGGTAGGGGACGAGGATGTGGAGCGGCGTGCCGTCGGCCGCCTCTGGGGGCACGTCGTTCCCGGGAGGACGGCAGACATATTTTTCCGACTTGTCCCTCCGGGAGGAAGGTGACGCTGCCGAGGGTGCCGACGAAGGGCGGGAGTTGGGAGTCGGCGACGGCGCTGCGGAGGGCGTCGCGGTTAGCGTCTTCGGGGAGCTGGAGGGCGTCGACGTCTTCAGGGGTGAGGGCTTGGGGCTGGCCGTCGGGTCCGATGCCGGGGAGGGTTGGTGTGGGCGATGGCGCGGGGGTATCGAGAGCCGAGGGTGGTGCCGGCAGCTGGGTGCTGTCGCCGACGGTGGCGAGGACGATGGCCATCCCTGCGGCTGCTGCAAGGATGGCGACCGCTCCGCCGATGACGGTCGGGCTCCGAATTCGGCGGACCCGTGCCATCCGATCGCTCGCGCGTTCCGTTCGCCATCGTAGCCGATGATTGTGAAGGAGGGTATTACTCGTTCGGCTCAATCCTCGGCTGGCGTCACTCCGCCCCCAGCCGGTACGCGCGACCGTCGAACGCGAGGACGTACAACTCCCCCTCGGCGTCTTCCGCGAAGGAAGCGATCGGCAAGCCAGATTCGAGGAGGAGTACCGCCTCGGCCCGCTCGCCTGCCGCGGTGGCGTCGGCGTCGAGCGCCCACACTCGGCCCGAGCAGTAATCGGCGAAGAGGTAGAAGCCTCGCAACTCCGGAATGGCTCGCCCGCGGTAGACGTAGCCCCCTACCACAGCGCAGTTCCCGTCACGCAGGGGGTACACGGCTACCGGAGGCTCCAGCCCCTCAGCGTTGCAGCCCTGAGGCGGACGGTAGCAGGCTGCTCCCTCCATGATGTTCCATCCGTAATTCCCACCCGGGCGAACGAGGTCGACCTCCTCCCACGAGTTCTGGCCGACGTCCCCCGCCCACAAGGCCCCCGTCTCGCGGTCGAACGAGAATCGCCAGGGGTTGCGGAAGCCGTACGCCCAGATCTCGCCGCGCGCGTCCGGGCGCTGAGCGAAGGGGTTGTTCGACGGGATGCGGTACGGGAGCTCCCGGACGTCGAGCCGCAGGATGCTTCCCAGGAGTGTGCCCGGGTTCTGGCCGTTCCCGTGGGGGTCGCCTTGCCCGCCGCCGTCGCCCAAGGCGATGTACAGCATCCCATCGGGCCCGAAGGCGAGCGCGCCACCGTTGTGGTTGCTGTATGGTTGGGGCACTTCCAGAATCACCTGCTCGCTGGCCGGGTCGAGCCGAAGCTCGGTTCCGCTGCCCATGGCCGTGAAGCGAGCGATTACCGACCGGCGGGCACCGCCTGCTGCCGTGTAGTACAGGTATACGAACCGGTTTTCGGCGAAGCGGGGGTCGAGGGCCAGGCCGAGCAAACCTTCTTCGTTGCCTTCCCGACGCGTCCGTGCTCGCCAGTCGAGGGCGAGCTCCGCCATCGAGGTGTCCGCTCGCTCTTCGAACACGAAGACCTGGCCTGGTTGGGTCGCCAGGAGCATTACTCCCTCCCCAGGCACTTCGACCATGGCGATGGGGCGTTCGAAGCGCGGAAGCCCCGGAAACGCTGGGAACAACTTCACGGCCGGAGGCGTCCTGGGTGCCGAGGGTTGGGGTTCGGAAGTCGAGGTCTCGCTGGCGGGACGTGTGGGGGTCGGGCGTTCCGTCGGGAATTCCGTGTGGTCCGAGACGGCGGGGGCCGACGGCTCCCCCTCCGGCGTCGGCCCGTTGCTACAGGCGGCAAGCACCGCCGCGGTGAGGATCGCTGCCGGAACGAGCCTCATCCAGCGAGCGCGGCGGCAGCCGCCTCGCGGGCCGCGCGGATGTCGGCGCGGAATCCCGCCTCTCGCAACAACCGCCCGAAGGCGCTCAAGAAGTAGAGGACGTTGCCCGGCGTCGATGCTTCGCCCATGAGGCCTACGCGCCATACCCTCCCCCGGAGTTCGCCCAGCCCCCCGCCGACTTCGATGGAGTAACGCTCGAGCAGCCCCTTCCGGATGGCCGCTTCGTCGATCCCTTCCGGAACCTTGACCGTGGTGAGGACTGGTAGGCGGTAGCCGGGCTGGGCGTGGAGCGTCAGGCCCATCGCTTCCAGTCCGGCCTGGAGTGCCCGGCCGTTCCGTTCGTGCCGGGCCCAGCGTGCCTCCAGGCCTTCTTCGAGGACGAGGGAGAGCGCTTCGTGCAGGGCGTAGACCATGGAAATGGGGGCGGTGTGGTGGTAGGTGCGGCGCTCATCCCAGTAAGCCTCCAGGAGGCGGAGGTCGAGGTACCAGCTGTTCGGCGGCACCTCGCGGGACGAGATTCGCTGCCACGCCTCGTCGGAAACGGTGATGGGGGCTGCACCTGGCGGGGCGGAGAGGCATTTCTGCGTGGCCGAATACACGATGTCGGCTCCCCAGCGGTCGGTTTCCACCGGCACCCCGCCGAGCGAGGTGACGCAGTCGACGATGGTCAGGGCTCCAGCTTCGCGGGCAGCGGCCGCGATGGGCTCGACCGGCTGCAGCACTCCGGTCGACGTCTCGGCGTGCACGATAGCTACCACCCGCGCTCGCCGCTCCCGGATGGCCCGGCGCACGGCCTCCGGGTCCACCGGCGCGCCCCACGGCGCTTCGACGCGGGTCACGCGTCCACCGGCCCGCTCCGCCATCTCGGCGATGCGTCCGCCGAAATAGCCGCACACCCCGACCACGACGTCGTCGCCCGGTTGCACGGCGTTCATCACGGCTGCTTCCATCCCGCTGGTCCCGGTGCCTGGCGTGGCCAGCGTCACCCGGTTCGCGGTGCGGAGGACGGCGCGCAGCTTCTCCCGGCAGCTGTCCATGATGCGGAGGAAATCGGGGTCGAGGTGGCCCAAGAGCGGCTCGGTCATCGCCCGGAGCACGCGCGGGTGGGCGCCGCTCGGTCCCGGGCCCATCAGGATGCGTCGCGGAGGTGGGAAGTGGACGTTGGCGCTCATGATTGCCCATCCTATCGCCCCCGGGCGTTTCCTTCTCCCATTTCCGAACGTCGTATCGCCTTCGAGCCCGCCCCGCGGTACACTGGCGCCATCACGCCACCTTGAGGGAAAGGACCAAGCGCATGGTCGATTTCCGCGATACGCCCGAAGAAGCGGCGTTCCGCGCCGAGGTGCGGGAGTTCATTCGCCAGCACGCGCCGAAGCCGGAACCCGGCGTCACCGACCCCTTCACCCAGCAGGGGACCCGCGAGTGGATGAAGAAGCTGGCGGCGAAGGGATGGATTGCTCCCGCGTGGCCGAAGGAGTACGGCGGCGCTGGGATGACGGTCATGCAGCAGTTCATCTTCAACCAGGAACTGGCGGAGGCGCGCGCACCTCGGCCTTTCGGCATCGGGGTGGGCTTCGCCGGCCCGACCCTCATCGTCCACGGCACCGAGGAGCAGAAGAAGAAGTACCTTCCCGGGATCCTCAGCGGCGACGACATCTGGTGCCAGGGCTACAGCGAGCCGGGGGCAGGGTCCGACCTCGCTTCCTTGCAAACCCGGGCCGTCCGCGACGGCGATGACTACATCATCAATGGCCAGAAGATCTGGACGTCCGGTGGACACGTCGCCAAGTACATGATCCTTCTCGCCCGGACCGACCCGGATGCCCCCAAGCATCGGGGCATCAGCTACTTCATCGTCGACATGAAGTCTCCCGGGATCACCGTGCGGCCCCTCTGGAACATGGCTGGCACGCACGAGTTCAACGAGGTCTTCTTCGAGGATGTCCGCGTCCCCCGGGAGAACCTCATCGGCGAGGAGAACCGAGGCTGGTACCTCGCCCAGACCACGCTCAGCTTCGAGCGCTCCAACATCGGAGCTGCCATCGGTGCGCGCCAGACCGTCGAAGACCTCATCCAGTTCGCGAAGGACCACCTCACCGACGGCAAGACGACCCTGGCCTGGAACCAGGCGGTCCGCAACGAGCTCGCCGAGCGGTACGTGGAGGCCGGCGTTGCTCAGATGCTCAGCCTGAAGATCGTGTCGATCCAGGCGAAGGAGGGGGTTGCTCCCGGCCACGAAGCGAGCGTGGCCAAGTTGTACGGCACCGAGCTGAACCAGCGAATCTACCGCACGGCGATGAAGCTGCTCGGCCTCTACGGGCAGCTCGACGGGAAGTCGCCGGGCCCGGAGGTGCCGTTCCGCGGGCGTATCAAGTACATGTACCTCCGCTCTGTCGCGAACACCATCGAAGGCGGCACCAGCGAGATTCAGCGCAACATCATCGCCACGCGGGGCCTCGGGCTGCCGCGTGGCTGAGCCTCGACGTTCCCGGCAGGAGCAGGGGGCCGGCAGACACCGGCCCCCTGTCACGTCTGCGAAGCCGCGTCACGACGCACGCTGACATGGCTGGCCACGCACTCCCGAGACCTCCGTCACGGGATCGCCCCCGCTTCTTTCAGGGCCGAAATCTCCTCCCAGTCGTAGCCCAGCTCCAGGAGCACCTCTTCCGTGTGCTGGCCGAGCTCGGGCGCCCAGCGTCGCACTTCCGCAGGCGTGTCCGAAAAGCTGGCCGGCGTGGCGACCTGGCGGACGATCCCCCAGGGGCTTTCGACACGCACGAATACTCCCGCCTGCTCCGCAACCGGGTCTTCGGCGAGCTCGGCGATCGTCTGGATGGGCGCCCACCACACGTTGTGGTGGTCGAAGATCGGCCCCCACTCGCTGAGCGGTCGTTGGGCGAAGATGCGATCGAGCTCGGCCACCAGTTCCGGCGCGTGATCGCGGCGCGAGGGGATGTCGCGGAAGCGCGGGTCCTCGGCCAGCCATGGCGCGTCGATTGCCCGTAGCAGATCCGGCCAGTGGCGGTCGGCCTGCAGGAGCAGAAGCCAGAACCAGCGGCCGTCCCGGTCGCGGAAACAGTTGATGATGGGATTGACGGCGTGGTAACGGTCGTATGGCGGCCCGACAAGGCCGAAGCGCAACTGCGTGTTCAGGTCCCAGCCCATCATGTAGGCCCCGACCCGGAGGAGCGACACCGACACCCGCTGCCCGCGCCCCGTCCGCTCGCGCGCGTACAGCGCGGCGGCGATGGCGCCAGCGGCGTTCGCGCCCGTCATGTGATCGCCCATCCCGCCGCGTTGCTGGGGCGGGTCCATTCCTGGCGCCATGAGGCTCGCCGCAACCCCGGCCCGGCTCCAGAAGGCGCCGACGTCGTAGGCCGCCCGATTCGACTCCTCGCCCTCGGGGCCGTAGCCGGTCACCTGGCAGTACACGAGCCGCGGGTTCCTGGCCGAGCACGCTTCGTAGGTAAGACCGAGTTTCTCCAGCGCTTTCGGCCTGAGGTTCGAGATGAAGACGTCGGCCCGTTCGATGAGCCGCCACGCTGCCTCGCGGCCGCCCGGAGTCTCCAGATCGAGAGCGATGCTGCGCTTCCCTCGGTTGTCCAGCTCGAAGGGCGGGTTCCCCTCCAGCTCGATGAGGCCTGCGAAGAGGCCCCGGAAGGGGTCTCCCTCGGGCGGTTCGACCTTCACGACGTCCGCCCCCCAGTCGGCCAGGATGGCCGCGGCCGACGGCCCCGCGACCCATACGCCGAGCTCCACGACGCGAATGCCCTCCAGCGGGCCAGCCATGCCAAGCTTCCTCCCTGAACGTTGCTGGCGGAATCGTAGCAGCGCACCCAGCGAAGGTCGTTCGGCGCGTCCCCCCTCCGTGCCCGTTCCGCCGCCCTCGCCCATAATGGCGGCGATGGTCCTGTCCGACCGCACCATCCGGCGTGAGATCGAAGCCGGCCGCATCGTGGTCGAGCCTCTCGCGCCCGACGCCATCCAGCCTGCGAGCGTCGACCTCCGGTTGGGGAAGCTGTTCCGCGTCTTCCGGAACTCCCGCATCCCTTTCATCGACGTCAAGCGCGAGTACCCCGACCTCACCGAGCTCGTCGAGATCGACGAGGAGACCCCGTTCATCCTTCATCCCGGGGAGTTCGCGCTGGCCGTCACCTACGAGCGGGTCCGACTACCGGACGACATCGTCGGGCGGCTCGAAGGGAAATCGTCGCTGGGTCGCCTGGGTCTGCTCGTGCATTCGACAGCGGGATACGTCGACCCCGGCTGGGACGGCTACCTGACGTTGGAGCTTTCGAACGTCGCAAACCTGCCCATCGCCCTCTACTACAAGATGAAGGTCTCCCAGATTTCATTCCTCCGCCTGACGGAACCGGCGGAGCATCCATATGGGTCGACGGGGCTGGGAAGCAAGTACCAGGGCCAGGCGGAGCCCACCCCGAGCCGGTACCACCTGAACTTCCGCCGCTCCGATAGCTAGTTGCCGCGCTCTCGCTGAAGCTGGAGCCACTGCAGCACGAAGGGGTTGTGCTTCTTTTCGAAGCCGATGGTGGTCTGCTCCATGTGTCCCGGGAGCACAACCGTCTCGTCCGGCAGCACCAGCAGCTTTTCGCAGATGCTGCGCATCTCCTGCTCGTAGTTTCCGCCGGGCAAGTCCGTTCGACCGATCGAACCCCGAAAGAGGGTGTCGCCGCTGAAGAGCATTCCTTCCGTGTAGTAGCTCACACTCCCCGGCGTGTGGCCCGGCGTGGCGATGGCGCGGAGCTGCACACCGTCCACCTCGACGATGTCCCCCTCGTGAACGAAGGCGTCGGGGTCCGGCGGTCGCTTCGCCAGAAGGTCGAGCCCGAAGCGGAGCGCCGCCTGGCGCCAGCCGTTCTTGAGCAGGTCCAAGTCGCCCGGGTGGAGGAGGAACTTCGCCCCGGTCGCGGCGTGGACACCGGCCACTCCCATGATGTGGTCGATGTGGGCGTGGGAGTTCGCGATGAGCTTGATCCGAACGCCCATGTCCCGGGCTAGCGCCAGAATCTCCTCCGGTTGGTCGCCGGGGTCGATGCAGATGGCTTCGCCCGTGCGGCGGTTGCCGATGATCCAACAATTTTCGGCGAACACGCCGACGACGATGCCGCGGACCATGAGCTCGTTGACAACTTCCATAGCCCTACGTTCGCCGACGTGGCCCAAGGGGGTCAAGCGTCGCCGGTTCCGCGCGCATTGCCCGAAGCAGGCGGCGCCTCTACAACAGCCATCATGCCCCTTCCGGCACTCCTCCTCGCCTTTGCCGCGGCTGCCTTCGCGGGGGCCGCCCAGGCGTTCAGCGGCTTCGGATTCGGCCTCCTCATCGTCCCGCTCCTCGTGCTCCTCGTGGGCCCCCGTGACGCGGTGGTCGCCTCGAACGTCCTTGGCACCTGTCTCGTCGCCGCTATGGTGGCGAGAGAGCGCGCCGATGTGGAGTGGAGCCGTGCCGTCCGTCTCGTGGGGTTCGCCATCGCGGGGATGCCGTTGGGGATGGCAGCCTTCCTCTGGCTGCCGACCCGGTGGCTTCAGGTGTGCATCGCTGTCGCAGTGCTCGGCGGCACCGTTGCCGTGGCCCGCGGCTTCCGCATCGGCTCGGCTAGCCTCGCTGCCGACGCCGTGGCCGGGCTCCTCAGTGGCGCCCTTCGGATGGCGACGAGCATGTCAGGCCCGCCCGTCGTCCTCTACCTGCAAAGCACAGGGATGTCCCCTCGTACCTTCCGCGCGACGATCTCCGCCTTCTTTCTCGGGAGCGGTCTCATCGCCGCTCCCGTCCTCCTCGCTTCGGGCGAGGCGGGCAGCGGAGCCTTCGCAGCGATCGCGGGCGGAGTACCGGGTCTGGCGCTGGGCTGGTGGGTCGGAACCCGGCTTTTCGGGCGGGTTAGCGAACGAGTCTTCCGCGCGGCGCTCTTCGCCATCCTCGCGGCGAGCTCGCTGACGGCGTTGGCGCTCGCCTTCCGCTGACGGCTCCCTACCCCAGTGGCGCCTGTGCTTCGAAGATGGCGTAGGTGCCCATCGCCTTGGCGAGCAGCCGGTCGCCTTGGCGCGCCTCTCCTTCCAGCACTGCAAGTCGCCGCGTGCGGCGCACGAGCCGCACCTCCGCGTCGATTTCCCCGAGCCGCCCCGGAGCCAGGTAGGCGATGGAGACATCGACGGTGGCGCACAGTTCCTCCGGCTCCAACACGGTGTACACCGCCGCTCCCATCGCCTGGTCGATGAGGGCGTAGACGGCACCGCCGTGCACCACGCCGTGGGGGTTGAGGTGACGGTCGCTCGCCTGAAGGACCGCCCGTGCGAACCCCTCGCCCTGCTCGGAAACTTCGATGCCGAGCAAGGCGCCGAACGGTCCCGGGTCGAGTAGCTCCCTCATACGCCTTGGGCAGTGTACCCGCCCGCCGAACAGCCGTGTACCCTGCAGGTTGCCATGTTCGACGACCTGCCCGTCCTCGAATCGCGACTCGACCCTGCTTCGCCCGAGTTCCGCGCCAACGAGGAGCGGAATCGTGAGCTCGTTGCCGAGCTGCGCCGCCGCCTTGCCCGAGTCGCCCAGCACGGAGGCCCCCGCGACGTCGAGCGGCACCGCGCCCGGGGAAAGCTGCTCGCCCGGGAACGGATCCAGCGGCTCATCGACCCCGGGACGGCCTTCCTCGAGCTGAGTCCCCTTGCGGCCGAGGGGGTGTACGACGATGACGTGCCATCGGCCGGCATCGTTACGGGCGTCGGACGCATCCACGGCCGGGAGTGTGTCATCGTCGCGAACGATGCCACGGTGAAGGGCGGCACCTACTACCCCCTCACGGTGAAGAAGCATCTTCGTGCGCAGGAGGTCGCCGAACAGAATCGCCTGCCTTGCATCTACCTCGTGGACAGCGGCGGCGCGTTCCTTCCGCTCCAGCACGAGGTGTTTCCGGACCGCGACCACTTCGGCCGCATCTTCTACAACCAGGCTCGCATGGCGGCGAAGGGGATCTACCAGATCGCCGCGGTCATGGGCTCGTGCACTGCCGGAGGCGCCTATGTCCCCGCGATGAGCGACGAAGCGGTAATCGTTCGAGGCACGGGGACGATCTTCCTGGGCGGGCCACCGCTGGTGAAGGCGGCCACCGGGGAGGAGACGACGGCGGAGGAGCTGGGGGGCGCCGATGTCCACACGCGAATCAGCGGCGTGGCCGACCACTTCGCCGAGGACGATGCCCACGCGCTCCGCATCGTGCGGGCGATCGTCGCCAGCATCCCCCGGCGGCAGGCCCTCCCCTGGGACCTCGCGCCGCCCGAGCCTCCGCGGTACCCAGCCGAGGACCTCTACGGCCTTATCCCCGCGGACGTTCGCCAGCCCTTCGACGCGCGTGAGGTCATTGCCCGAGTCGTCGATGGCTCACGCTTCCAGGAGTTCAAGGCCCGCTACGGCACGACACTGGTCTGTGGGTTCGCCCGCATCATGGGCTTTCCCGTGGGCATCCTCGCCAACAACGGGATTCTCTTCTCCGAAAGCGCGCTCAAGGGAGCGCACTTCATCGAGCTCTGCGCACAGCGGCGGATCCCGCTGGTGTTCCTCCAGAACATCACCGGCTTCATGGTGGGGAAGCAGTACGAGAACCGTGGCATCGCCAAGGACGGCGCGAAGATGGTGACGGCCGTCGCCACCGCTCCCGTGCCGAAGTTGACGGTCATCATCGGCGGGAGCTTCGGTGCCGGGAACTACGCCATGTGCGGCCGGGCGTATTCGCCCCGCTTCCTCTGGACCTGGCCGAACGCCCGGATCAGCGTGATGGGCGGAGAGCAGGCGGCCAGCGTCCTCGTTCAGGTGCGGCTCGACCGAGGCGAAGCGCTCACCCCCGAGGAGCAGGAGGCGATCCGCCGCCCCATCCTCGAGCAGTACGAGGAGCAAGGGTCGCCCTGGTTCGCCACGGCCCGGTTGTGGGATGATGGCGTCATCGACCCCGCCGACACCCGTCAGGTGCTCGCTCTAGGGTTGGCGGCGGCGGCGAACAACCCTGTCGAAGAGCCGCCGCTCCAGCCCCTCTTCCGGATGTAGCTCCGGTCAGAGCCTGTTGCTCATTCGGAGGAGGAGTTCTTCCAGAGCAGCGGCCGCGTCCGGGGTATTCGCGTTCCGGTACGTGAGCAGCTGAGGGTCCAGCCGTCGCAGCTCGTCTTCGGGGAGCAGCCGGAGCCGGACGCTGCGCAGCGCGCCTCGCACGCTCCGTTCTCCCCCCGCTAGCGCCGCTCGAAATGCCTGGAGCGCTGGCTCGCGCCGGTAGAAGGCGGGAAAGGGCTGCACCCTCCCGTCGAGTTCGCCCGCCACCGCATCCGCTCCATCCCGCAGCTCGCTCAGCCGGGCAATGACCGTTTTCGGGAGGAGCGGGGCGTCGCAGGCAGCGGCAAGGACCCATTCCCCGCGCGCTTCCTCCAGGGCGCGCGCCAATCCGGCCAGCGGGCCCAAGTGTGGCACGGGGTCGAACACGATGCGAGCCCCCGCGGGGAGTACGAACGGCCAGGGGGCGCTCCCCGGAGCCCGCACCACGATCACTTCGCTGCACCAATGGGCAAGGCCCTCGGCCACCCAAGAGACGAGCGGTTTGCCAGCGACGGCGAACGCCGCCTTGTCGCTCCCGAAACGGGAGCTGGTGCCTCCCGCCAACACCGCGCCGGTGACCTCGGGATTCACGCTCCTTCCTGCTCTCCCCTCCACAGAGCCCGCTGTTCCGACTGACGGGCGGCGATCGCCTCGGCGCTCCGGCCGAAGATGTCGGGAACCGGCCAGCCCTCGAGCCCGGCGTAGGCGTCGATTTGGCTCCGGTGGTGCACCTCGTGCTCGAGCATCATCATCAGGATGCGCCAGCCCGAGAGCGTTCCCTCGGTGTCGATCATGCGGACCCGTCGGTCGAGCCACTCGTCGGGCGTGTCCGCCAGGGCTGCCCGCAATTGGGCGGCCGACTCTTCCAGCACGGGGAGCCACCGCTCGCGGCGACGCGTGTCCGGCTTCGGCGGGCTCACCCAGCCTTCGCCGCGGTAGGCGCTGACGAAGTACAGGCGCGAACCGGCGATGTGGCCGACGAGGGTGGGGATGTCCCACGATGCCTCGCCGCGCCCGCGCGGAGGGCGCCAGGCCTCGGCTTCCGGTGGGAGCGCTGCAACGTCGCGCATGGTGCGGCGGTGGACGGCGTCGAAGTAGCGCAGGAACTCCGCGATCGACCGGATCATCCCCTGGCTCCTGCAACAGCGATGCGCCCAGCCTACCACCAGCCGCCCCGAAACAGCCTGGGCCATAGAATCGAGAGCGTATGTTCCGTTCCGTGCTCGTGGCCAACCGCGGGGAAATCGCCGTCCGCATCATCCGCACGCTCCGCCGCATGGGCATCCGCGCCGTGCTCGCGGCGCCCTGGCCCGATCGGGGAAGCCTCGCAGCCGAACTCGCCGACGAGGTGGTGCCGCTGCCGGGCTCCTCGGCGGCCGATACGTACCTTTCCGTCGCTGCGGTCATCGAGGCTGCTCGTCGCGCTGGATGTGAGGCGCTCCATCCCGGATACGGGTTTCTCGCCGAGTCGCCGGCACTGGCAGAAGCCTGCGCTGCAGCCGGAATCGTATTCGTTGGCCCTCCCCCGGCCGTGTTACGGGCCCTAGGCGACAAGGCGGAGGCGCGCCGCATCGCGCGGGAGGCAGGCGTCCCCATCGTGCCGGGTGCCGAGGGGGAGCCCGAGGAGCTCCTCGGGTTGGCCCGTGGCCTCCGCTTCCCGCTCATGGTGAAGGCCCGTGGTGGTGGCGGCGGACGGGGCATGCGCGCTGTCGGCTCGCTCGTCGAGCTCGGAGAGGCGCTCGAATCGGCCGCGCGGGAGGCCGGCGCGGCCTTCGGCGATGGGCGCGTGTTCGTCGAAGAACTCGTGACGGCAGCCCGACATGTGGAGATTCAGGTCATCGCCGACGCCCACGGCACCGTCCTCCACCTCGGCGAGCGGGACTGCTCGCTCCAGCGCCGTCACCAGAAGCTGGTCGAAGAGTCACCCTCACCGGTGGTCGATGCCGGGCTCCGAGAGGAGCTGGCGCAGGCGGCGCTGCGCATCGCGACAGCTGTCGGCTACCGGAATGCGGGGACCGTCGAGTTCTTGGTCGGCCCGCCGGGCTCCGACGGCCGGTGCCCCTTCTACTTCCTCGAGGTGAACCCACGGCTCCAGGTCGAACACCCCGTCACCGAACTTCGGACCGGACTCGACCTGGTGGAACTCCAGGTACGTGCCGCTGCCGGGGAGCCGCTCCCTTTCCGGCAGGAGGATGTCCGCTTCGCGGGTCACGCCATCGAGTTCCGGATCAACGCCGAAGACCCGTTCCGCGGCTTCCAGCCCGTCGCGGGGTTGCTGGCGCAGTTCGGCTGGGCGGCCGAGCCGGCGCCCTCGTGGCGGCTGGACACGGGATACCGGGCAGGGGACCGTGTGCCAGCCGAGTTCGATTCCCTCCTCGCCAAGCTCGTCGTGTGGGGCGAGGACCGGTCGGCGGCGCTCGACGCCGCGCGGCGAGCCTTAGCACGCCTCGACATCGCCGGCGTTCCGACCACGCTGCCGCTCCACCGGGCGGTGCTGCGCTGTGAGGCGTTCGCGGCGGCGGAGGTCACCACCGACTGGCTCGAGGCGAACCTCGATGACGTCCTGGCCCGCGCCGGCGCGCCGCCGCCGGCCTGGGAACTCCTTGCCCGCGCACTGCCGTCGCTCCTGGCGGAACCGGACTCCCCCTGGACGGCACGGCCGTTCTGGTTCGGAGCCGGAGCGACGGCCGTGTGGGCCGAGGATGGCGTCGAGACCCGGGCCGTCTCGTATTTCCCCCACTCCGGGAGGACTCCC
>Ga0197143_1000247_pt1 | contig 64236 bp, 61 predicted proteins | sample GBS70_MetaG_FD_148603 | JGI IMG/M metagenome (GOLD analysis project Ga0197143, IMG submission 148603) | Sediment microbial communities from Great Boiling Springs, Gerlach, Nevada, United States - GBS 70_MetaG | ecosystem: Environmental > Aquatic > Thermal springs > Hot (42-90C) > Sediment...
AAAAGGGTTCTTGATGCCCAAACTAGACATAAATCGCCAAGGAATTTATGTCTAGTTTTCCCGACGGTCGCCGAGCTCAAAGCGGCCGTCGGTGAAGTCGTGCGGCTACTTGAAGGGACCGAGTCTAAAACTCAATGCTCAGGAACTTAGTTCGGGCCGGCGACGGCGAAGGACCAGGTGTGGGTCTGGCCGTTGGCCGCAACCGCCACGGTGTAGGTCACCCCCGCCTGCAGGGGCACCCGCGGTATTAAAATAACCGCGCTCCGGGCGGCAAGCACGGCCCGGGCCAGGCTCTCAAAGGCCGGATTCGGGTTCGTGTAACTGGTCTGATCGAAGACGCAGTGCTCCAGGGGAACCCCATTGGCGGCGAAATAGCTGCCCGAAACCCGGGGCATCACGTTGCCCGGCCCCAGCTGAAGGATAACGGGCAGCCCCGAAGGGGCCGAATAGCCCGGACAGGCCGTCAGCGGGTCCGGAAGCTCGTCCCCCCGGTAATGGGTGAGGGCCACCACCGCCCCGTCGGTGGGCCACTTCACCGGGTACCGGGCCGTCCCCACCAGCTGGTAGCTCCGCCCCCGGATGATGTCCAGGGCTGCGCCGGTAAGGGTCCCGCCGGCCTCCCGGTAACTGCCGTAGCCTACCTGGGCCAGCAGCGGGTCGACGATTCCCAGGGCGTGGAAGGGCGCCTGCATCCAGCTGTCCACCGCGAACCGGTCGGCCGGGGCCGTTGTGCCGCCCAGGACCACGTTGCCGTTGCGGCCGCACTCGTCCCCGGCCGGCGTGTACCAGGGGTTGGCCGGGTCCTCGGCGTGGGTTGCGAACCGGTTCAGCACGATGTACCGGGCGTGGTTAAAACACCCCTCGCTCCAGGTCGGGTTTTCGGTCAGGGCCGGCAGCCCGGCGGTAGCCCGGTAATAGTTGAGATAAGCCAGCCACTCCGGCTGTGCGGTCTGGGCCGGCGGCGGGGGATTAACCTCAACCCCGGCGGCCTGGAAGGCCATCGGGAGATAAACCCGGCTCTGAGCGGCGGCCGCGCCCGCCGCCCGGCCCACCGGGGCCGGCTGAACGGTTAATACCGCCCAGACCAGGGCCACAAGGGCGGTCAAGCCAAGAAGACCCAAGCCGCTTCGCATGCTCCGCTCCTGTTGACTCCGCTTCGGGCCTGCCGGAGGTGCCGGCGGCCCGGCTCGGCTTCGACCTCAGTTTACCCGGGCCGACCTCCCGCCGGGCAGGTACAATGGTACTTAAGCCCGGCCGACAAGCTGGGCGGCCAGTTCCAGAAACCGGCCCGCCTCCGAAGGCCTCCCCTTCGTCAGGTAGACGGCTGCCAGGGCCGTATAGGCCCGGCCGGCCAGGAAGGGGTCTTCGGCCAGGGACGCCGCCTTAAGCCACAGGGCCTCGGCCGCCTCCAGCTCACCCCTGGCCTCACAGGCGGCGGCCAGAAGCCCCAGGGCCTCGCCGTCCAGCCCGTCCATAACCGGCACAAGGGTTTCGATAACCAGGTCCCAGAACCGGAAGCGGCCGTAGAGCCGCCCCAGCACAACCGCTCGTTCGGCCTCATCGGGCCACAGCCTTTCCACCAGGGGCATAAGGGCCTCGAAGGCGTCGAACTCTTCCCGCTGCAGGAGCAGCCCCAGCACCCACACTGCCAGGGACCGGTCGGCCGGGAGGGAAAGGTTGCCCCCTCGGTCCGCCAGGGCGGCGGCCACCCGGCCCGGCAGGCCCGAAAGCAACGTTGCGGCCTCATCGTACCGGCCCCGGAAGAGGGCCAGAAGGCCCCTTATCTCCGCCCCGTCCGAGCCCGCCGCCCCGGCCAGGAGGGCCGCCGCCTCCAGGCCCTGGGGCGGCACCGGCGGCTCGGCAAAGACCGCCCGGCCCACCGCCGCGGCCAGCGGCCCCGCGATGGGCTCCCCAAGGACCCGGCTCAGCTTTTCGAGAAACTGCGCCCCGCCGGCCGCCCGCGGGAGGAACAGCCGCACCAGGGCCTCCACCGCCGGCCGATAACAGCGGCCGGTCCGAAGGGAAAGCCGGACCGACCTGGCAAAGGCTTCGGCTGCCTCCTCCGGTTTTCCTTCCCTTTCGGCGCAGAGGCCCAGCCAGTAAGCGGCCCCGTAGCCCAGGGCCCCTTCGTACCTTATATCCAGGGCCCAGGCCCCGGCCTGGCCCGAGGCCAGGCATTTTTCAAAGGCCCGGCGGGCCCCCGGGATATCCCCCAGGGCAAAGCGGGCCTGGCCTTCCAGAAGCCTTAAGTTCGGGTGGTCCCCCAGGCCCTGAATCGCCCCCTCAAGGAGCTCCAGGGCCCCCCGGGCTCGGCCGAGTTTTAAGGCCGCCGCGGCCGCCAGCTCCACGGTCCTGGGCAGCCACATCCGGTACTCGCCTGGAAGATACCGGATGGCCCGCCGGAAGCAGAGAAGGGCCCCTTCCCACCGGCCGGCGGCGAAGTACTCCTGGCCCAGGTTGAACCAGCCGAAGGCGTCCAGGGGGTTTTCTTTAAGCTCCTCCCGGGCCAGCTCCATGTTCCGCCGGTGCTTCTCCCGCCGCGTTTCCCCCAGATACCCGTAGTGCTCGATTTCCACCTCCAATGTGCCCAGCCGGGCGGTCGGTTTCACTTCCCTGAGGCCATCCAGGATCTGCTCGTGAAGCCGGCGGCGAAACTTAAGGCCGGGCAGGTTTCTAAAGAGCCTTAAGGCGGGGGTTACGATGGCGTCGGCCGAGCCCGGCTCCGCCCCCAGGTAGGTGACCTGGGGCAGCAAGAAACCGTCCGCATCCGTTCGGGCAAGGATTTCCCTGAGTTTTTCCCGACCCCGACCCAGGGCCTCGTCGGCATCGAGCACCAGAATCCACCGGCCCCGGGCGTGGCGTAAAGACTCGTTGCGGGCCTCGGCAAAGCTTCCGGTCCAGGGGAAAAAGACCACCTTCGCCCCGAAGGCCCGGGCAACCTCGGGGGTCCCGTCCGTGGAACCCGTGTCCACCACGATGACCTCATCCGCAATCCCCCGGACGCTTTCCAGACAGCGGGGAAGGTCTTTGGCCCCGTCTTTGACGATCAGGCACAGGGAGATAAGGGGCACCGGTGGTGAGGCGGCCGGCGAAACCGGTTTCACCGGCCGTGGGGCCGGCGTCGCATTGAGCCTTCCGATGACCGCCCGGGCGGCGTGGTCCCAGGGGAAGGCTTCCCGGATGCGCCGGGCCGCCGCCTCCCCCCTCCTTCGGGCCTCCTCGGGATGCTCATACACCCACCGGAGCAGGTGGGCGAGGGCGTCTAAGTCCGGCTGGAAGACCCAGGGCCGGCCCACCAGCTCCGGCAGGCCGCCGACCGGGTCCTTGAGAAAGACCGGCCTGGCCGGAATCAGGTAGGCGGTCCCATCATCGCTAAACTCCAGGACCGGTCCGGCCCCGGTGGTGATGACGGGAAGGCCGCAGGCCATCGCCTCGGCCACTGGCAGGGCAAAGCCCTCCCCCCGGAAGGGATGGACCAGGCAGTCAAAGGCCCGATACAGCCCGGGCAGGGCCTCATCGGGAACCTCCCGGTCGATGTAAACGATGGGCGGCCCGTCGGCGCCGCCCGCCAGCCCCTTTATCTCTTCCCGCAGGGTGCCGTCCCGGTAAAAGGAGGCCGCGCCCACGTCCTTAATGACCAGGACCACGTCGTCGGCGGGCTTGAATGCCCGCCGATACGCCTCAAGAAGCAGGTCCACCCCTTTGCGCCAGAGGGTCCCGCCCACGAAGAGAAAGCGGAACCGTCCCGAGGCCAGGGCCTCGGCCCCGGGTTTCAGCTCATCCAGGCTTAAAGGCCGTACCCCCGGGTGAAACCGCTCCGGGTCGACCCCGTTGGGGACGACGTAAACCCGGTCGGCCGCAACACCCCCCTCGACGAAGCGTTCCCGGACGAAGGCCGACGGAACCCAGAGCTCGGCCCCCGCCCGGTTTATCCCCTCGACCCAGGCCCGGGGGACGGCCCCGTATTCCCACGGCTGGATGACCGCAAACCGGCCGGCCGGGGGTGGGTCGAAGTCCGGGGGCCAGCGGTGCCGGACCCAGAGAACCGGCGCGGGCGGCAAAGCCGCGTCCGCGCCGCCCACACCGCCCGGTTCGAGGGGGATAACCCTTACGCCTGCCCGTTTAAGGGCCCGGGTAAGGTCGCGATTTACCCGGGCAAAGGAGTGGGCCGAAGTAAAATCCCCCTCCCAGACCACGGGACCGGCCTCCGTCCGGGGGGTTGGGCGGTGTGGGCGGCGCCGGGGAAGCGGCGGTGCCACCCTCGCCCCGAGCTCCCTGAGCTCGGCGACGACCCTTTCTGTCACCGCCGCCCGGCCGAGCTCGGCCAGCACCTTCCGGCGGCCGGCCTCGGCCCTTGCCCGGGCCCAGGCCGGCCTTTCGACCACCTCCCGCATTAGGGCCTTAAGGTGCTCGGCCGAGGGTTCGGCCCAGCGGGCGCCGGCCGGCAGGGGCACCCCCATCTCCTGCCGGCCCCCTTCCGGAACCGGCCCCAGCTTATATTCGATTAAAAAGGCTGTCTCGGGGGTGGCAAAGTCCCGGTGGCCGCCCCAACCGGTGACGATAACAGGAAGTCCGGCCGCCATCGCTTCCGCCGCCGGCCGGCAGAACCCCTCCCCCCGGGTGGGGAGGACGAAGGCGTCGGCCGCCGCATAGAGCCGGGGCATATCCCGGGCAGGTATGTCTTTAAAACAAAAGATGATGTTGGGCGGAAGCTCCCGGCCCAGGAGCTTTAAAACCCTTCGCCTTATCTCGGCCTGGGAAAGCCCCCGGTAAGAGAAGACCTTTAAGATTAAGGCCACATCCTCGTCGGGCCCAAAGGCCTCGGCAAAGGCCCGGATTAAGACGTCCCAGCCCTTGCGAAGCTGGAAGTCGAAGACCGAAAGGAAGTTAAACCCCCGCCGGCCCGGAATCTCCAGGGGCTCCGCCGGGCGTACACCCGCATCGATGGGGCCGGGGAGGACCCGAAGCCTTCCGGGGTCCACCCCGCTGGCGGCGAAGGTCTCCAGGTTGAACCCGGAAGGCACCCAGACCCGGTCAAAGCGGTTTAAAATTTCGACCCAGTGCTCCGGGATCCGGTCCGTCTCGAACATCGTCCGGGCTACCCTCAGGCCCACCCCCGGCATGGGCCGATAGGCGTCGGGTATGGCGTGGAAGACCCCCACCGCCGGCCCGTCCCCCGGCGGGTCGATAAGCCTTATAACCCGGGCCAGGGGGAGGGCCTCCTCGGGCGGAAGCTTTACCCGGCTCCGGCTCCAGTTAAGGGGCACGGCCTTCACGGGTATGCCGACTTCGTAAAGGCCCAGCACGAACCGGCGGGCCTCATCGGCGTAGCCGCTCAGGTCAAAGAGGGGCGCCTGCCAGACGACCCTCAGGCCGCCGGCGGGTCCTTCGGGGTTTAAAACCAGGCCCCTGGCGCTCACCAGGTTCTCCGGCGGGGCGGGTTTTTCCAGCCGGCCGCCCCGGCCGAAGCAGGCCCGCCAGCGCCGCAAAAACTCGGCCAGGTTCGGCCTTTCGTGGCCGTAACGCCCTGGGGTCTGGCCCTCCAGGTGGTAGACCACCGCCCCCGGCTCGTAAACCACCCGCAGGCCCAAAGACCGCACCCGCAGGCACAGGTCCACGTCCTCAAAGCCGTTGAGAAAGGTCTCATCAAAGCCCCCAAGCCTTAAAAAGAGCTCCCGGGGAACAAGCATGCAGGCGCCCGTCACCATATCCAGGTCCCGGGGGCGGGCCGCCTCCGGGGCGTCGGCGGGGACAAACCGGTGGGCGTGGACGGGCGCCCCCCGGTGGAAGATTACCCCGGCGTGCTGGACGGTGCCATCGGGATAAAGCAGTCTGGCCCCCACCACGCCCACCCCGGGCCGGGCGGCGGCCCGGGTCATGGCCTCCAGCCAGCCGGGGGTGGGGATGGTGTCGTTGTTTAAAAAAACCAGGAGTCTTCCCCGGGCTTTGAGGGCCCCCAGGTTGCAGGCCCGGGCAAACCCCAGGTTCCGTTCGGCCCGGACGGCCGTTATCCGCCCGGCCGCGGCCTCACCGGCCAGGTAGGCCGGGGTCCCGTCCGTGGAGCCGTTGTCCACGACGACCACCTCCGCAAGCCCGGCCGGCACGGTCCGGTAGAGGGCCCGAAGACACTGCCGGGTAAGCTCCACCCGGTTGAGAACGGGGATGATTACCGAAACCTCAGGCGCTTCAAGGGGTTTCACCGGCCACCTCCTTAAGCGCGGCCTCAAGCCGTGCGGCCTCGGCAAGACCGCATTCCAGGTAAGCCGCCGAAAGCAGGCTCAGGTCCTCGGCCGTGGCTTTCCCCGCCGCCTTAAGGGGTTCCAGAAGGGCCGCCGCCACCTCCCACCGCCCGGCCCGGCCCGCCAGGCGGGCCAGGGCCCGGGCCCGGCCCTCATCCTCCGGCCAGACCCAGGCGGCCAGGGGGAAAACCCGGTCGAGCTCCTCGGCCCGTCCCAGCTTAAAGAGCAGGTATAAAACCTCCTCATACTCGGCCGCCGCCCGGCCGTCCAGCCACAGGGGCCCACCGGCCCCCGGGACCGGCGGCGAGTCCCCCCGCAGGGCCCCTAAAAGCCAGGCCCAGAGGGGCTCCGACCTGGCCTCAGCTTCCAGGAGGGCGGGCCGGGTCAGCGCGGCCGCCACCCGGTAAAGGACCCGGGCCTGGGTCGGCCCGTACCGGAGGGGTTCTAAAAGCCTGAGGGCCGCCTTGAACCGGCCGGCCTTAACGGCCGCCTCCGCCCGGCGGATAAGCTCGGCGGTCTGGGCCGGCGGCCCCCAGGCTTCCAGGCCCTCCCGGACGCCCGCCAGGTAGGCGGCCCCCAGCAGCCGGCCGTAGGCCGCCTCCAGGGTCGGTTTAAGTTCAGGGTTCTGCCCGAGCCCGCCCTCAAGGAGCCCCACCTGGGCCCGCAGACTTTCCACCTCGCCCGGGGATAGGGCAGGGACGGCCGGGTAGCCGGGCAGGAGTCTAGGAGCAAGCTCCGGATGTTTGTGGGCGAAGACCACGGCCATCCGGCCGCAGGCCCGCTGGCGGCCCACGTAGTAGTCGGTGTCGGCCGGGTGGTGGTGATAGGCCACGGCCTCGGGCCGGTAGTAAACCTTAAGACCCCGCTGGGCCAGTCGGTAGCCGAATTCGATATCGTCCCAGCCGTAGGTAAAGGCGGGGTCGAAAAACTCGCCGTGCCGGATGATAAAATCCCGCTTCAGGGAAAGGCAGGTCCCGTAAAAGTGCCAGAAATCCACCTCCTTCCCGGGGATAAGACCCTTAAAATCGAACTGCTGGCCTCCGGCCCCGGTTACGTAACCCATAATCGGGCTTATTTCAAGCTCCGGGGCCCACTCCACCCGGCCCAGCATCCCGACCCACACCTCCGGGTGGTCCCGGTGGAACCGGATGTGGGCCTCAAGGCCGCCGGGCGGAAGGATTACGTCGTCATTTAAAAACAGCAGCACGTGGCCCCGGGCCGCCCGGATGCCCCGGTTGCGGGCCGCCGCCAGACCCCGGTGGGGCCCACGGATGAGCCTGAGCCTGAGGCTGCGCCGGAAGGGACCTGCCGCCCCAACGGCATCGGGGCGGTCCGAGCCGTCGTCAACGACCACCACCTCCAGATCCCGGCGGGGAATCCGCCGGGCGGCGGCCGAAAGGGCTTCCAGGCAGCGGGCAAGTTCCTGCGGCCGGTTGTAGGTGGCGATAACAACGCTCAGAAACGGCCGCGGCTTCGAATAGTATGTCAGCAGCCGGTAATCCAGATATTTGCCGGGTGCGGCCTCGAACCGGTAGGCGTCGTCGAAGAGCACGCACCGGCCCCGACGAATCCGGCCGATAAGCCCTTTTACATCCCGATAGTATTCCGGGTATGCCGTATCCGTCTTCTTGTCGGGTGGATTCAGAAGCAAGTTCACCACCACGATATCGCCCAGGCGTTCGAGGGTTCGGAGAAACTCCCGGGGGTCGGGCACGTGTTCGATGACGTCGAAGCTGTAAACCAGGCGGTGTCGGGGTATCGGGTCCTTTTCGATATCGTAGACGGGGGCGCCCACGCCCCGGCGTTCAAGGCGCCACTTAAGATAGCGGGTTGATGGGTTGTCAAAGTCGGCGAAGGCCACCCGTCGGTACCCCAGCCCCATGAGCCGAAGGCCGTCGGCCCCGATGCCGCACCCGTAGTCGAGAATCGGGTCCTCCAAGGCCGCCAGGGCCCGGACAAGCCTTAAGCCCGGGGCCTTGGCCCCGGAAAGGTCCCAAAGGGTGAGGTCATAAAGATAGGTCCGGGACCGCCGGTAAAACTCGGCCGGGTCGGAAAACCCGGCAAACTCGGCGTCCACCCTTGCCGCCACGTCCCGGAAAAGGTCAGGGTCAAACTCGGGGCCGAGGTATTCCTTGAGCTCGACCGCCCCCCCGTGGAGGGGAAGGCTCCGCCCACCCCTGGCGACCGGTCTTAAGTCCCAGAGGGCCCCGCTCCGCCCGTAGGCCATCCCGCAGTAGGCGCAGCGCAGGGCTTCGGGCTCGGGGATAAGCCCCCGCCGGCACGCCGGACAGGCCAGAACCTTAAAAAGGTCGGGCTCGGCCGCCAGGGCCTTGAGGATGGGGCCCGGCCGACCCAAAAGCTCGACCACCAGATTCGCCCGATAAGGCGTTCCCACGGCGGCCTGCCGGCAGAGCCGAATCCAGGCCTTAAGCTCGGACCGGGCCGCCTCGACGGCTTCCCGACCCACCCCGGGTAGATGGTCGAAGACGGTAAGAATCAGGTGAAAGAGGACGTTTTCGCCGGGCACCCTTTTAAGACGGAGCTTAAGGTTTAAGGCTTCGGCCTCCCGCCTAAGCAGCGCCTCCACTTCCCCCGGGTCCGGCAGGGGGAAGGCGCCGTGCTCCTCCACCCAGGGAGGAACCGTGCCGAAGATGGCCCGGTGCCAGCGGCCGAAGGCGGCGTCGGCCCGGCGGGCCGCCTCCCCGACGGGGAAGGTTATGAACACCCGGCGGGCCGCAACCCTTAAGGCCTCCTTGAGGACCTCCGGCCGGCGGTCGGGCGAAACGTGCTCTAGAAGGTCGGCTAAGATGACTGATTCGAAGACCCCGTCCGGAAACGGCAGGGCGGCCGCATCGGCCCGGAGGGCAAAGTTTAAGGGGTGAGGCGGCCCCTCAAAGGTTAAGTCTACCCCGACAAAGGGCCGGCCGGTCCAGAACCCCACCCCGAAGGGTCCGCTGCCCACGTCCAGGACCGGCCGGCGAAACCGGCGCCCAAGAAAGGGGGCGTATCTCGCCAGCCAGTTAAGCATCTACCTCCTCCCAGGCGGCCCGGAGGCCGGCCCAGACCTTCCGGGCCTCGGCCAGCCTGACCGGGTCGGCCGTGAGGCCGGCCTGAACGAGCCGCTCCCAGACGAAGATGTAAAGGCGGCGCAGGTTGCGGGCGACTTCCCCGCCCTTTTCCAGGTCCAGGGCCCTTAAAAGCTCGGCGACAACCTCCTGGGACCGGACGATAGGGGCTTGGGCCGCCTCGGGCCGCCCCTCGGCCAGGGCCGAGGCCGCCTCGGCCATAAGCTCCTCGGCCCGCCTAAAAAGGAGCCGAACCAGCTCCACCGGAGAAAGGTTTTCTAAGTCCGAGCTCATCAGGCCACCTCCTGCCTTCAGCCTAGCCGGACCCGGGGCCGGGGACCAGGGCCGGTCGGCCAATCCCGCCGAGCCGGTGTTCCCCGGAAAAAAGGCTTGCCCGGGTTGGGTCCCGGGCAAACCCTCGGCCTTTAAGGCGGGTTTAGCGAAGAAGGTTTAAGACCACCTGGGGGTTGACGTTGGCCTGGGCCAGGACGGCGACGCCGGCCTGCTGGAGGATCTGGAGCCGGGTGAAGTTGACCATCTCGGCGGCCATGTCGGTGTCCCGGATCCGGGACTCGGCGGCCGTAAGGTTCTCCGAGGCCACCGAGAGGTTGGCGATGGTGTGCTCTAAGCGGTTCTGGACGGCCCCCAGCCCCGAGCGGACGTTGGAGATGTCGCTTATGGCCGCATCCACCCCGGTAATCAGCGCCTCGGCTGTGGTCTGGGCCGGGGTCGAGTTGAAGGTGTCCACCAGGTTGGAGAGGTTGCCCCCGATGGCGGTGGAGTTGACGTTGCTGATGCTGACGTTGATGGTCTGGTTCTGGTTGGCCCCGATGTGGAAGAGCCGGTCGGTAAAGCTTCCGTCCAGCAGGTTCTGGCTGTTAAACTGGGTCTGCTGGGCGATCCGGTCCAGCTCGTTCCGCAGGGACACCAGCTCCTGGGCGATGGCCTGCCGGTCGGCGGTGGTGAGGGTGTCGTTGGCGGCCTGGACGGCCAGCTCCCGCATCCTTTGCAGGATGGAGTGGACCTCGTTCAGGGCCCCTTCGGCCGTCTGAATAAGGGAGATCCCGTCCTGGGCGTTCCTTACCGCCTGATTCAAGCCCCGAACCTGGGCCCGGAGCTTCTCGCTGATAGAGAGGCCGGCGGCGTCGTCCCCGGCCCGGTTGATTCTGAGGCCCGAGGAAAGCTTCTCCGCCGACTTGCTGAACGCCAGGGCCGTCATCATCAGGTTCCGCTGGGCATTCAGCGCCTCGATATTGGTGTTTACCCGAAAGCTCATAACTCCCTCCTCTTCGCTTGAATTTTTTGGTCCCGGGCCGTTCGCCTGCCCGGGCTGGATTCCACCCATACTTATCGACGGCCGGCTCTTAAAAATAAGGGGCAGTCGGAGAATCCGGGCGAGAAACCGGGCCCTGCAGTTTTCGGCGCCAAACCGGCCGGGGCGCCCGGCAACCTTACGGGTATAATACCGTTGAGCGGTCGGAAGGTTGCAGGCCAGGATGTCGATGTTGCCCGCCCGCTATCTTCCCCTCGCCTTTGGGGGAACGGTCGCCACCGCCCTGACCATCACGCTTCTGCGGCTGGCCGGGGTGGACCTGCGGGCGGCCGCGGCCCTTTTCGGCCTGAAGGATCCCGCCCTTTTTCGGGTCTGGGTTTACGGCCTGTGGGCGGCCTTAACGGCCCTGGTTCTTGTCCGGGTCTCAAAGGGCCGGGGCTTCGGGGCCGATGCCCTGGGCTGGCGGGGTGGCCTCAACCCTGGGGCCGCCAGAATGGCCTTCCTTGCCGCCCTGGGGGCCATATTTATCTGGCTTCCGGTGGACGCCGTCCGGCAGGTCCTTGGAATCCCCCTTTACTGGGACCCGAATCAGCAGGGGTTTATTCGGCCCACCACCGGTTGGGAGTTTGTCATAGCCGGGCTTACGGGCCTGGTTTTAGTGCCCTTATCCGAAGAGACCATCTTCCGGGGCTACGTTTTGCAGGCTTTGGTTTCCAGGTTTGGGGTCTGGGCCGGTCTGCTCGGACACAACCTGCTCTTTGCCCTTTACCACCTGGGCATCGGCCCGGGCCTGCCCCTTTATATCTTTCTCTGGTCCTTCTTCCCCGCCATATTGTTCCTGAAGTATAAGGGCATTTATCCCTCGGTCTTGATGCACGCTTTGAACAACGTCTGGGTGGACCTTCTGATGCCCCTTTTCTTCGGCTAGGTCCGGCGGACGCCCCCAGCCGGCGTGTTATGCTGTTAGCAAGGGCTCTGAAAGGAGAGGGCGGTGAGGCCGTAAGGAAACAGCGACCAGCGGGGTCGCGGCATCTCAGCGAAGCAAGGGGCCACAATCTGAAAAGTCAGGGGACAACGTGTCTTACCATAGTGGTGCTGACGGCCTTCCTTCGGGTATTTGCGCTTGGCTTTTTGGTTATTACGATTGCGGACCAGAGCCCCAGGGACCGACCTAGTCCACCGGCCCAACCTCCCCAGGCAGTCGAAATTACTGGGAGCCTGGTTGCCGAAAATGGTATAGGTTGTCGAACTTCCGGCCGAGCTGGAAGGGGTAGGGGTAGGAGTGGGCGTGGCGGGGCTACCGCCCGGAGTCGAGGTCGGAGTAGGCGTTCGGGTTGCCTTTCGGCCGGCGTTCGAAACGGCCGGAACATACACCCGGGAAGTAGTGTCCATAACGAACTCATCTTTAACGGGGTCCGAAAAGTGGCTGGGGTCCCTGCCGGCGAGGGCCGCGGAGGTTAGAATTGAAATTAATGTGGTTGAAATTATTAATGTGGGAAGCAACAGGCGAAGGAAAGACGATGCTCGCCTCAAGGCTTCGCTTCCTCCTTCATGCTGGATTTGGATCTTTCTAGAACAAGGGTGCAATGTCTTGATTCAGCATGGCGGAGTATTAGGAGCTTAACTGCTTACCATATACCTCCAGACTTGCACAAACTCGCAAATATGGTAGCCGGTGACAACAGTTCGGGTCAATAGTACGAAAGCACCGTCGGGACTTTTATACCCAGAACTTGATGATAATTGCTGCAAAAATAGCCCTTGAATGCTTGAATTACCGGGTGGGTCCGGGCCGCCCTTGCATTTTGCCCGGGCGCTGTGGTCCAATGGGAGGGAGCAGGTCCGGCGAGGCCTGTAGCAGGGGCTTATGAGTGTATGGTCCGGGCGCGCGGGGTGCTGGTTTGTCCGCTACCGGCTCTTTCGCTGCCGAAGCCGGCCGGTGGCCGTCTGCGTCTACTGCGGCCGGCCCTTCTGCCACGACCACGGCCGCTTCCTGCCCAATGAAGCTGCCGTCTGCAGCCACCCCGACTGCGCCCGCCGCCTGGTGGAAATCGAGGAGTTTAAAACCTATAAGCTGGCGGCCGAGGCCAGGAACCTGGCCGGAACCTGCGGCCACCCGGACTGTCCGGCAGAGGTCTGGGGTCAGTGCTCCCGCTGCCGCCGGTTCTTCTGCGAGGGCCACCTTTCGGAAGTTTACGAGGTCCATTACCAGCTCGGCCGCCGCCAGCGCCGGTATTATTCCGTCTGCCCGTACTGCCGCCGCTTTTATAAAACCTAGGAGTTTTAGCCCAACATGAGCACCCCAACCTTCCGGAGCGTCCTTTACGTCCCCGGCAACCGGCCCCGAATGCTGGCCAAAGCCCCAACCCTCCCGGCCGACGCCTTCGTCCTGGACCTGGAGGACTCCGTACCTCCGGGGGAGAAGGCCGAGGCCCGCCGGCTCGTCCGGGAAGCCCTACTCTCCGGGGCCTTCGCCGGCCGGGCGGTGCTGGTTCGGGTTAACGGCTTGGCCTCCGGCCTCACCCAGGACGACCTGGCGGCCGTGGTCGTCGAAGGCCTCTTCGGGGTGGACATTCCCAAGGTGGAGGCCCCCGACGAGGTCCGGGAGGTGGAGGAGATGCTGGCCTGGGCCGAGGGCCGGGCCGGCCTGCCCCGGGGAACCCTCCGAGTGGGAATCGGAATCGAGTCGCCGGCCGGACTGCTTCGGGCCGAGGCCATCGGCCGGGCCTGCCGCCGGCTCCTGAGCCTCGGCCTCGGGGCCGAAGACTTTACGTTTAACCTGGGCACCCAGCGGTCCCCCACCGGCGAGGAGCTTTTCATCCCCAAGGCCCTGGTCGCCCTCGTGGCCAGGGCCCTGGGCGTCCAGGCCCTCGACACCATCTACCCGGACTTTCGGGACCCCGAGGGCCTGGTCCGGGAGGCGAAACTTGCCCGCCAGCTCGGTTTCAGCGGCAAGTACGCGATCCACCCCGACCAGCTCGGGCCCATAAACCGGGTCTTCACCCCCGACGAGGCCGAAGTGCGCTGGGCCCGGGAAGTGGTCGAAGCCTACGAGGCGGCCCAGGGGTCGGGGCTGGGCTCGGTTGCCGTCGGCGGCCGGATGGTGGACCGGCCCATCTACGAGCGGGCCCGCCGCACCCTGGAGCTGGCCGCCCGCTGGGGAATCACGGCCTAGAGCTCGTCCCGGGGACGCCTGCCCTCCCGCTCAAGCCAGTCGGCGAACATCAGCAGGATGATAAAGATATCCGCCAGAACCACCAGGCCGAAGGCCAGCCCCAGGGTCAGCAGCAGGCCGGCGTTCACGAGGAAGCCGGGCAGGCCGACGGCCTGAAGGGCCGTGGGGACGAAGTAGACGACCAGGCACAGGCCCAGGGGGCCCCCAAAGACCGTGGCCAGCACCAGGCAGCTCCGGAGGGGGTCCGGAACGTTCAGCCGGACCCACTCCACCCAACCCAGCATCCGGTAAAAGGCCAGGGTTACGTAAAACCGAAGGCGCCGGCGGATCCCCATCCCCCCAGCCCGACTATTTCGGCCGGGCAACCCCGGCCGCCAGGGGCGTAAAGAGAAGCGGGTGCCACTCCAGCCGTACCAGCTCAAACCCGGCCCCTTTTATGGCTTCCACCGTCTGCCGGTTCAGGTGACAGCCGCCGGCAACCCGCCGCCACACCGGGGTTGCCGTATCCTGGAGCCGGCCCAGCAGGCCGCCCCCGGCCCGAACATGCTCGATAAACCTGAAAGTTCCCCCCGGCCGAAGGACCCGCCGGACCTCGGCCAGCGCCCGGTCCGGGTCGAGCACTGAGCAGAAGACCAGGGTCGCCACCACCGTGTCGAAGGACCCGTCGGCGAAGGGCAGGGCCTCGGCCGCCGCCCGGATAAGGTCCGGGTCCCGGCCCAGCCGCCCCGCCCGTTTTCGGGCCCGGGCAAGCATAAAGGGGTCGGGGTCGACGGCCACGACGCTCAGGCCCTCGGGGTAGTAGGGGAAATTTGCGCCGGTGCCGACCCCGACTTCCAGGACCCGGCCCACGGCCTCCCCGGCGACCCAGGCCCTGAGCCGGCCCAGGAGCTTGGCCTCAAACCGGCCCGTGGCCAGGTCGTAGACGGCGGCAAACCAGCGGTGGCCCTTCACCGTATAGATTTTCCCACGTCGGCCCCGGCCCGTGCCCCCTCTACAACCAAGCCCGCGGTTTCGTCGGTAACTGCGAGGCCCGGGCGGGCCCCAGGGTGGTAAACTTGACCAAAGATGGGGTTTCAAACTGGGCCGGCGTCGGCCAAAGACCGCCTTGGGCTCGGCCTGTTCGTCCTTATCGCCTTCGGGCTTGCCTGGCCCGTCCAGGTCGGCATCGCCCTCTTCGGCCGGCAGGCCGCCGCCCCGGCCCTGACCGGGATTCTGGTTCTGCCCCTCGCCTTTCTGCTCATGTGGCCCCCGGCCCTCGGGGCCTACGTGGCCCGGCGCTGGGTGGAAAAATCGGGCTTTGGGGATGCCGGCCTCAGGTGGCCGCCCCTGAAGTGCGTCCTCCTGGCCTGGTTCGGGCCGGCCCTCCTCACCCTGGTCACGGTGGCCTTAAGCTTACCCGTCTACCCCCCGGATACGGAGCTTGCCGCCCTCCATTCCCTGCTGGCCGCGGCCGGGGGGCCGCCCCTGCCGGCCGAGGCCGTCCTACTGGCCCAGGTCGCGGCCGGGCTTACGGTGGCCGTGCCCGTAAACAGCCTTTTCGCCTTCGGGGAGGAGTTCGGCTGGCGGGGCTATCTCCTTCCCAGGCTGATGGGCCTTTGGGGGCCCTGGCCGGGAATCCTGGCCCACGGGGCGGTCTGGGGCCTCTGGCACGCCCCCCTGGTTTTTCTGGCCAGCTATAGCTACCCGGGCCACCCGCCCCCATACCTACCCGGCGTTTTTTTGTTTACGGCCTTTTGCATCCTGCTGGGTGTTAACCTCGCCTGGCTGAGGCTTAGCTCAGGCAGTGTGGTCCCGCCGACCGTCGCCCACGGGGCCCTCAACGCCGTCGGGGGCCTGCCCCTGTTTCTTCTCAAGGATGTTGACCCGGCCACGGCCGGTCCCCTCTGGAGTCCGGTCGGGTGGGCTGCCCTCGGCCTGACAGCAGCGCTTCTTTACTCGGTCCGGAATCCCCTCAAACCGGGGGCTTGAGCCTCAGGCCCACGGCCGCCTCGAAGGCCGCGGCCACCCGGAACAGGGTCGCCTCGTCGAAGGGCCGGGCCACAAACTGGACCCCGAGGGGCAGGCCCGAGCCGCTTAAACCGGCCGGGACGGTGATGGCGGGGAAGCCCACGGCGCTGAAGGGCTGGTTAAAGGCCGGGTCGCCGGTCCAGTCCAGACCCCGCGGGGCGGGGCCGGGGGTAGTCGGGGTAACCAGCACGTCGACTTCTTCAAAGAGGCGTCCCATCGCCCGCACCGCCTCGGTCCGAAGCTGCTGGGCCCGCAGGTAAAGGGGGGCCGGCGTGAGCATTCCGGCCTGAATAATCCGGCGGGTCCGGGGCCGGTAATCATCCGGCCGCTCGGCAAACCACTTTTTGTGAAAAGCTGCCGCCTCGGCGTACATTATGGTCCGGTGGGCGTCCCGCAGGGGCTCAAAAACCCCGGGCAGGCGCACCGGCCGGAGCATCAGCCCCAGCTCCTTGAGCCTGGTTACGGCCGCCTCGTAGGCCCGGCGGCTTTCGTCATCCGCAGCCTCGGTAAAGAACCTGTCAGGGATGCCGACCCGCAGGCCGGCGGCACCCTGACCGACGGCCGCCGGGTAGTCGTCGACGGGCACGGGCAGGGTCGTCGGGTCATTGGGGTCCGGCCCGGCGACGACCTTAAGGAGCAGGGCCGCATCGGCCACCGTCCGGACCATCGGCCCCACGTGGTCCAGGGTCCAGCTCACGGGCACCACCCCGTGCCGGCTCACCCGGCCGTAGGTGGGCTTAAGGCCGACGATGCCGCAGTAGGAGGCCGGCCGCAGGATGGACCCGGCCGTCTGGCTCCCGAAGGCCGCCGGGCACATCCGGGCGGCAACTGCCGCCGCCGACCCGCTGCTGGAGCCCCCCGGGGTGTGCTCGGGGTTCCAGGGGTTACGGGTGGGGCCGGGCTCGAACATGGCGAACTCGGTGGTGACCGTCTTGCCCAGGATGATGGCCCCGGCGGCCTTGAGCCGGGCCGTGACGGTGGCATCATATTCGGGAACAAAGCCGGCCAGGACCTTCGAGCCGGCGGCGGTCTCGACCCCGGCGGTGAAGATGATGTCCTTAAGGCCGATGGGCACCCCGTGGAGGGGCCCGCAAAACTCGCCCTTGGCCTGGAGGGCCTCCAGCCGGCGGGCCTCGGCCAGGGCGGCCTCGGGCAGGAGCCGGGCCCAGGCCAGGACCTTGGGCTCCACCCGTTCGATGCGGTCCAGCAGGGCCTGAACCAGCTCCACCGGCGAAAGCTCCTTGCGGGCGATAAGCTCCGAAGCGGCGGTTACGGTAAGTTCAGCGAGGTCGGACATCCCCTTCGGCCTCCGGGGGTTTTACTAGGTTGGGGTAAAAGATAGGTTCGAGCCAGGGGTCCACCTCGGCCTGCTCGACCCCTTCCAGGTGGCCCTTGACCAGTTCCCAGGCGTCGGCCAGGGCCTCGTCGCTTACCGCGATTTTCTCGAGCCAGTTCACCTCGCCCACGGCAAACTCCTTATTGAGGCTCTTTTAATTCTACGCCAGGGGGGGTGAACCCGGGTCGGCTCCTCAGGTCCCGGCCGAGGCCGGCAGGTCCAGCTCCCGGGCCGTCTGCAGGCCGTTGCCCGCCACCGCAATGAGCTTTACCCGGGCCGGACCTCCCAGGCGCAGGGTCTGCCGGGTCCGGCCGAAGGGGTCGGTGTTAGGCAGAAAGAAGCCGGCCTCCGCCGAAGGGGCCCCCGGACCGCCGGAGGGGTTGACCAGGGCCAGCACCACCGCGTCCGGCACCGGCCGGCCCGCCTGGTCCAGCACGACGGCCTCGACTTCCAGGCCCGTTTCGGCCGCCGTCGCCTTTACCCCAAGCCGGACGGCCTTAAGGTCGGCCGGGTCCATCTGGTGGGCAAAACGGGGCTCGGCCGGCCGGTCGAAAAGCTCGGGGGAGGCCTGCGCCACCACCTTCGCCGGCGGGGGGGCAGCCGGGGGCCCCTTGGTCCCGGGCGGGTCCGGCCGGCCCGGCCCGCCCGGCGCCGACCGGAGAAGGGCCCCGAAGTCCCGGGCGCGTCCCGGCCGCGGGGCCTTCGGCCCCCGGCTGAGGGGCTTAAGGCCCCCGGTGTTTGCAATCCCGGTCGGTTTAATGCCCAAGGCTCATCCTCCCGCCTAGCGCTTGATGTTGGCCAGCTCCTGCAGGAGCTGGTCGGAGGCCGTCAGCACCCGGGCGTTGGCCTGGAAGCCCCGCTCGGCCATGATAAGGTTCGTAAACTCCCGGGCCAGGTCCACGTTGGACATCTCCAGCACCCCGCTTATGACCTCACCCCGGCCGCCGGCCCCGGCCGCCCCGACCTGGGGGTCCCCCGAGTTGGGCGAAAGGTCGTAAAGATTGCTCCCCGCATGCATCAGGCCCCCGGGGTTGACGAACCGGGCCAGGGCGACCTGTCCCAGCAGCCGCCGCTGGCCGTTGGAATAGATGCCGTAAATCTCCCCGTTGCCCGTGATGCTGAAGGTGGCGAAGCTTCCGGGGGAACTGCCGTCGGTCTCCGCTGTAAGGTTGGTATTCCCGGCCGTCTGCGTCAGAGAAGTAAAGTCCAGGGCGATATCCTGGGGCGTCTGGGGGGCATAGCCGAGGGTGGCGGGGGTGTAGGTCACCTGGATGGTGCCCGTCCCCCCGGCCGCAACCCGGCCGTCGGCGTCAAAGGTAAGGGTCCCGCTTCCCGTTGCCGCAACCCCGGCCTCCGCGGTGCTCACCGCCCAGCCCCAGGTATCCGGACCCGTCCGGGTAAAGGTCACCGTAAGCCCGTGGGGGTGGCCCAGGGAGTCGTAAACCGTCAGGTTTAACGTTACCGGGTCGGTCACCCCGGCCTTAAGGTTGCCGTCAATGCGGGCTTCGGCCGTGGCCCGGGCCACCATTCCCGCCCCGAGGGGCAGAGAAAGCACCCCAAGGGGGCCCGCCGGGTCCACCTGCCCGTTCTGGTCGGCAACCCAGCCCATAACTTTAAGGCCCGTGGCCGAGCTTACCACCGAGCCGTCGGGGCCGATGTTAAAGGCCCCGTCCCGGGTGTAAAAGCGGCGGGTTCCATCCGTTACGATGAAAAACCCGTCCCCCTGGATGGCCAGGTCGGTGGGCTGGCCGGTGGTCTGAAAGGCCCCCTGGGTGTGCAGGGTGTCGATGGCCCCCACCATACTGCCGAGGCCCACCTGGGCCGGGTTTATCCCGCCCCGGCCCTGAGGTTCGGGGGCCGAGCCCGAGCGGACAAGCTGGCTAAGCATCTCCTGAAAGGTTATCCGTCCCGCCTTAAAGGCGGTGGTGTTGACGTTAGAGATGTTGTTGCCGATGACGTCCATGTACGTCTGGTGGTTGCGCAGTCCCGAAACTGCCGAGAACATAGACCTCAGCATCTTTTAAGCCTCCTGAAGGATTTTTCGCACCGCCCCGAAGGGAACGGTTTTATCGCCGATTTTTAAACTTACGGCCCCGGCCGGGTCCACCAGCACCGCCGAGACCCGGCCCGACAGTGTCTGGCCGTCCACCTCGGCCTCCACCGCCCGGCCGATGAGGCCTCCGGCGGCCGCAAGCTGTTGGGCCGCCTGGGCCTCTTTAAATTCCCGGCCCAGGTTTTCCAGCTGTTCCAGGACCGCCAACTGGGCCAGTTGGGCGATGAACTCCCGGTCCTCCATCGGCCGCATCGGGTCCTGATTGCGGAGCTGGGCGACCAGAAGCTGTAAGAACTGGTCCTTAAGCATCCTGGACCCCACGGCCGGATGGGCCGGTTCGGACCCGTTTATGGGACTCACTTCGGTCAAAAGCTCTCACCTCCTCAAGCCTTCCGGTCGATGAATCGGCCCGGGGTCGGGCCCACGGCCTCCGGCTCAGACCCCGCCGGCACCCCGACGGCTGGCACGAGCGCGGCTTTGCCGCCCGCGTCGGCGCCGCCCGGCGGCCTCAAGGCCCGTCCCCGGCCGCCCCGGGGCTCCCGGTCGTGGACCCCGCCCCAGGGGTCGAAGACGGCCAGCCCGGCCAGGACCATTCCCCGACCGGCCAGCGCCTCCTTAAGCCCGTCCAGGGCCCCGGCCAGCAGGTTGTAAGCGGCCGCCGTCCGGGGCCTCAGTTCCACCTCGAAGCTTCCCTCCGGCCGGAGCCGAATCTTAAGCTCCACCCGGCCCAGTTCCGGCGGCTCCAGCCGGAGCCAGAAAACCGCCTGGCCCGAGCCCTCCCGGCCCAGCCGGGCCGCCAGCACCCCGGCCTGCTCGGCCAGGGCCCCGGGGGTAGGGGCCGGCGCCGTCGGACCGTCGGCCGCCGGGGCCCGCCCCTCCGGACGGGGGACAAAGGTTCCCCCGAGGCCCGGCAAAGCGGCCGGCCTTTCGCCCACCGGCGGTTCGGCCTCAGGGCGGCCGGGCCGGTCGGGAACCTCGCCCCGCCCGGCGGCCGGGGAGACCACCGGCCGGGCCGGCCCCATCGGCGGTTTCGCCGGCGGCACAGAGGCGCCCGACACAGTAGGCGGAGTGGGCGACGCGGAAGCGGCCTCGCCGCCCGAACCGGAGGCGCCGGCCGGGCCGGGTTCGGCGCGGCCATTCGCCGGGATGCCGTCCGACCCTGGGCCCTTAAATTCCGCCGGGACCTGCCCCCTTGCCGGCGGCCGTCCGGGGCCCTGGTCTGCCTGGACGGGCCGAGGCGTACCCGGGTCCCCGGGGAGGGCCCGGCCCGAGGCCTCGGGCCGGGCGGGGACCGCCTCCGGCGTCGGCCGCCGGGGCCGCAGGCCGGTAAAACCAACCGCCTGGGGCGCCGGACCGGCCGCCTCGCCGGCCGGTAGGTCGCCGTCGGCCCCGGCCGGGCGCGGCGTCGGCAAGTTGCCGGCCAGGTTCAGCCCCCGGACCAGGGCCGGCGCTTCACCCCCGCCCGGGGCAGAGGCGGCCTTTTCGGGGTCGGCGGCTTCGCCGACCGGACGGAGCAGTCCGGCGAGGACGGCGGCCAGCAGGCCGAGAAAATCCCCGGAGGCCGCCAGCGCCAGAGGGGCTGTCCGCCCGCCGGTCCCGTTCCCGGGTAGGCCGGCCGGCGCCCCGGCCGCCGGCCGGACCGGGCTAACGGCCGGGCCCATCAATGCCTCACCTCCTTTCCGCGGCCCTGGGCCGCCAGGGCCTTGAGGGCGGCCACGATGGGGCTTACCCGTCCGCCCGGCTTAAAAAGGGCGTGGTCGGTGAAGGCCCGGTCGTAGCCGCCCCCCTCCTCGTTGGCGATTATCCAGTGGGAGTAGGCAAAGTAATACGGTTCCCGGCCGTCCATATACCGGTAGGCGTCCACCACCCGCCGGACCTGCTCCGCCTCCGACAGGGGCGGGAACCGCTTGTCCTCGTGGGCCCCCGGGTAAGCGCCCCCCTCGGTCCCGATGATGGGCATCGGCCGGCCCAGCTTCTCCCGGATGATTCGGTCGTACCAGCGGAATTTGAGATAGCCGTTGCTGTCTTCGGCGTAGTCCAGGGGGCGGTTGAACATGTAGTTGTGCATGGAGAGCCAGGCCCGGTCCAGGGCGTCTACCTCCCCCCGGGCCACCAGCCGGTCGAGGGCGACCCGCAGAAATTCCAGGTCGTCCATGTTGCCGCCGGGGGCCAGGGCCCCAAACCCCGGATACCCCCCGTTCTGGGCCACCACCCGGGCGGCCGGAACCCACCGGTCCAGGTATCTATCCACGTCCGGCCGGCCCTCCGGATTCTCAACGTTAAGATTCGGCTCGTTGTAAAGCTGATAGTAGTGGACGCCCAGGCGGGTGTAGTGGCGGACCAGGGCCCCCAGGTCCCCCTGAATCGGCCGGCCGTTGGGGGTGTAGATGCGCATGACGGGCATGATCCCGTTTTCCACCAGCCGCTTAACCAGGTAATCGTTATCCCCGATTTTGGCGTCTTCGTTTAAGAAGACCACCCATTTGATGCCCATCGCCCGGGCCTCCCTGACGAACCGGTCCACCACCTCCGGCGGCTGCCGGAGGGTGGGAATCCAGTGGATGCCCCAGCCGTTGTCCCCCGGCGGCCGGGGAAAATCCTCAAGCCTTAAGGGGGCCGTCCCCAACGGCCCCGCCGGCGGGGCCTGGGCCTCAGGACCCCGGGCCGCCCCCGACGCCGGGACCTGGGCCTGCCTGGCCCGGGCCAGGGCCGCCCCGAACACCATCGGTCGGGCGGGGGCGGCCGGCCGGAAGGCCCGGGGCGGAATCACGGGTCGGGGGCGAACCAGGGGGGTAAGCGCCCCGCTCCGACCGGTCACTTAACGGCGGCCCTCCGTTACGGCCAGTCTGAGGAGCCCCAGCCTCCGGCCCATCACCTGGGTCAGGGCGGCGTAGCGCAGGACCGTATCGTTAAGCAGGGTAAGCTGCTGGTCCAGGTCCACGTTGTTGCCGTCGTTGCGCATGGCGGTCGACCCGTCCACTTCGAGCCGGGGCCCGAGCTCCTGGGGGTCGAAGGCGCCCGCCCGGAGGGCCCGCCGGAGCCGGTCCTCGAACCGAACTTTTAGCCCCTTGTAGCCCGGCGTATCGATATTGGCCAGGTTGCTGGCAATCGCCCGCTGGCGCAGGCTCAACCCCTTAAGGGCGGCCCCGATAACCCGGTCCACCGGTTCCGTAAAGAGGTCCTGGGAACTCACAAGCTCACCCCCTCCTGGCGGTATCGGTCAAAGAGGGCCTTTACCAGGCCCACGAACTTGCGGGTCTCGGCGTAGGGCGGCACCCCCCCGAAGCGGTCGACGGCCCCCGGCCCGGCATTATAGGCGGCCAGGGCCAGGTCCAGGTTTCCCCGGTAGCGGTCCAGAAGCTCCCGCAAAAGCCTGGTGCCCCCGAAGATGTTTTCGGCCGGGTCGAAGGGGTCCTTCACCCCGAGGCGGCGGGCCGTGCCGGGCATGAGCTGCATGAGGCCCATCGCCCCGGCCGGGGAGACCGCCCGGGGGTTGCCCCCGGACTCCACCTGGATGACGGCCCGGATAAGCTCCGGGCTTACCCCGTAGCGGTCGGCGGCCGCCGCCACAATCTCCCCGTAGGCCCCCCCGGCCCGTTCCCGCCCAAGCCTGGCCCCAAGCATCCGGCCGAAATCCCCCCGGCGGGGGGCCGCGGCCCGGCGGCCCTCGGCCAAACCGGACACCGCCCGGCCGAGCACCAGGACGATGAGGTCAGCCAGCGGCCCGACCACCCCCGCACCTCCGGCGCCAGTGCCGGCTGCTTCCCAGGTCGTCCAGAAACTGCTGTTCCCGCCGGCGCAGGCCCGCCCGCATGGTCGCCTCAAATTCCTCTTTAAGCTTTAAAAGCATCTTGTGCTCCTTTTCGGCGGCCAGAAGCTCCTCCCGTTTCCGGGCAAGCTGTCCTTCCAGGTCGGCGATGGCCCGGGTAAGCTCTTCGGCCCGGGCCCTAAGGCGGTCCAGGTAGGCAAAGGCCGTGGGGAGGACCTCCGGCCGGGCCCGGGCCAACCCCTCAAGGGCCGTCGCATCCGCCTGCTTCAGGGCCTCGTAGTCGGCCCGGGCCGCCTGAAGCCGCCGCTCCAGGGCCGAAAGCTCCAGGATGAGCAGGTCTACCAGCTGTTCGGTGAACTGAAGGAGTCCCTCCAGCCTGAATCGGGCCTGGGTCACGGCCGGGCACCCCCGACGATTCCGGCCAGCCGGGCCAGGGTCTCTTCAAAGGGGGTCCTTTCGTCGGGAGCCTGCCGGAGAAACTCCCGGATGGCCGGCATAAGGTCGATGGCCAGGTCCACCTCCGGGTTGGTCCCCCGGACGTAAGCCCCGATATTAATGAGGTCTTCCGCCGCCCGGTAGGCGGCCATTACCTGCCGCAGGCGGTTGGCCAGCCCCAGGTGGGCCGGGTCCACCACCCCGGGCATCACCCGGCTGATGCTTTCCAGGATGTCGATGGCCGGGTAGTGGTTTTCGGTGGCCAGCCGGCGGGAAAGCTGGATGTGGCCGTCCAGGATGCTCCGGACGGTGTCGGCGATGGGGTCGAGGGGGTCGTCGCCCTCGGTGAGGACGGTGTAGAAGCCGGTGATACTCCCCCGGGGGCCGGTGCCGGCCCGCTCCAGCAGTTTGGGCAGGAGGCCGAAAACCGAAGGCGGGTAGCCCTTCACCGTCGGGGGTTCCCCGGCGGCAAGGCCCACCTCCCGCTGGGCCATGGCCAGCCGGGTCACCGAATCCATCAGCAGGGTGACGTGGGCCCCCCGGTCCCGGAAATACTCGGCGATGGCGGTGGCCACCCAGGCGGCCTTAAGGCGCATCAGGGCCGGCTGGTCCGAAGTGGAAACCACCACCACGCTCCGCCGAAGCCCCTCGGGGCCCAGGTCTCCCTCGATGAAATCCTGGACCTCCCGCCCCCGCTCCCCGATGAGGGCCACCACGCTCACGTCCGAGGCGGTGTGCCGGGCGACCATCCCCAGCAGGGTGGACTTGCCCACCCCGCTCCCGGCGAAGATGCCCACCCGCTGCCCCCTTCCGCAGGTTAAAAGGCCGTCGATGGCCCGGATGCCCGTAACCAGGGGCTCGGTAATCCGGGCCCTTTTCAAGGGCTCGGGGGGCGACTGAAGCAGGTAGGTCTGGTCGGATACCTCCAGGGGGCCGAGGCCGTCGATGGGCCGGCAGAAGCCGTCCACCACCCGCCCCAGCAGACCCTCCCCGACGGGGACCGTAAAGAGCCGGTGGCCGGGCACGATGATGCTTCCGGGCCGAATCCCCTGCATCTCCCCGAAGGGCATCAGCACCAGCCGGCTCTCCCCGCCGTGCTCCCGGAAACCCACCACCTCGGCCGTCACCCGGTTTCCGGCCGGGGGCGAGTAGATGTGGCAGATCTCCCCCACCGGAAGGGAAAGGCCCACGGCCTCGATGCTCAGGCCGATAACCTGCACCACCCGCCCCTGCCGCCGGACGGGGGGCCCCTCCCGAAGGACTTCTAAATAGCGGCGCAGGTCCAGCCCCGTCACGGCCGGTACTCCAGCTCGTGGGCCTGCCGGAAGAGCCGGGCCACCTGCCGCAGCCGCTCGCTGGGGGCCGAATCGATAAGGGTGCTGGCCGTCTCCACCACGCAGCCCCCGACCTCGACCCGGGGGTCGGCCAGCACCCCCAGGTCGCCGTACCTTTCGGCAACCAGCGAACGGACAAAGTCGAAATCCTGCGGGTTTACCCGAATCCGGACAACGGTCGCCCCCTCCACCTCCCGCAAGGCCTCCGCCAGAAAGGCCGCCACCACGGCCTGCTCGTCGGCCTCAAGCCGGCGGGCCAGAATGTGCCCGGCCGCCGCCAGGGCCAGAACCAAAAGCTGCTCCTCGGCTTCCCGCAGAATCCGCCGGTGCTCCAGCCGGGCCGCCTCCACCAGCCGGCCCAGCCGCCCAAGATACTCCGCCTCTTCGGCCGCGGCGGCGCGCCTGCCCTCGGCCAGGCCCTGCTCAAAACCGGCCCGGTAAGCCTCGGCCCACACCCGCTCGGCCTCGGCCTGGGCCTCGGCCACGGCCGTCGGTTCGCGGTCGGCCGGGTCGGCGGTTTCGCCGGCCGGCGGCCCCGCCGGGATGAGCCGGGCCTGCCCGTCGACCCGGGGAAACTTGATAACCCGCTCAGACAAGGACGTCCTCCCCGCCCCGGGAGATGACGATCTCTTCGGCCTCATCCAGGCGGCGGATAATGGCCACGATCCGCTGCTGGGCCTCCTCCACCTGCCGGAGGCGCACCGGCCCCATCATCGAAATCTCCTCCCGGAGCATCTCGGCCGCCCGGCTGGAAAGGTTGCGGAAAACCTTCTCCCGCAGGGCCTCGGGGGCGCCCCTCAGGGCCATGGCCAGGTCCCGGGTGTCCACTTCCCTGAGCACCCTCTGCAGCGACCGGTCATCCAGCTGGATGATGTTGTCGAAGACGAACATCTTTTTGCGGACCTCGTTGGCGATGTCGGGAACGTCCTGGTCGAGCTGTTCGAGGACCGTCTTTTCGGTGCCCCGGTCCACGTAGGTTAAAATCCGCACCAGGGAATCGACCCCGCCCACTGCCGAATAATCCTTGGTCACCAGGGAGAGCTTGCGCCTCAGGACCGAAACCACCTGCTGGACCACCTCCGGCGGGGTTCGGCCCATGGTGGCGATCCTTTTGGCCACGTCGGCCTGAAGGTCGGGTTCTAAGGCCGAGAGGAGCTGGGAGGCCTGCCGGGGCGGAAGATGACACAGGATCAGGGCGATGGTCTGGGGGTGCTCGTGCTGGATGAAGTTTAAAAGCTGCTGGGGGTCCGCCTTGCGCAGAAACTCCAGCGGATAGCCCCCGCTCCGGGCCTCCAGCCTGGAGAGGAGCTCCTCGGCCTTCTGCCGGCCGAGGGCCCTTATCAGCATCTCCCGGGCGTAGGCGTCCCCGTAAACTACCACCTGGTTGCCCAGGGCCAGCTCGTGGGCCTGCTTCAACACCTCGTTGCGCACCTCGGCCGGAACCTGCCCCACCCGCATAAGCTCGGCGGCTAAAAGCTCCACCTGGTCCTCGGGCAGCGACTGCAGCACCCGGGCCGAAAGCTCCGGCCCCAGGCTCATCAGCAGGATGGCCGCCCGCTGGCGGCCGGTAAGCTGGGCTGCCGCCGCCGTCATTGCCTAATCCCTTACTGGGTGCTTTCCTCGTTCAGCCAGCCCTGAATCACCTGGGCGATAACCTCGGGCCGCTGGCGGGCGATGCCGGTAAGCTGTTCCACGTAGCCCGGGCCCAGCGGCACCGGCGGCTCTTCGGCCGGAAGCTCCGCCTCCTCCCTGGGGCCCAGGGAAGGCCCCGGCGGGGGGCCGGCGGCCGGCACCGGAACGGCGTAGTAAGTCCGGGTCCGGCGCAGCAGCAGGAACACCAGCAGAATCAGGGCCAGGGGAGCCACCACCAGGGCGGCCAGCCGGCCCAGGGCCAGGGTCCGCTCCAGGTCCGCCGGCGGGGCGGGCGCGGCCGTCTCCTCCGGCCGGGCCTGGAGGGGCAGGGCCGTCACCGTCAGCGTATCCCCCCGATTCGGGTCGATGCCGGCCGCGGCCGCCACCACCTGCCGCAGGCTATCAAGCTGGGCCGCCGGCACGGCCCCGGCGTCCACCACCACCCCGACGGAGAGGCGCCGGATTCCCCCCGGCGTCCGCACCACCCGCTCCACGCTCCGGGCGGCGTCGAAGGTGCTGTTCACCTCCCGCCGCTGGTATTCCGACTGGCCCTGACCGCCGGTCACCGCCGGGTAGGTGGGGACGTTGCTCTCCGCCCCCGGAACCCCGCCCGGAACGGTGCCGGTTCCCCGGAAGGTCTCGGTTACCTCCCGGGAAGCCCTGAGGGCCCCGCTGGGATTCCGGGGGTTTAAGGTCTCCACCTGGGCCTCGTACTGGTCGGTATCCAGCACGGCGCTCACCTGCACCACCGAATTTCCGGCCCCCACCAGCCGGTCCAGGACCGTCTGAACCTTCTGGGCAAGCTCCAGCTCCACAACCCGCCGCTGCTCCTCCAGCCGGGCGCCGGGGGCGGCGTGGGCGCCGGACCAGAGGAGCCGGCCGGTGTTGTCCACCACCGTGACGTTTTCGGGTTTTAACCCTTCGACCGCCCCGCTCACCAGGTAGGTGATGGCCCGCACCTGCTCATCCCCCAGCCGGGCGCCGGGCCGGAGCCGGAGCACCACCGAGGCGCTGGCCGGCTGGGACCGCTCGGTGAAGGGGCTCGGGCGGGGTAGCACCAGGTGCACCCGGGCTTGCTCGACCCCCTCCAGCCGGCCGATGGTGCGGGCCAGCTCCCCCTCCAGGGCCCGCTGGTAGTTGACCCGCTGGGCGAAGTCGGTGACGATGAGGCCCGGCTGGCTGAAAAGCTCCAGGCCCCAGCCGCCGTTCTGGGGCAGGCCGGCGGCGGCCAGCTGGAGGCGCACATCCGGGACCTGGGCCGCCGGCACCAGGATGGTGGCTCCGCCGTCGGCCAGCCGGTAGTTTACCCCCATCTCCCGGAGCTTGGCCGTTACGGCCGCGGCATCCGACTCGTTAAGGCCCCGGTAAAGGACGGCGTAGTCGGGGTTCTGAAGCCAGCTGACGATGGCCAGGGCCAGCGCCGCCCCGAGGCCCACCACGACGATGAGGCCGACCCGCCGCCCCGGGCTTAAAGAGGCCCACAGCTTAAGGGCGCCGTCCAGGTAGGCTTTAAACTGCCCCTGCCCCATCAAATCGGCATCCGCATGATCTCCTGGTAGGCCTCGACCACCTTATTGCGGACCTGCAGCGCCAGCTGAAGGCCGAGGCTTGCCCTTTCCAGGGCGAGCATCACCTCGTGGATATCAACCGCCTCCCCAGCGGCCAGGCCGGCCGCCAGCCGGTCGGCGTCCGCCTGGAGGGCCGAAAGCTTGGCGAGCAGGTCCGTAAAGAGCTTGCCGAAGTCCCCGGAGGCTTCGGGGGCCTGCGAAACCCCGGACAGCCGTGCCGCCCAGGGGGTCGCCGATATGCCCTGAATCTCCACGGCTTAAAACCTCAGCGGCCGAGGTCCAGGGCCCGCTGGGCCATCTGGCGCAGGGCATTAAGGGCCGCCACGTTCGCCTCGTAGGCCCGCACGGCGCTTAAAAGGTCCGTCACCTCGGTTACCAGGTTTATATCGGGCATGGTTACGAAGCCGTCGGGGTCGGCGTCGGGATGTTCGGGGTCGTAGACCCGGCGGAAGCGGCCCTCCGAAAGGACGGCCGGCACCTGCACCCCAACCCCGCCCGCCCCCGGCGGAACCCACGGGGCGAAGACCACCTTCTGCCGCCGGTAGGGTCCCCCCTCGGGGGTGCGGGTGGTCTCCAGGTTGGCAAGGTTGCTGGCGATGACGTCCAGCCTGAGGCGCTGGGCCGTGAGGGCCGACCCGCTGATCCGAAGGCTTTCCAGCAGGCCCATGGCTTCGCTTGCTCCGCTCAAAGGCTCCGCCTAGATCTTGGGGCTTAAAGACGTTTGCCGGAAAGGTCCATCTGGCCACCCGGACCTGGCCGGTTTTCCCGGTAAGGTCGGCCCCCCCTGCTTAACCCCCTCAATTTTGCCGATAGTAAAGACCGGGTGGCATGGGAAATCCGTACTATCCCGGCCGGTACCTCCGGCCCTGGTGATGCCCGGCTGCCCGGCGGTAATTTCGGTTCAGGGATGATCAGGCTTTCCCGGCTCGACGGTCAGGAGTTCGTCTTAAATGCCGACCTTATCGAGACCATCGAAACGACCCCGGATACGGTGATCGGCCTGGTGACCCACCGGAAGCTGGTGGTGCGGGAGTCGGCCGAGGAGGTGGTAAACCGGGTCATCGCCTACCGGCGGGCCATCGGGTGCCCCCTAAGTTGCGTCCGGCCGACGCTGGAGGCTGAAGCCTGATGGAGCTGGGGACGCCCATCGGCCTCGCCGTCGGCTTCGGGGCCCTGCTGGTTGCGGCCGTCCTGGAAGGGGGCGAAATCCACAGCTTCATCCAGGGGACGGCGGCCCTCATCGTCTTTGGGGGAACCTTCGGGGCCACCCTGGTAAGCTTCCCCTTAAACCGGGTGCTGGGCCTGCCCCGGCTCATCGCCGAGGCCTTTCTCGAATCCCACCGCCACGCCCCGGCCGAAATCGTTGAGGTCTTCGTCCAGCTCGCCCAGGTGGCCCGCCGGGAGGGGCTTCTGGCCCTCGAGGAGGAGGCCAACAAGCTCGGGGACCCCTTTTTAAAAAAGGGCCTGCTCCTGGTGGTGGACGGCATCGACGCCGAGGTGGTGGAAACGGTGCTCGCCACCGACATCCAGGCCCTTAAGGAGCGCCACGAGGCCGGCTACGGCATCCTGGAGGCGATGGGGGGCTACGCCCCCACCATGGGCATCATCGGCACGGTAATGGGCCTCATCCACGTCCTTTCGAGTCTGGAGGACCCCTCCAAGCTGGGGCCGGCCATCGCCGTCGCCTTCGTCGCCACCCTTTACGGGGTCTCGTCGGCCAACCTCCTCTGGCTGCCCCTGGCCACCAAGCTTAAGGCCAAAAGCAAGCACGAGGTCTTCCTGCGGGAGCTGGCCCTGCAGGGCCTGCTGGCCGTCCAGGCCGGGGACAACCCCCGCATCGTCCGGGAGAAGCTGGAGGCCTTCCTCGCCCCGAGCCACCGGGGCAAGGGGAGTGAGGGCGGCGCCCCCCAGGGTCAGCCCGCGGCGCCGAGGGCGGCCGGATGACGGGCCGAAGCCCCAAAGGGACGGCGACCGCCCCGGCCCTGCTGCGCCGGCCGGGGCGGGAGGGTGCCCAGGGCTCCCACGGGGCCAGCCACGAGCGCTGGCTTATAACCTATGCCGACCTTATAACCCTGCTCCTGGTCTTTTTCGTCGTCATGTACTCCATCTCGAAGGCCGACGAGGCCAAATTCGCCAAGCTCAACGCCTCCCTCCAGCGAGCCTTCAACGTCGTCGTCCTGGAGGGCTACGACCCCACCGCCCTGAGCGGCCGGCCCGGGGGCGCCAGCGGCAACTCCGTCATCGACGACTTCATCGCCATCCGGAACGACCTGGGCCAGCTGACCGTAAGCCGGCTGCCGGCTACGGGCGTCGACGTCCGGATCAACCGGGAGGGCATCCTCATCACCATCTCGGGGGCCCTCCTCTTTCCCTCGGGCCGGGCCGACCTCAGGCCCGAATCCCTGCCCGTCCTCGACCGCATCGCCCAGCACCTCCGCCGTCTGCCCAACGAGGTCCGGATTTCCGGCCACACCGACAACATTCCCCCCGACTCCCCCATTTACCCGACCAACTGGGAGCTTTCCACCGCCCGGGCCATCGCCGTCGCCCGCTACTTCGCCGAGGGCTGGGGCATCGCCCCGGCAAGGCTTGCGGCCGTCGGCTACGGCGAGTACCGCCCGGTGGCCGACAACTCCACCCGGGAGGGCCGCATGCGCAACCGCCGGGTTGAAATTCAGATCGTCTACCCCGAGCTTCAGGAGCTGAGATGAAGCCGATAAGCCGCCTCCTTCCCGTCATCCTGCTGGTGCCGGGGTTCGCCGCCGGCTTCATCCTGGGCCGTACGGCCGCCCTGCCCTTCCTCGACCCGGGCCTGGCCGGCGAGACCGGTCCCACCGGCCGGCCCCAGGAGAAGGGCGCGGTGATGTACTCCCTTAAGGAGCGCATTTTTAACCTGGCCGACCCCGGCGGGGGCCGCTACATCAAGCTGGAGGTGGTTATCGAGTTCGAAGACCCCAAAGCCGCCGGCCTTAAAGGCGAGGCCTACTTAAAGCACCAGGAAGAGTTTGCCAAGGAGCTTGCGCCCGTCAAGCCCCGCCTGGACGACGTCCTGCTTCGGGCCGTAAGCTCCCGGACAAGCCTGGAGCTTCTCCGGCCGGAAGGGAAGGAGGCCCTCCGGTCGGAGCTCAAAGAAAGGTTCGGACAGGTGGTCCATGAGGCGAAAATCCGGGATGTCCTTTTTGCCCAGTTCGTCATCCAGTAAGCCCAACGTAAAGCCGTACGACTTTCGGCGGCCGGATAAGTTCTCCAAGGAGCAACTCCGGGCCCTGGAGACGATGTTCAACACCTGGGCCCGGGTGGCGAGCCTCACCCTATCCTCCTACCTGCGGACCCCCGTCCAGAGCGGTAACATCGAGCTTACCCAGATCCTCTTTGACGAGTACGTTCAGGGCCTGCCGGAGCGGCCGATCATCGCCCTGCTCAGCCTGGCGCCCCTGCCCGGCACCGTGCTCCTGCAGCTGGATGTCGAGCTGGCCTTCGTCATCGTCGACCGCCTCCTGGGCGGCCCGGGTCAGGTTCCGGGCCACCTGCGGGAGCCCACCGAGATCGAGGACCGGCTCCTGCGGGAGCTCCTGGGCCAGCTGGTGGCCAACCTGCGGGAGGCCTGGCGAATCCTGGGCAATTTAAACCCCGCCCTTGAGGACGTTATCTACTCGGCCCAGCCCATCGTCCAGGTGGCCCTGGCCACCGACGCCTGCCTTAAGGGTCAGGTGGAGTTCAACCTTCTGGGCCGGCCCTGGCGGGTCATCTTCTGCGTGCCCTTCCCCGTCATCGAACCGGTGGCCCGCCAGCTCACCATCCGGATGCTTCTGGACGTCCGGCGGCGGGAGCCCGACCGGGGGGAGGGCCTGATTCGGCGGCGGCTGGAACAGACCCAGGTCGACCTGAAGGTGATTTTAGGGCGGGTAAACCTGAGCCTAAAAGACCTTATCGGCCTCGGGCCGGGGGACGTCATCCGCCTCGACCAGCCCATCGACCGCCCCCTGGAGCTGACGGTGGCCGGCCGGACCAGGTTTTTGGTTCGGCCGGGCCGGGTGGGCCGGCGCCTGGCGGCCCAGGTCGTGAAAGTCCTTTCGGAGGAGGAAGCGAAAAATGGCCCAAGAGACGCCGGAAGTCAGGCCGGCTGAATTCGCCGAGCTAAACCCCCAGGGTGCCGGGGCGGCGTCTTCGGCCCCGGGCGGCCTGGAGCTTCTGCTGGACATCCACCTGCCGGTGACCGTCGAGCTCGGCCGGGCCCGCCTCGCCATCCGGGAGATCCTCCAGCTCGGGCCGGGCTCGGTGATCCCCCTGGACCGGCTGGCCGGGGAGCCGGTGGACGTCCTGGTCAGCGGCACCCTGGTGGCCCGGGGGGAGGTGGTGGTCGTCGACGAAAACTTCGGGATCCGGATAAGCGAAATCGTCGCCAACCGGCCGGCCGACATTTTAGGCTGAATTTGGCCCGCCGAGCCGACCCAACCGCCCCGCTTAACCCCTCGGTTTCGGGGGTCCCCGGCCGGGCCGGGGACCCCCTCCCCCCTCGGCGGCCGGGAAGGTTGGCTGGTTGTGTGCCGGGGGGGGGGAGAATGGCTTAAAATAAGGCGTGAAATAACCGCCATGGGTTCGCAGTTGCCGGTCATGACCCGCTCGCCGGCGGAGTATCTCGGGATACCGGTCGGCGAAGACCGGGTTCTGGCCGACTGGGCCCAGGTCGTCGACTATTTCCGCTACCTGGCCGGCGTCGCCCCCTGCGTCCGGGTGCGGGAGCTGGGCCGCTCGACGGAGGGCAACCCCTTTATCGTCGCCATAATCTCGTCGGAGCAGAACCTTAACCGCCTCGACCACTACCGCTGGATTCAGCAGCGGCTGGCCGACCCCCGGGGGCTGGACCCGGCCGACGCCGAACGGCTTATCGCCGAGGGCCGGGCCGTGGTCCTGATGACCTGCGGCATCCACGCCACCGAGGTCGGGGCGACCCAGATGTCCGTGGAGCTGGCCTACGAGCTGGCCACCGGGGCCGACCCCCGGACCCGGGAGGTCCTCGAAAACGTAATACTGCTCCTGGTCCCCTCCTTAAATCCCGACGGCCTCAACCTGGTCGCCGACTGGTACCGCCGAACCCTGGGCACCCCTTACGAGGGAACCAGCCCGCCGCAGCTCTATCACAAATACTGCGGCCACGACAACAACCGCGACTGGTTCATGTTCACCCAGGTGGAGACCCGCCTCACCGTGGAGCACCTACACAACGCCTGGCACCCCCACATCGTCTTCGACCTCCACCAGATGGCCGTAAACGGCCCCCGGATGTTCCTGCCGCCCTACATCGACCCCATCGACCCCAACGTCGACCCCATCCTCATCCAGGAGACCAACGCCCTCGGGATGGCCATGGCGGCCGAACTTACCGCCCAGGGCAAGGCCGGGGTGGTGACCAACGTCATCTTCGACGCCTGGTCCCCCTCCCGGGCCTACCAGCACTACCACGGGGGCGTCCGGATTTTGAGCGAGGCCGCCAGCTGCCGGATCGCCAGCCCGGTAACGGTAAAATTCGAAGAACTTACCGAGATTCTGGGCTTCGACCCGAAGGTCGCCACCTGGAACCACCCCCTGGTCTGGCCCGGGGGAACCTGGCGGCTCCGGGACGTGATGGACTATCAGAAGGTGGCCGCCTACGCCCTTTTAACCCACGCCGCCCGCAACCGGCGGGAATGGGTCCGAAACTTCTACCTGGTGGGCAGGCGGGCCGTCGAGCGCACCGAACCCCCCTACGCCTTCGTCATACCCCCCGACCAGCACGACCCGGTCCTGACCTTCGAGCTTTTAGAGATTTTAGAGTTTGCGCAGGTGGAGATTTACCGGGCCCGGGCGGCCTTTGAGGCCGACCGGACCACCTACCCGGCCGGCACCTGGGTCATCCCCCTGGCCCAGCCCTACGGGGCCTTTGCCAAAACGATGCTGGAGGCCCAGCGCTACCCGGACCTGCGCCAGTATCCGGGCGGCCCCCCGAAGCCGCCCTACGACCTGCCGGCCCACTCCCTCCCCCTTCAGCTCGGGGTGAACGTCGTCCGGGTGGAGGGGCCCTTCGAGGCCCAGCTCCAGCGGGTGGAGAAGGTTACCCGCCCGGTCGGTTGCATCAAGGGCGGGCCGGCGACCCGGGGCTACCTGCTGCCGGCGGCCGTAAAGGCCACCGCCCTGGCGGTCAACCGGCTGCTGGCCGCGGGCTTCCGGGTCTGGCGCACCCGCCGGCCCATCGTCGCGGACGGGGAGGAGCTTCCGCCCGGGACCTGGGTGGTGCTTCAGGCCCCGGGCCTGGAGCAGTTTCTGCCCCCCCTCATCTCCGAGGTCGGCCTCACCGTCCACACCCTGGAGGCCGCCCTGGACGTGGAGGGCTACGAGGTCCGTCCGCCCCGGCTCGGGGTTTACCGCTCCTGGCGGCCCACCACCGACGAGGGCTGGACCCGCTTCGTGCTGGAGCAGTACGGCTTTTCCTACCGGACCCTGCTGGACCAGGATATCCGGCGGGGCCGGCTCCGCAACGACTTCGACGCCATCATCCTCCCCTCCCAGTCGGCCCGGGGGATCCTTCAGGGCAACTCCCCCCGGGAGTACCCGCCCGAATACTGCGGCGGCCTCGGGGAGCCGGGGATGGCGGCCCTGCGGGACTTCGTGGCCGCCGGGGGAACCCTCATCGCCCTGGACCGGGCCTGCGACGCCGTCATCCAGGCCCTCTGGCTCCCGGTCAGAAACGTCCTTCAGGGGGTCAAGCCCGACCGGTTCTACTGCCCCGGGTCCATTTTGCGGATCCTGGTGGACCCGACCCACCCGGTGGCCTACGGCTACCGGCGGGAGGAGGCCGGAATGTTCGTCAACAGCCCGGCCTTCGAGGTCCAGCAGGGAACGGTCGTGGCCCACTACCCCTTCGCCAACCCCCTCCTGGCCGGCTGGGTCCTGGGCCCCGAACACCTCTACAACCGGGCCGCCATCGTCGAGGTCCCCCTGGGCAAGGGCCGGGTAATCCTCCTGGGCCTGCCGGTCCAGTTCCGGGCCCAGGCCCGGGGGACGTATAATTTTCTGTTCAACAGCATCTACCGGTCGACATCGCTACCGGCCGTCATCCACTGATGGAGCAGCCCCCGGGCCCCCCGTCGCCCCGCCCGCCGACGGGCGCGCCGCTGGCCGAGCACGAGCTTATCATGCTCTTCGACCGGCAGGGCCGCCGCTACCCCGTCCGGCTTAAGGCCGGGGGCCGCTTCGACTTCGCCCGGGGCAGCGTCCCCCACGACCGCATCATCGGCCGGCCGGAAGGGGCCGTCGTCTACTCCTCCGCGGGCGAGCCCCTGGTGGCCGTCCGGCCCCGGCTGGCCGACTACGTGCTAAAGATGCCCCGGCGCACCCAGATCATCTACCCCAAGGACCTCGGGCCCATCCTGGTCTGGGCCGACATCTTCCCCGGGGCCCGGGTCCTTGAGGCCGGGATCGGCTCCGGGGCCCTGACCCTGGCCCTTTTACGGGCGGTGGGACCTTCCGGCCTGGTGGTGGCCTACGAGACCCGGCCCGAATTTTTAAACCTGGCCCTGCGCAACATCGGCGACTTTTTGGGCACACCCCCGAACCTGGTCACCCGCCTGGCCAACGTCTACGAAGGGATCGAAGAGACCGACTTAGACCGGGTCCTGCTGGACGTGCCGGAGCCCTGGCGGGCCATTCCCCACGCCGCCCGGGCCCTCCGGCCCGGGGGCATAATCATGGTCTACCTGCCCACCACTATCCAGGTCCACCAGGCCGTGATGGCCCTGGTGGAACACCCCGACTTCGGCCTCATCGAGGCCTTCGAAACCCTGCACCGGCCCTGGGACGTAAGCGCCGTGAGCATGCGGCCGGCCCACCGGATGGTGGCCCACACCGGGTTTATCATCATCGCCCGGCGGGTGGTCGGGCCGATCCCCGACAAGCGGGGCACCCTGCCGGCCGAACCCCCTTAAAAGACCCGTCTTTACAAAACTCTTGCCAAACTTTTACCGAATTCTTACCAAAGGCCGGGGCGTGGGGGCTAATATTTTTGTGGAACAAAAAGATAAGGCTAGAAAAACCAGCGCCTGGGTCCTTCTGAGGTTTGCCTGCCCTCCTTTCACTCCGGGCCCCAGCGTCCCCACTCCTCTGCGCCACCGGTCCCGACCGGGGACCGGTGGTTTTTTTATCAAGCCGCCGGAGCTTAACAATCCGGACCGGGGCTTTCCGCAGGCAACCGCCCGGCCGGGGCTTACGGCCGTGCGCCTTTACAACCAGGCGACATACCACGGACAACCGGAAAGCCCTGGCCGGTCCGCGGCTCATTTCGGGTGGATAGGGAGGCCGGGGTATAGGGGTATATAAATATTGGGCTGGTGCTTCGGCGCCCCAAGCCTTGACTTGGGGGCGGGCAGCCGGTATCTTTTGCTCGGAGTCTGCAGGAGCCCGGGCTTTGGACCGCAAAATCGGGATAGTCTTCCAGCCCAAGGTCCCCAACGCCGCCCACTGGGCCGCCGTCGTCCGGGACCGCCTGGCCGAGCTCGGCCTCGAGGCCTGGGTCGCCGACGTTACCGCCCCCCCATCCCCCCTTAAGGCCGAGCTGGTCATCACCCTGGGGGGCGACGGCACCATCCTGGCGGTAGCCCGGCTGGCCGCACCCCTGGGGGTCCCCATCCTGCCGGTCAACCTCGGCCGCCTCGGCTTCATGGCCGAGTTCGGCCCCCACCAGCTCCTGGAACGGCTGCCCGAACTCCTTCGGGGTGACGGTTGGGTGGAGCGGCGTCGGCTCCTGGCCGCAACCCTTACCCGGTCGGGGGCGGCCGTCCGGGAGCTTCTGGCCTTAAACGACATCGTCATCAGCCGGGGCGGTGTGGCCCGGGTCATCCGGGTCCGCACCCACGTGGACGGAGCCTATCTGACCACCTACGTCGGCGACGGGGTTATCGTCGCCACCGCCACCGGCAGCACCGCCTACGCCCTGGCCGCCGGCGGCCCCATCCTCCACCCGGAGCTGACCGACCTGCTCATCACCCCGATAAACCCCCACCTCTCCTTCGACCGGACCCTGGTCGTGCCGGGGGCGGCTAAAATTGAAATGGAGGCCATCGCCGACCACCAGCCCTTTCTGGTCGTCGACGGCCAGGAGCACCTGCCCCTCGAGCCCGGGGACCTGGTCGGCGCAACCTTAAGCCCCTACGCCGCAAGCCTTTTGCGCTGGCAGCCCCGAAACTACTTTTACGGCTCGCTGATGCGGCGGCTGCGGGGTCGGGATTCGGAGCTTTAAAAGCTAAGGCGATGCTACTGGAACTGCGCATCCGGGATTTTGCCATCATCGACCGGCTGGACTTAGAGTTCGGCCCCGGCCTCACCCTGCTCACCGGCGAAACCGGGGCCGGAAAAAGCATCATCATCGACGCCCTCGCCCTGGTCCTGGGCGACCGGGCCGACCCGGCCCTGGTCCGGGCCGGCGCCCCCCAGGCCGCCGTCGAGGCCGTCTTCGACCTGAACGGCGCCCCGCCCGAAATTGCCCGGCGGCTGGCCGAACTCGGCTTCGAGGCCGAAGACGGCCTGCTCATCCTGCGCCGGGAGGTTCAGACCGGGGGCCGCAGCCTGGGCCGCCTCAACGGCCGGACGGTCCCGGCCTCGGTCCTTCAGCAGGTCGGCCGCCGCCTCGTCGACATCCACGGCCAGACCGAAAACCTCTCCCTCCTGCGGCCGGCCGAACAGCTGGAGCTCCTCGACCGCTACGGCGGCCTGGAACCGGCCCGCCGGGAATTTGCCGGCCTCGTCCAGCGCTACCGGCGGCTCCGGGCCGAAATCGACGGCCTGCGCCAGACCCTGGCCGACCGGGACCGGCGGCTGGAGCTTTTAGGGTTCCAGGTCAACGAGATCCGGTCGGCCAGGCTCCAGCCCGGGGAGGAGGAGCGGCTGAGCGAGGAGCACCGGCGGCTGAGCAACGCCGAGGAGGTCCGCCGGCGGGCCGAGGCCGCCTACGCCGCCCTCCGCCAGGGCCGGCCCGGCCGCCCCCCAGCCCTGGACCTGCTGGCCGAGGCCGCCCTGGAGCTTAAGGCCCTGGTTGAATTCGACCGGGGGCTGGAGGCTTACCTTTCGGAGCTTACGGACGTTGCCGAGCGGCTGGCCGACCTGGCCCGGGCCCTCCGGGCCTACGCCGAAGGCGTCGAGGCCGACCCGGCCCGGCTGGCCGAGGTGGAGGAGCGGCTTAAGCTTATCGACCGGCTCAAGCGCAAATACGGCCCGACGGTGGCCGACATCCTGGCCTACGCCGAGAAGGCCGAGGCCGAGCTGGCGCAGACCCTCACCGGGGAAGAACGACTGGCCGAACTGGAGGCCGAGCTGGCCGAGCTTCGGGCCGAGCTGGGCCGCCGGGCCGGGGAGCTTTCCCGGCGCCGTCGGGAGGCGGCCCGGCGGCTGGAGGCGGCGGTGGGTTCGGAGCTTGCAGCCTTAAAACTGGGCCACACCCGCTTCCAGGTGGGCTTTGGGACCGACCCTGCCCCCGCAGGCGAGGGCCTCCCCGTCGAGGGGGGCGCGGCCGCCTTCGACCCCACCGGCATCGACCGGGTCGAATTTCTGGTGGCCACCAACCCGGGCGAGCCCCTCCGCCCCCTGGCCAGGGTTGCCAGCGGCGGGGAGACCGCCCGGCTGATGCTGGCCCTTAAGGTCGTCCTGGCCGAGGCCGACCCGGTGCCCACCCTGGTCTTCGACGAGGTCGACGTCGGGGTTGGGGGCCGCAGCGGGCAGGTGGTGGGCGAGACCCTCTGGCGGCTCGGCCGCCACCACCAGGTCCTGTGCGTCACCCACCTGCCCCAGGTGGCCGCCTTCGCCGACGACCACCTGGCCGTGGGCAAAGAGCTTGCCCAGGGCCGGGCGGTGGTGCGGGTCCGGCGGCTCGCCGAGGCCGAGCGGGTGGCCGAGCTTGCCGCCATGCTCGGGGGCGATACGGCGGTCAACCGCCGCAGTGCCGGGGAACTGCTCGCCCTCGCCCGGGAGTATAAAGAGCGGCTGGCCGGGGCCGGCCGGACCGCCCACCAGCTCCCCCTCAGCCGTTAAGGGGAACGTCTTCCAGCCGGAGGGAGAAGAGCCGGCTTACGCCTTCGGGGGTCAGGCTCAGGCCGAAGAGGGCCCCGGCCCGCTCCATGGTGGGCCGGCTGTGGGTGACCACCACGAACTGGGTCCGGTCGGCAAACTCCCCAAGGAGCCGGGCGAACTTCTCCAGCCGGGCCTCATCCAGGGCGGCGTCGGCCTCATCCAGCAGGCAGAGGGGGGTTGGGCCCAGCCCCAGGAAGGCCAGCACCAGGGCGAGGGTAACCAGTGTCCGCTCGCCCCCGGAGAGGGCCCCCGGACCGTCGACCCGACGGCCGGGAAGCCTTACCGCCAGCTCCAGGCCGGACCGCTCGTCCGAAGGGTCGTCGGTCAGGGTCAGCCGACCCGAGCCGCCCCCAAAAAGCTCCCGGACCATCCGGTCGAACCCGGCCGAAAGCTCCCGCACCAGCCGCCGGAAGCGGCCGTCCAGCTCGGCCTCCAGCCGCCGGACCCCCCGCAGCAGCTCGGCCCGGGCCGCCTCGGCGTCGGCGATTTCGGCCTCTAACCTTTCGACTTCGGCCCGCTCCCGTTCGTATTCGGCCTCGGCCAGGGGATTTACCGGACCCAACTGCTTTAGCTCGGCCTCAACCCGCCGCAGCTCCCGCCCCAGCCCGGCCGGGTCCCCCTCGGGCAACCCCGTCAGCCCGACGAGCTTCTCCGGGTCGAAGCCCTCGGCCCCCAGCCGACCGGCCAGCTCGGCCAGGGCCTCCCGGGCCGCCCGAACCTTGGCCTCGGCTTCGGCCGCCAGCCGGGTCCGGGCCTCCAGCCCCCGGCGGGCCTCTACCAGCTCTCGGTCAAGGCCGTCCAGGGCCCGCCGCCAATTTTCGGCTTCCGACCGGGCCCGGGCGAGGGCCTCCCGCCGCCTCTCCACTTCGGCCGCAAGCTCCGGAATCTTTAAGTTAAGGTCCCCAAGCTCGGCCTCAAGGCGGGAAAGTTCGGCGGCCAGGCCCTGGCGGGCCCCGGTAAGCTCGGCCCGGCGGCCTTCGAGGGTCTTGAGCCGCCCTTGAAGCTCCTGGGTCCGGCCGAGGGCGGCCCGCCGCCCCTCCCGGAGACGGTTAAGCCGGGCCTCGGCCGCCCCCAGCGCCCGGCGAACCCGGCCGGCCACCTCCCGGGCCCGGGCCGCCCGCCGGGCCGCCTCCAGGGGTTCGGCCTGCCCGGAAGGCCAGGCCGGGGCCGAAAGCCCGGCCCGAACCTTTCGGAGTTCGGCCCGCAGCCTGCTAACCTCCCCCAGCAGCCGGCGCCGGTCGGTCAGAAGCCGCCCCCGGCGGGCCCGGGCGGCCTCCGCCTCGGCCCGGGCCTGGGCCAACCGGCCCCGGGCCCGGGCCAGCTCGGCCCCCACGGCCTTAAGCCGGGCCGCAAGCTCCCCGATTTCGGCCGAGACCCGGGCGGCCTCCTCATCCAGGGCCTTAAGCTCGGCTTCCAAACGCCGGACCTCCCCGACCAGGGCCCGCCGCCGGGCCTCGGCTTCGACGGCCCGCCCATCCCCGGCCGGAAGGACCAGCCCGTTGGGATGCCAGAGAACGCCCCGGACCCAGAGGACCCGGCCGGGCCAGAGGCCCTCCCGCCAGACCTGCCAGGCCACCGCCGCCGAATCCACCACCAGCACATCCCCCAGCAGCCCCTCCAGCCAGGGGCGGTCGTCCTCGGCCGCCTCGATGAGGTCGACCAGGCGGCCCAGAATCCCGGCCCGGGCCGGGGGCTCCGGCCAGGCCGGGGGCCCGGCCGGCCGGGGAATCACCAGGGGCCCGGCGGGGGTCTGGCCGTCGTCCGGCGGGTTGAAGACGACCCGGGCCTCGGCGGCCGGACCCAGGGCCAGCCCCAGGCCGGCCGTAAGCTCGGCCGGCCACCGGATCCGGCCCAGCAGGCGGCCGTCGCCGGCCCCTTCGGCCCGCCCACCCAGGGCCTTTAAGGCGGCCCGCTGCCGCCCCAGCTCGGCCTCCAGGTGCTGACGGCGGCGCTTAAGCTCCCCCAGGCCGGCCCGGGCCGCCCCGAGTTTTTCGTTAAGCTCGGCTTCGGCCGCCTCCAGCTCACCAACCGTGGCGGCCAGCCGGTCCGGGTCGGCCCCGGCGGCCGGGTCCGCCCCCAGGCTCAGCAGGCCGGCCCGGACCTCGGCCAGGGAGCGGCGGGCGGCCTCGAGGCGGGCCGAAAGGTCGGCCTCGGCCCGGCGGAGGCGGGCCTCCCGGGCGGCCAGCTCCTCGGCCCGGCGGCGGGCTTCGGCGGCCGCGGCGGTCAGCTCCTCGGCCCGGGCCGCAATTCGGGGTAGCCACCCCCGGAGCCGACCCACCCGGGCCTCCCAGGCCGCCAGCTCCCGGTCGAAGGCCCTAAGTTCGGCCTCGGCCCGGCCAAGCTCGTCCGCCAGCCGGCGGCCCTCGGCGTCCCCGGCGGCCTGGGCCTGCTCCAGCTCGGCCAGCCGGGCCCGGCCCCGCCCCAGCCGGTCCGCGAGGTCCTCCCGCCGGCGGAGGGCCCGGCCCAGCTCGGCCTCGGCGGCCTCCAGGGCCTCCCGGGCCTGCCGGACCCCGAGCTCGGCCTGCTCGGCCCGGGCCTTGAGCTCCCGGCCCCGGGCCTCCAGGTCGGCCAGCCCCCTGCCGGCGGCCTCCAGGGAGGCCCGGGCCGATTCCAGGGCGGCCTCGGCCTCCCGGACCCGCCGGTGCCGCTCCAGCCATTCCTGCCGCCGAATGGCCGCCAGCAGGGCGGTCCGGGTGGACTCTAAGCTTTGCCAGGCCCGCCAGGCCTCGGCCTGCCGGCCCAAAGCCTCCAGGCGGGGCCGGCGCTCGGCCAGCCGGTCCTTCAGCCGGGCAAGGTCGGCGGCGGCCGTCTCCAGGTGGGCGGCGGCCTCGGCCAGCTCCTGCCGGTAAAAGGCCAGCCCCACCGAGGCTTCCAGAAGCTGGCGCCGCTCCACCGGCCGCAGGCTGAGCCAGCGGTCGGCGGCCCCCTGGGTCACCAGCCAGGGGCCGTCGGGGCCGAGGCCGTGGGCGGCCAGGGCCTCCAGGTAGTCCCGCTGGCGAACCGGCCGGCCGTTCACCAGGTATTCGTGGTCGCCGGAGCGGTGGACCCGGCGGCAGAAGACCGCCTCCTCGCCCCCGGCGTCGGCCAGGGTGATTTCCACCTCCGCCAGCCCGGCCGGGGCCCGGCCGGGGCCGCCGGCAAAAACGGCCTCCTCCCAGCGGCCGAGGCGGAGCCGGCGGGGATTGGTCTCCCCCAGGGCGAACCGGACCGCCTCCACCAGGTTGCTCTTGCCCGAGCCGTTCGGCCCGACCAGGGCCACCACCGGGGCGACCAGCTCCACCTCCGTCGGGTCGGCGAAGGTCTTAAAGCCCCGCAGGCGCAGGCGGCGAAGCCGGAAAGGGCTGCCCATCCGGCAGGTCAGGGGGAATCGGCCTCAAGACGGGCCAGGGCGGCCCTGGCCGCCTCCTGCTCGGCGGCCTGCTTCGAATCGCCCTGGCCGGTGGCCAGCACCCGGTCGCCGAGGCGGACTTCCACGGTGAACTTGCGCCGGTGGCTGGGGCCCGACTGGTGGACGGTAACGTAGGAGGGGGTAACCTGCCAGCGGGCCTGGGCGACCTCCTGGAGCCGGGTTTTGGGGTCGAGCACCTCGTCGGGGTCCCGCAACTTCGCCAGCTCCCGCCCGACGAAGGGCAGGAGGACCCGGCGGACGGCCTCGAGGCCGCCGTCCAGGTAGACGGCCCCCAGGACGGCCTCGAAGGCCGAGGCCAGGCTGGAGGGCCGGCTGCGGCCGCCGGTTTGCTCCTCCCCCCGGCTCAGGAGAAGGTCCGCGCCCAGGTCAAGCTCCCGGGCCCAGCGGGCCAGGGTTTCCGTCCGCACCAGCCAGGCCCGGAGGCGGGTAAGCTTGCCCTCGGGCAGGTCGGGGAAGCGGCGGAAGAGGGTCTCGGCGACGACCAGGCTTAATACCACGTCCCCCAGAAACTCGAGCCGCTCGTTGTCGGGCAGGTCGAAGCCCGGATTTTCGTTCAGATAGGAACGGTGGACGAGGGCCTGACGGAGCAGGTCCGGGTTGTTGAAACGATAGCCGAGGCGGTCTTCAACCGGCGGCCGTGGCGCCCTCTTCGACCGGTGCGACCTCGGCAAACCCATAATAGTCGTCGGCCCTGATGATGCGCTCCAGCACCTCGGGGGAGAGGACCCGGACCTTCTCGGCAACCCCAGGCCAGGCCTCCAGCTCCTGCCGGATTTCGTCGACGGTCAGGGGCCGGTTGCCGTTGGCGAGAAAGACCCTGAAGATCGCCTCCAGCAGGGGCGTGTTGGGCGGGATGAAATCGTCCAGCCGGCTGCAGTGGGTAAGAAAACACTCGAAGGGGTCCTCACCGTAGCGGACCTTAACCGTCTGGAAGACGACCCGCCCGCTCTGGGGGTCGACGGTCGGGCGCCGCTCCTCGACCTCCTCGCCGATCCGCTCCAGACACTCCGGGCAGATCCGGCTCCGGACAAAGACTTTAAAATCCCGATTCTGCTGCTGGAACCTGTCTAAATCGATGAAAAAGCGGGGTTCGGCAACCTCAGCCATTCCGAGAATAAAGTATAGCGCCGCCCCGGCCGGGCTGCCACCCCCTTGACATCAATAGAACATTTGAGCTATTAATTAGGCGACCGGTTCCCCCCTTTTCGGGGGGCCGTAAGCGAAGCAAAGCAATTTTTAAGGGGGTACCCATGGCCGAGTCCGTCGAAGCCCTGGTCCGGTTGGCCCAGCAGGGCGACCGCCGGGCCCTCCAGCTTCTCCTGGAGCGTTACCGGCCCCTCCTGGGCCGGGCGGTTGGGGAGGTGGGCCGCCTTGCCGGCCGGTCGGCCGGCCCGGTGGAGCGGGCCGACCTCTTCCAGGAGGGAGTTCGGATTCTCATCGAGCTTATTCGGGCTTACGACCCGGGTCGGGGGGTGGGGTTAAATTATTATTTACAGCGCCACCTGCGTTGGCGCCTTTACAACTTCCTGCGTCGGGAGCGCTGGCGGCTGGGCCGGGAGGTTCCCCTCGCTGAGGGGGACGCCGACCTGGTCGACCCGGCCGCCGACCCCCAGGCCGAGGGGGTATCCCCCCGCCTCGAGCGGGCCTTAAAGAAGCTTTCCCGAAAACAGCGCTGGGTCCTCTTTTTAACCTACTGGCAGGACCGCTCCGTCGAGGAGATCGCCCGGATTTTAAAGGTCAAGCCCCGGGCGGTCTGGGCCCTCCGCCGGCGGGCCGAAGACCGGCTCCGCTCCGTGCTGGACGCCCCCGACGGCCCCTGACCGGCCCCTGGACGTCGGCCGACCCCGAAGCCTATACTGCCCTGCGGGGGGTCTCCTGATGGAACCGCAGGCCGTCTGGTTCCTCTTTGACCCGGAAAACCGGCCCCTGGGGCAGACCATGCGGACCGGGCCCGAGACGGTGCCCGCCGTCGGGGCCGTCATAACCGACGGCAAGGGCTGGAAGCGGGCCGAAGTAATCGCCTTTACCGAGCTGGCCGCCGCCTGCGGCTTTCGCCGCTTCCGGGTTACCGTTCGGGTGGTCGAGTAATTAAAGGCCCTCGACCAGGGTAAAGTAGGCGGCCGCCAGATAAGCCTTCGGCCGCACCGCCAGGTCCCGGACCGCAAAGTTTTCGTCGACCCCGTGGACGCCCGGCCGGTAGGTTTCGCTTTCCGGGTGGATGGGGGCAAACCCGTAGGCCGCAACCCCCAGGGGCCGGACCCACTGGGAGTCCGTAAACCCCGCCGTGAGGGCCGGGATAAGCCGCAGGTCTTCCCGGCCGGTGGCCGCGGCCAGGGCCGGCCGGAGGGCCTCGGTGAAGGCCGTGCCGAACGGCGACTGGGTCGACCGGGCCCAGGTCTCGACCTCGAAACTCACCCCCTCGATGCCGGCCAGGGCCTTCTCCAGCTCGGCCCGGACGTAGCTTTCGTCCTGCCCGGGCAGGGTCCGGACGTCACATTTTAAGACGGCCGTGGCCGGGATGCTGTTGGACTTAACCCCGGCCTGAAGCACCGTCGGGGTGAGGGTCATTCGGGAGAGGGCCCGAAGGAGGGAAGAAAACTGGGGGTCCACCTCCCGGACCCGGGCCAGGGTATCTTCTAAGGTTTCGGGGGTGGGTCGGCCGAGGCCCTCGTCCAGTTCGTGCAAATAGTCGAAGACGGGGGATGAAAGGTCGACCTGGGGCCGGTAATTTTCGATGGCGCCGAGCACCCGGCCGGCTTTAAGCAGGGCGTTATCCGCATCCCAGGGCCTGGAGGCGTGGCCGCTCCGGCCCCGGATGGTGATGGTCACCTCGACCCGGCCCTTTTCACCCACCCCCAGCTCGTAAACCAGGCCCCGCCGGCCCCTTACGGGGTAGCCGCCCCCCTCATTGAGGGCGTAGTCGGCCCGGACCTCCTCGGGGGCGTTCCGGGCGAGCCAGCCGTAGCCGTAAAACCCGCCCGACTCCTCGTCGGCGGTGGCCGTGTAAATTAAGTCGCCTTTAAGCTTAAGGCCGGAGCGCTTTAAGAGCACCGCGGTGACCACCGCCTTGGCGTCGTCGCTTCCCCGGCCCCAGGTCCGGCCCTCGGCCAGGACGGCCCCGAAGGGCGGGTAGCGCCAGCGGGCCGGGTCCTCCACCGGCACCACATCCAGGTGGCTCATCAAGAGCAGGCTTGGGCCGGAGCCGTCCCCTTTAAGCCGGGCGATAAGGTTGCCCCGACCCGGGGCTGATTCCAGGATTTTGGCCCCGATCCCCTCCGCCCCCAGCCGGTCCCGGATGTATTCGCAGCAGGCCGTCTCGTTGCCGGTGGGCATCTGCCCCGTATTGACCGTCGGGATCCGGACGATATCCTGGTGGAAGCGGACCAGCTCGTCGACGGCCGCGTCCACCTGTTCAAGAAGCCTTTCAAGCTCCGACATTCTGGGCCCCCTACCTGGCGGATTCGAAGGCCCGGTACTGGAGGGCCTCGGCCACGTGGGCCGGGCCGACTTCCGCCGAGCCGGCCAGGTCGGCGATGGTCCGGGCCACCTTCAGGGTCCGGTGGAAGGCCCGGGCCGAGAGCTGGAACCGGCCCATCGCCGCCCGCATAAGATTATGGGCCTCCGGCCCCAGGGCGCAAAAGCGCCGCACCTCCCCCGGGCCCATCTCGGCGTTGACGGTCAGGGGGGTTCCGGCGAAGCGGCGGCGCTGGATTTCCCGGGCGGCCGTAACCCGGGCCTTAACCGCGGCCGACGGCTCGGCCGCCTCCGGGGCCGTAAGCTTGGCGTACTCGATGCGGGGCACTTCTACCCGGATGTCGACCCGGTCCAGGAGGGGTCCCGAAAGGCGCCGCTGGTAGCGGGCCACCGCCGAGGGCGGGCAGAGGCACGGCTTAAAGGGGTCGCCCGCAAACCCGCAGGGGCACGGATTCATCGAACCGACCAGGATAAAGTTGGCCGGGAAGACCAGGCTTCCCTGGGCCCGGCTGATCACCACCTGCCGGTCCTCGAGGGGCTGGCGCAGGAGCTCTAAATTATGGGTCCCAAATTCCGGCATCTCGTCCAGGAAGAGCACACCCCGGTGGGCCAGGCTTATCTCCCCGGGCCGGGGCCACCGGCCGCCGCCCACCAGCCCGGCCGTGCTGATGGTGTGGTGGGGCGCCCGGAAGGGCCGGACCCGGATAAGGGGCGACTCGGCCGGAAGCAGGCCGGCAACGCTGTAAATCTGGGTGACCTCCAGGGCCTCTTCGAAGGTCAGTTCCGGCAGGATTCCCGGCAGGGCCTTGGCCAGCAAGGTCTTACCCGTCCCCGGCGGCCCCACCAGGAGCAGGTTGTGGCCGCCGACGGCCGCCACCTCCAGGGCCCGCTTGGCGTGCTCCAGCCCCCGGACGTCGGCCAGGTCCACCTCGGGGGCGGGGGCAGGAAGAGGCCGCCCTCCGCCGGCCGGCAGGGGGCAATGGGCTGCTCCCCGGCCAGGTGTCGGGCCAGGGCCCTGAAGGCTCGTTACCGGCCGGACTTCCAGGGCCGAAATGAGGGCGGCCTCCCGGGCGTTAGGCTCGGGGACGAAAACTTCTTTAAAGCCCCGGTCCCGGGCCAGGGCGGCCATGGGCAGCACCCCGTGGGTCGGGCGGATCTCCCCCTCAAGGCTTAATTCGCCCAGGTAAAGGCCCCGGTCGCCCACGCCGTCCACCTGCCCCGACGCCCCCAGGATGCCCAGGGCAATGGGCAGGTCGTAGGCGGGGCCCTCCTTCCGGAGGTCCCCCGGGGCCAGGTTTACGGTGATCCGCCGCTGGGGAAACTCGAAGCCGGAGTTGCGGATGGCCGAGCGGACCCGCTCCCGGGCCTCCTGGACGGCCGCATCCGGCAGGCCGACGATGTTAAAGGCCGGCAGGCCCGGCGAAATATCCACCTCCACCTCGACCAGAACCCCCTGAAGGCCGACGGTGGCGGCGGTATACACCCTGGCCGGCATCGCCCTTCAGTCTAGCATAAGGCCGATCCGGCCGACAACCGCCCGCCAGGATGGGCGGGTTACTGCTTGGGGGTTTCGGCCTCCGGCCCCTTGTAGGTCAGCACCCGGCCCCAGGTGCTCATGGTGCCCCAGATCCCGGAGCGCAGGCACTCCAGCTCCACGATCTGGGAGTGGTCGACAAAGAGGTTGACTTCCGGCCCGAAGTTTTTAATATACCAGCTGAAGACGGCCGGGTCGGCGGCCTCGAACATCAGGTGCTCCAGGCCGATGCCGTCGATGAGCCTGGCCACGATGTCGGTTCGCCACTGCCGGACGCTTTCGGTTATCCCCTCCGACTCGACCATGATGAGCTCGACCCCCAGGTCCAGGTACCGTTTGGCCATCCGGATGGCCACCATCGGGTCCATAACCCCCTCGGCGGCCAGCTCCTCGGCGGCGGTGGCCCCGCCGGCCCCGAACTGAACCCCCACCTCCGGCTTGACCTTCAGGCCGAACTGCATCACCCGCTCGGCCAGCCGCACCAGGTCGTCTTCGGGGATGGTGATAAAGCCCCGGGAGATTTCGACGATATCGAACCCGAGCATCCGGCACTCTTCTAAGTACTGGTCCACCAGATCGGGGCCGTAGCGGAGGACCGTCTCGATAAAGCCCCCGGTGGAGACCCGGACGTCGTACTCGTGGCAGAGGTCGATGATCTCCTTTACGGCCCGGCGGGGCATCAGGGCAAAGGAGCCGCCGGCAAACTTTAAAATATCCACGTATTCGCCGACGGTCGAAAGGATGTCTTCCAGGTACCGGCGGCCCATGGGGGTATAATACGGCCCCCGGATCTCGGTTATGCCCCGGGTGCGGGGCTTGCGCTGGCGGCGGTTAACGGGGATAAACTCGCAACAGCGGCCGGAAAGCCTTAGGTCCACGGGCAAAACCTCCCCTTTAAAGATGGCCACACCAGGAGCTTAACACGGCCCGAACCCCAAGATACAACCAAAGACCATAAGGCTTTGTCGGTGCGCACGGCCGTGCGCCCCCTCTGCTGGCAACATAAACCGCCGTGGGACAGGCCCGGAAGGCCTGCCCCACGGCCTATTCGGCAAAACTAGTGGGTTAATCCTGAACGGTGAGCTGGCCGACCATGCCGGCCTCGGCGTGGCCCGGTTCGATGCACTCAATCTTAAAAGTCCCGGTCCGCTGGGGGGTGAACCTGACCGTGGCCGACTGCCCCGGCTGAATCTTGGGGCTCTTAACGTTCAGGTCCGGAACGACCCAGTCGTGGACGACGGTGCCCCGGTTCTGGATGGTTACCACAACCTCCTGGCCCCGCTTAACGGTCAGGTTGGCCGGCTCGAACTTAAACTCCGTCGCCGTCACCGTAAGGCCGCCACCCCCACCACCCCCGCCGCCCGGGGCGCAGGCCGAAATCAGGAGCGGCAACACCACCAGCACCGCCGCCACCAGCAGGGGAATACGCACACGCATGCCAAACCTCCCTTAAGTGATAATTTTCACAATTAATTTTAGCACCGGCCCTTTCCCTTTGGCTTCCGCCCTCACCTTCCTTTCTAGCGGCCCTGCAAGGACCGGATGAAGGCTACCAGGGCCCAGCGGTCCGATTCGGAGATCAAATTGCGCCAGGGGGGCATGTAGCGGGTTCCGTCCCGCTCGACCCCGTTGGTAATGTACCAGAAGAGCTCGCCGTCGGTCCGGCCCAGGACCGGCTCGGCCGTAAGGTCCGCCGGCAGGGGCTTCTGGGCGGCCCGGAAGTAGGCGGCGATGATGCCGTTGCCCTTGCCCTGCTCCCCGTGGCAGGCCGCGCAGTTAACCAGAAAGACCTGCCGGCCCCGGTCCACCGTCTGCTGGGTCCGGGGCAGGGGGTTGGTCAAGTTCCGGGCCTGCTCCAGGGTGTAGTCCACCTCCCGGCCGGTTATGGGAACCGCCCCCGGCGGCGGGCTCAGCCGGGGCGGCTCCTGCCGCTTGTAGCTCCCCTGGTAGTGCATCTCATTGAAGATATCCAGGGGGTAACTGCCCGGTAGGCAGGCCGTAGCCAGCAGGAGAAGGGGTATCAGGCCGAAAAGAATCCGGGCCCGGCCCATCTCAACTCCCCCTCGGCGGCCCGGCGACGACGTCGGCGGCCCCGGCGTCCCGCATGACCCGCTCCACCACCGGCACCTTATCCGAGGTGGTCGAAACCACCACGCCCACGTAGCCCTCGCTTATGCGGGGGTCGTAAAGGCCGACGCCGAAGGACGGCAGCCTCGACTCAAAGAGGATCCCCAGGATGGTAAACAGGATCGCCCCCAGCATCGTCCCCTCGTACATGACGATGAGCATGGCCGGGATGGCGATTACCGGCTTGCCGTGGGTGATGAGGGGGTAGGCCATCTGGGTCCCGACGGTGAGGAGCAGGCCCACCGAAAAGCCGCAGAGGGCCCCGGCGATGGGGAAAATATAGAGCCGGTGGGCGACGGGCTTCTCCCCGAAGGCCCCCTCCGGGTAAGGCGAGCTGGTAAGCACGTCGAAGTCGTCGGGGGTTATTCCGGCCTTCTCCCCCAGCTCGTCCAGGGCCTCGGCGGCGGCCTCGGCGGTGGGGAAAATTCCGAGCAAACTCTGCCGTTGGGCAACAACCATCTTTACCACCTCACTCGCGGATTACTCCGGGCACGGTCACCTTGCCCACCTTGACCTCGGCGGCAAAGACCTGGCTCTCCTTCTGCTCGTAAATGGGGATGATGGGGAAGATTTTCGCAAACAGGAAGACCCCCAGGGCTACCAGCCCAAAGGACCCGATCACCAGGCCCCATTCGGGAAGCTGGGGCTGGTAGGTGCTCCAGCTGAACTGCAACACCTGCTTGTACTGAAGGGCGGGGACGATGAGGATATACCGCTCCAGCCACATCCCGATGTTTATCAAGACCGACGTCAAAAACATCATCGTTACACTGCGCCGCACCGACCGCATCATCAGCAGGGGCACCGGCAGAATATACGCCGTAAGCAGGAAGATAACGAACAGGGCGTTAAAGGGCCACTCGAAGATCCTCGCCTGCCAGATCTTGACCTCGGTCTCTTCCCGGGCGTAAAGCCCGAAGATGAAATCCAGCAGGAAGAAATAGAACCAGGCGTTGCCCACCACCAGCAGCAGCCGGCCCAGGGCGTCAAAGTGGTCGGGCCGGATGTAATTATGCAGTTTAAACATAAAGCGCAGGATGGCCATCAGGGTGGCCACGGCCGCAACCCCCGACCAGACGGCCCCGATGACGAAGTAGGGCGCAAAGACGGTGGAGTGCCAGCCCGGAACCAGGGCCATGGCGAAGTCGAAGGAGACGATGCTGTGGACCGAGACGAAGACCGGCAAGATCAGGCCCGAAAGAAGGATTCCGGCCAGGGTCTGGAGCCGCCACTGGCGGGGATTCCCCCGCCACCCCAGGGCGAGGATGCCGTAGAAGGTCCGCCGCCAGCCGGTGCTCCGGTCCCGGGCCACGGCCAGGTCGGGGATGAGCACCGAGTAGATAAACAGACTGCTTCCCGTCAGGTAGGTGAAGATGGCGCTCGGGTCCCAGATGAGGGGCGAGCGGACGTTGGGCCAGATGCCCCGGAAAAAGTCGTAGGGAAAGACCCAGTAGATCACCCGCCAGAACCGCCCCACGTGGACGGCCGGGTGGAGGGCGGCGGTGGCCAGGGCAAACACCGTTAAAACCTCGGCCGCCCGGGTCACCGGCCGGCGCCACTCGGCCTGGGTAAGCCTCAAGATGGCCGAGATCATCACCCCGGCGTGGCTTATCCCGACCCAGAAAACGAAGTTGGTGATCTCAAAGGCCCACATCACCGGCCAGTTCTCCCCCCAGACCCCCACCCCGGTGGCGATGAGGTAGACCACCGCGACGAAGCCGGCCCCGAAGACCAGCCCCAGCAGCATGAGCACCCCCCAGAACCAGATGGGGGTGTGCAGGACGAAATCTAAAAGCTCCCGGTTGATCTGCCGGTCGGATAAGACGGGTCGCTCTTGCATGGCCCCTTACTCCGGTTTGGCAACTACGGTAGCCTCCGTCCGCAGGTAGGGAATCGCCCGGGAGAGAAGAAGGGCCTGACGCACCTCCCAGAGGGCGAGCAGCGGCACCAGCCGGACGGCCAGAAGGTAAACCAGAACCGCGCCCGAAATCCCCCCGGCCAAAATCATGATGTCCACCAGGTCGGGGATGTACGGGCCCGGGACCGTTTCGAGCATGTGCTCGAAGACGTCCTCTACCGAAAAGGCGGCGCTGTAAAGGCGGATCCGGTCGAGGAGAAGCCCAAAGAGGATGCTCAAGGCCACCACCACGTTCCCGCCGATGCTCCGCCGGACGGGGAAAATTAACAGCATAATGAAGGGTATAAGCCAGACGAAAAGAAACTCAACGATAAAGAGGCCCAGGTACGGCCCCCCGTAAAGGAGGGTGAGCACGGCAATTTCCCGGGGCGTCCGCCCGTACCATAGGGTAAGAAATTCGGCATAGTGAAAATACATCCAGAGGAGGGTGAGGGCCAGCATAAGCTTGGACACCCCCCAGAAGGGGTCCACGCTTATATACGCCTCCAGCCGGCCGAAGCGCCGGACCAGGGCCATCACCAGGATGGCCGTGGCGCACCCGGCCTGGAGCCCGTCGATCCCGTGCAGGGCCGGGAAGATGGCCGAATGCCAGCCCGGAACCTGGCTCATGACAAAGTCCGTGGAAAACACCGTGTGGGCGCCCACGTAGGCCATCAGGTAAAAGGCGCTGAGCAAGGTCATCCCCTTTTCCAGCACCCGCCACTGCCGGGTGGTTCCCGGCCAGGCCCCCGCCCCGCTTAGGTCCCCTTCGGAGGCCTCTACCATGGCCCGGTCGGGCCGGGCCGAGAGAAACACCAGCCCGAGGCCGGCTAGGAAGAGGGCCCCCAGAATAACCAGGTTCCAGACCAGGGGGATTCCCAGGGGCGAGTCGAAGTAAAGGCTCGGCCGGCCGAAGGTTGGGGGCAGGACCAGGGCGGCCGGGATGACCATCAGCACCGAGACGAGGCCGGCCAGGGAGCACATCTCCAGGGCCCGGGCCACCGGCCGCCGCCAGTGGCCCTTGGCCAGCCGCCCGGCCACGGCCACCACCGGGGCGGCCTGGAAGGTCGAAAGAATAAAAGCTATCGTCGCCGCAAAGTAGGCCCAGCCCGCCCGGTGCTCAGTGCCCCCCGAGAGGCGCAGAATAAAGCCCACCACGCCGAGCAGGAAAAGCAGCCCGAAGAAGGCCACCGCCAGGCCGTAGGCCCCGCCGGGGCGCATCAGCCGCCGGCCGTCGGCCACCACCTGGGCCGGGGGCACGGTTATGACGTGGGGACGGTAGTGGTGTACGGCCCTATGCGTGTTCCTCGGCATGGGGGTCCACCTTTTTAAGATAGATGACGCCGGGGTCGGTTCCCAGGGACTCCATCACCCGGTAGCGGCGCCGGTCCCGGGCCAGCTGGGCCGCCCTGGTGGTGGGGTCGGCCAGGTTGCCGAAGACCAGCGCCCCGGTGGGGCAGGCCTGGGCGCAGGCCGGCTGGAACTCCTGGTCCCGGAGCTCCCGGCCCTCGGCCCGGGCCTTCCGCTCTGCCCGCCGGATCCGCTGGATGCAGAAGGTGCACTTTTCCATGATCCCCCGGCCCCGGACGGTCACGTCCGGATTAAGGTAATTGTAATAAGACTCCGGCCAGCGGGCCTCCCAGAAGTTGAACATCCGGGCGTTGTAAGGGCAGTTGATCTGGCAGTAGCGGGTGCCCACGCACCGGTTGTAAACCTGCACGTTTAAGCCCTGGGTGTCGTGGTGGGTGGCGTAGACCGGGCAGACGGGCTCGCAGGGGGCGTTGGTGCAGTGCTGGCAGAGCATCGGCAGAAAGCGGGCCTTTAAATCCGGGTATTCGCTTCCTTCCCAGTAGCGCTCGACCCGGATCCACTCGAAGGCCCGCCGCTGCAAGAAGAGGTCTTCGGTGTTGATGGGCAGGTTATTCTCCGTCTGGCAGGCCACCACGCAGGCCTGACAGCCCGTACAGCGGTCGAGGTCGACCACCATTCCCCAGCGGACCCGTTGTTGCTGGACCATAGCCGTTACTCCCCCCGCAAAGGCTCCTAACCCCGGGTTACCCGGACGGGCCCCTCGTGCTCGAAGCCGAAGGGCGGCACCGCCCCCTCGAACTTGACCACCCGCACCCGCCGGCCCGTCCGGACCAGCCGGACCCGGGTGGCGGCGTAGGCCAGCGCCCCCGACTCCTCGTCGGTGAGGGGCGCCAGAATTCCCAAGACGTTGGCCCCCCGGCCCTGGGCATAGCGGCCGTAGTGGCGCTGGCCCCGGCCCAGGGGCACCGCCACGACCCCCGGGGGCATCCCCAGGTTGACGTAGACGGGAACCTCAATCCGGCCCACCGGCGACTCCACCGCCACCACGTCCCCCTCGGCCAGGCCCAGCCGGCGGGCGGTCTCGGGGCCGATTTCGGCCCAGGTCTGCCAGACCAGGGTGGTTACCGGCTCGGGCACGGCCTGGAGCCACGGCAGGCCCGCCAGCACGCCCCCCGAGGCCACCCCGATGGGCTCGAAGGGTATGAGCACCAGCGGGTACTCCCGGGCGTCCCCCTGGAAGCGGGCCGCCGGCGGCTGGGCCGGAAGGCTCGGGGGCGTCGGGACCGCCTCCACGGCCGCGGCCGTATCCCACCAGCCGCCCCGCTGAAGGACCCCGTTCCAGAAGGCCTCAAAATCCACCGCCTGAACCGAGCCCCGGCCCGAGCGGTGGAGCTGGCGGGCCCCCTCCCGAACCGCCTCCCGCAGGTTCGGCCAGGGAAGCTCGGCCTGAAGCCGCCCCCCCACGGCCCGGGCCAGGCCTAAAAGCACGTCGAAAAACGAGCGGCTGTCGTAGAAGGGGTTGACGACGGGCTGCTGGAAGCCGACGACCGGGTAGCTGGGGGCCGGGTCGGTGACTTCGTCCCCCCAATCTTCCAGGTAGGTGTGGGCCGGGAGAACCAGGTCGGCGTAGGCGGCGGTATCGTCGAGGAGGGTCGCAAAGCTGACGATGTACCCGGCCTTGCCCACCACCTTTTCAAAACCGAGATACTGCAGGTGGTAGACGGGGTCGGCGTCGAAGAGGACCAAAAGCTGGACCGGCCTGGGCCGGCCGGTATCCAGCCGGGAGATGAGGGCCTGCCACTGGCTTACGGTGGCCGGGTTGGGGGTGTAAGGGACGTCCCCGTAGGGGGGCCTGGCCACCGGGCGGACCGGCCGGCCCAGGCCCACACTGCCCACCAGGTAGTTGAGGGCGTAGGCCGCCAGCAGGTTGAAGGTGCCGTTGGTGTGGGCCCCGGCCACCCCCCCGGCGACGGCCACCGCCGGCCGGGTCCGGCCGAAGGCCCGGGCAACCTCCCGGATCCGCTCGGCCGGGACCCCGGTGGCCTCACCCACCAGCTCCGGCCGGAAAGGGTTGAAGGCCGCCGGGCCGGCCCCGGCCGTAATGGCCTGAACGGCCGCCGGGTTGGCCAGGTTCTCGTTCACCAGCACGTGGGCGATGCTTAGGGCCAGGAGGCCCTCGCTCCCCGGCTTTACCGCCAGCCACTCGTCGGCGCTGGCCGCCGTGGCGGAGAACCTGGGGTCGACGTGAACCAGGGTTCCCCGGGCCCCGGGCCGTCCCTGCCGAAACTCCCCGTAGCCCCGGCTGTAGCGGACGGGGGAAACCCAGGTTCCCAGGAAGTCGGCCCCGAAGGAGAGGACGAAATTGGCCTGCTCCAGGGCAAAATCCACCAGGAAATCCGAGCCGAAGGCCCGGCGCTGGGCGGTTCGCACCACCGTCTCGTCGGGGGTGGCCAGCTGGAGGTGGTCGGCCCCGAGGGCCCGGGCGAACCGGCGGACGATTTCCGCCCGGTACCCGGTCAGAGGCCCGGTGATCAGGACCACGGTGTTTCCGGCCTGCTGGCCGACCAGGTTCTGGAGGCGCTGGGCGAGCTCCCGGAGGGCCTCGTCCCAGGAGGCCGGCCGGAACTCGGCCCGGCCCCGGTCGCCGGTCCGGATGAGGGGCCGGGCGACCCGGTCCGGATGGTAGAGGAGCTGGACCCCGGCCAGCCCCCGGGCGCAGAGCTTGCCCCGGTTCAGGGGGTGGTCGGGGTTGCCCTCAATCTTCTTGGCCCGGCCCTCCATCACCCGGACGATGATGCCGCAGCCGGCCCGGCACTGCCGGCAGACCGACGCGTACCAGGCGTCGTCCCCGGCCAGGACGTCCTCGGGGATGCGGGCCGGGCTCTGGATCTGAAACTCCCTTTCGGGGATGCTGCAGCCGGCAAAGACGACGGCCCCGGCCGCCGACGTGGCGGCGATCTTCATAAAGTCCCGTCGGGTAACCCCCATCGTTAACCCCTCTCAGTAGTGACAGACCCCGCAGTCGGTGGGCCCGTTGTTCTCCCGGTGGCAGTTGACACAGTCGCCCATCTTGAGGGGCCGCTCCTGCTGGACCCCCTCCTTCCCCACGTTTTCGACGGCCCCGTGGCAGGTGGCGCAGGCAAAGCCCCGCTGGATGTGGACCGAGTGGACGAAGAGGACATGGTCCGGGAGCCGGTGGACCCGGTTCCAGTTAATGGGCTGATTCTGCTGCCAGTAGCTTATGAGCTTCTGGATTTCGGGCCGCTCGGTGGCCACCACCTGGTGGCAGAACATGCACTGCTCCACCGCCGGCACCGTCGCGGCCGCCCCGGTGGCCACGTTCCGGTGGCAGAAGGTGCAGTCGAGGCGGGCCACCTGGACGTGGACGTTGTGGGGAAAGGCGATGGGCTGGGTCACCTGGGGCCGCAGGAAGGCCGGCGGCAGGCCCGCGGCCGAGACGATGACCACCCCGAGAACGGCCAGGGGAATCAGGGCGGCAACCAGCCCCCCGGCCATCAGCCCCAATCTCAGGATCCGACTCTGCGCACGCCTCATCTGGGCCCCCAAACCTTGGGCTTAAAAGGCGAACTTCGGGTAAAACTTAGCGATGACCCCGGGCGCCACCGCAAGGAACTGCACCAGGAAAAAGAGGGCGGCCGCCAGGGCCGCGGCCGCCAGGATATAAAAAACCGGCTGAAGCCGGCGGGCCGCGGCCGGGGCCTCACCCGTGGCCAGGAGGGAGGGAATGAACCCAAAACCGATAAGAAAAGCGAAGGCGGCAACGACGGCCAGAAGCAGGTAAACGGCCAGGTAAGTTATGGCCCGGAAGATCTCGGCCCAGGTCGCCGAATCGATAAAGCCCGGCTGCATGGTCCAAGGGTCCATAGCCGCTCCCACCTCGGTTTACTGGCCCCCATCCGCCCAGACCGGCTGCCCACGGTGCCAGTAAAAGATAGTGCAAATTCTCACAAATGTCAACCCGTCCGGAGCCGCCGGGCCCAGGCCGCCAGGGCCTGGGCGACGTTTTTAAAAGCCACCTTTTCGGGGAGCTCCTCCGGGCCGAACCAGGCCCGGCCGGCCACGTCGTCGGCCGGCCGGGCCTCCCCCGCTTCGGCCTCGGCCAGGTAGTGGATGTTCAGGGTCGGCTCGCCGCCCGGCCCGTAGCGGTCGGGGAATATTCCCAGCAGGCCCCGGACCCTTATCTCCAGGCCGGTTTCCTCCCGGACTTCCCGCTTTACGGCCGCAATGGGGTCTTCGTCGGGCTCGATAAATCCTCCCGGCAGGTCCCAGCAGCCCTCAAAGGGCGGCCGGGCCCGGCGGGCCAGGAGAACCCGGCCGTTCCGGTTGACGACGGCGCTGGCGGTGGGCTTGGGGTTGGGGTAAAAGACGGCCCCGCAGCGGGCGCACCTTTTCGGCCCGAGGCCGCCGGCGGCCTCAAGCTCCCCCGCGCACCTGGGGCAGTAGCGCCAGGCATCCCAGTAAGGGTCGGCCATCTCCGCCGGGGAAATTATAGGCCAGGGGGCCCCTACCCGGCCAGGGCGGCATCGAAGGCCTCCAGGGTCCGGCCCAGGTCGGCCTCGGTGTGGGCTAAAGATAGATAAAACTTGGCCGAAAGGTTGACCAAAATCCCCGCCTTTAAAAGCTCGGCGTTAAGCCGCCCAAGCCTTGCCCGGTCCGAGCGGTCGATCCCCGCCTGGTCCCGGATGGGCTCGGGGCTGAAATAGACCCCGGCCAGGGGCCCGTCCCCCAAAACCTGCAGGGCCACCCCCCGCCGCCGGGCGACCTCGGCAAACCCGGCCCGAAGCCTTAAGCCCAGCTCGTGGAGCCGCTCATAAACCCCGGGCCGCCTAAGCTCTTTTAAGGTGGCCAGCCCGGCCGCACAGGCGACGGGGTTGCCGTTTAAGGTCCCGCTTAAGAAGACAAACCGCTCAGCTTCGGCCCCGGGCGCCGCAAGGCTTAAGATTTCCGGCCGGCCCGCCACCGCCGCCAGGGGGTAGCCCCCGCCGACGATTTTGCCGTAGGCGGCCAGGTCGGGGGTAACCCCGTAGTATTCGGCCGCCCCGCCCCAGGCCAGCCGAAAGCCCGTCACCACCTCGTCGAAGACCAAGACGATGCCGTGCCGGGCCGTGGCCGCCCTTAAGCCCGCAAGAAACCCGCCCACCGGCGGAATCACCCGCTGCAAAGGCTCGACGATGACGGCCGCCAGCTCCCCGGCGTGGGCCTCGATGAGGCTTAAGGCCCCCTCCAGGTCGTTAAAGGGGGCCACAAGGACCGTATCCTTGACGGCCCGGGGAATCCCGGCCGAAGCCTCCCCGATGGTGTAGTCCTGATGGCCGTGGTAGCCCCCGGCAAAACGCAAAACCTTTTCCCGGCCGGTAAAGGCCCGGGCAAGCCTTAAGGCGTAGTTGGTGGCCTCGGCCCCGGAGTTGCAGTAGCGCAGTACCCAGCCCGCAGGCAGGGCCGAAAGGATAAGCTCGGCCAGTTCGAGGGCCGGCTCATTGACCATGTAAAAGGTGGAGCCCAAGGCGGCCTGCCTTTTTACGGCCTCGACCACGGCGGGGTGGGCGTGGCCCAAAATGAGGGGTCCCGAGCCGAGGATGTAGTCGATGTATTCGCGGCCCCGGTGGTCGAAGACCCGGCTCCCCTGGCCCCGAACCGGGACGATTTCAAAATCTTCGGGCGGCCTAAAGCCCCCGAAATATCCGCCCGGAAAGACCCGACCCAGGCGCTCGGCGAGGCTGTCGGTCATCGTGCCGCTCCTCCGGTGGGGAAATGTCTCCCAATACTACCCCGCCCGACCCCGATTTGCCAAATACCCCCCGCCTTTGAAGGGGGGCCGGGCCGGCGGCTATAATTTTGCAAACCTGTGGCCCAGGAGCCGGCCCATGTCGCCACGTCCCCTCAAAATCGAAGACCTTTACGGCCTCAAAAACCTGGCCGACGTCCAGTTCCACCCCGACGGCGACCGGCTGGCCTACGTGGTCACCGAGACCGACCCCGAGGCCAACGACTACCGCAGCGCCGTCTGGGTAACCTGGCTCGGCACCGGCGAGGCCCGCAAGTTCACCCAGGGAACCAAAAGGGACACCTTCCCCCGCTGGTCCCCGGACGGCCGCTGGCTCGCCTTTCTTTCGGACCGGGGCGGTGATAAGCCCCAGGTCTGGGTCATGCCGGCCGACGGGGGCGAGCCCCGCCAGCTAACCCGCCTGCGCCGGGGGGTTATCGAGTTCGCCTGGGCCCCCGATTCCCGCCGCCTGGCCCTGGTAAGCCGGGGCGACGACCCCGAACCGGAATCGGACGTCCGGGTTGTAACCACCGTCAAGTACAAGTTCGACGGGGTCGGCTTCCTCGAGGGCCGCACCCACATCTGGACGGTGGACCTGGCCGGCAACGTCGCCCAGGTCACCGACGGCGACTGGGACGACAGCCGTCCGGCCTGGTCCCCCGACGGCCGCCGGATCGCCTTCGCCTCCAACCGCTCGGCCGAGCGGGATTTCACCCTGCGGACCGACATCTTCGTCGTCCCGGCCGAGGGGGGTGAGGCCCGCCAGCTCACCCCCGGCAACGGCGACGCCGACGCCCCGAGCTGGTCCCCCGACGGCCGGCTCATCGCCTACGTCGGCCACGACCGGGGCCGGCTGACCGGGGCCAACAACCGCCTCTGGGTAGTCCCCGCCGAGGGCGGGCCGCCCCGGAACCTGACCCCCGACTGGGACCCCTCCATCGGCGTCTTTATCATGGGCAGTCTGCCCGGCCCCATTCAGCCCCACGCCCCCATCTGGACCCCCGACGGCCGGGGGCTTGTGGTTACGGCCGCCGACCGGGGCAACACCCATATCTTTAAAGTCGACCTGGCCGGGAACATCACCCGGCTGGTGGGCGGGGAGCGGACCTGCCTTTACGCCGGCCTCTCCCCCGACGGCGGCCGGCTGGCCTTCATCGCCGGGGACAGCCTCAATCCCCGGGAGCTCTTCCTCCTCGAGGGCGGGGAGGAGCGGCGGTTAACCCGGCTCAACGCCGATTTTCTGGCCGAAATCAGCCTGGTCCGGCCCGAGCGGTTCGTTTACCCCGGGGCCGACGGCCTCGAGATTGAGGGCTGGGTGATGAAACCCTTGGGCTTTGAGGCCGGCAAACGCTACCCCCTCATCCTGCACGTCCACGGCGGGCCCCACGCCGCCTACGGCAACAACTTTATGTTCGATTTTCAGCTGGAGGCGGCCGCCGGCTACGTGGTGCTTTATACCAACCCCCGGGCCAGCCAGGGCTACGGCGAGGCCTTCGCCACCATGAACATCGGCCACTGGGGCGGCAAGGATTTCGAGGACCTGATGCGGGGGGTCGATTTCATCCTGGCCCAGGGTTACGTCGACCCGGGCCGCCTCGGCATCACCGGGGCCAGCTACGGGGGCTTCATGACCAACTGGGCGGTGGGCCACACCGACCGCTTCCGGGCGGCCGTCACCGAAAACAGCCTGTCTAACCTGCTGAGCTTTTACGGAACCAGCGACATCGGGACCTGGTTTTCCGAGGCCGAGCTCGGGGCCGACCCCTTCGACCGGCCGGAAGTCTACCTGGGGCGCTCGCCCATAAGCTACGTGAAAAATATCAAAACGCCCCTGCTCATTATCCACGCCGAGGCCGACCACCGGTGTCCCATCGAGCAGGCCGAACAGCTTTTCGTCGCCCTCAAGCGGCTGGGCAAGGAGGCCCTTTTTATCCGCTTTCCGGCCGAGAGCCACGGCATGCGCAGTGCGGGCAAGCCCCGTCACCGCACCGAACGGCTCCGGCACATCCTGGACTGGTTTAATAAATACTTACAGCCTGCCGGCTAAAGGAGGTGTCCGATGCTTAACGGCGTCCACCACGTTGCCTACGTGGTCCGGGACCTGGACCGGGCCATCCGGATGTTCGAGGAGAAGTTCGGCCTCAAACTGCTCGACCGCAAGCGGACCCCGGAGGAAGGCTACGGCTTTGATGCGGCCGTCCTGCAGGCCGGGCAGGTTAAGATCGAGCTCATCTGCCCCTACACCGAGCGGTCCCCCTACTGGCAGGCCCTCCAGGAGCGGGGCGACCACCTCCACCACGTGGCCTTCAGCACCCCGGTCCCCCTGGACGAGGCGATAAAAGCCCTCTCGGCCCGGGGCGTGAAGTTCCGGGAGGAGGCCTCCTTCCAGAGCCCGGTGGGCTGGTGGATCGTCAACATCGACCCGGCCTCCACCGACGGCCTGGTGGTCCAGCTGGGCGAAAGGTAGCCGCCTAATCGGAGGGGCGGGGGGCGGTCCCGGCCGGGGCGGCCAGGGGGGCGGCCGCCTCCCGAACCCCGAGCAGCAGCCCGAACCCCACCCAGAAGACGACAAACAAAACCAGGACCGCAACCCGGTAGCTGGTCGTTCCCAGGTCGGCGAAGGCGGTCAGGGTGAGGCCCCAGAGGACCGGGCCGACCACCGCCGCCACCCGGCCCACCAGCACGTAGAGGCCGAAGAACTCCCCGACCCGCTCGGGCGGGGCCAGCCGGGTGAGCATTACCCGGTCGCAGGCCCCCACCGCCCCGAGGCTGATGCCCGTAAGGACGGCCAGGGCAAAAAAGACCGGTTTTTCCGTAGCCGTCATTGCCCCGATAAATACGGCCGCCCACTGGGCCAGAATGATTATCAGGGTCCGCTTAACCCCCAGCCGGTCGGCGACCCAGCCGTAGGCCAGGGCGCCGGGCAGGGCGCAGGCGGTGGACAGGATGACGATGAGCTGAAGCTCCGAGGTGGTGAAATTGGCGACCCGGGTTAAAAAGACCGCGATAAAGGCCATAAGGGTTGCGATGGCATCCTCGTAGAAAACCGGGCCAGAATAAACTTAAAAAGCTCCTTATACCGCCCGGCCTGGCGGATGGTATCCACTGCCTGACGGTATGAGGCCCGGACGTGGTCCCAGGACCAGGGCGCCCGGGGGCCGGTATCCCGGACCAGCAGAAAACAGGGCAGGGCGAAGGCAAAAAAGGCCAGGGCGGCCGGAAGGAAGGCCGCCGACCGGCCCCCGGCGTCCACGAAGGGCTTTATCAGGAGCACCCCGAGGACGTTTCCCAGGTAGCCGGCCCCAATTCCCACCCCCGACGCCAGGCCCCGCCTCCCGGCCGGGCTGACGTCGGGCAGGAGGGCGTTGTAAAAGACGCCCGCGGCCATGTAGCCGAAAGTGGCCACCCCAAAGAGGGGCCAGGGCCTCGGCCCCGGACCGGGCCGCGACCCCGAGAACCGCCCCCGGGACGATGCAGAGGAGGGTGGACAGAACCAGGAACGGCATCCGCCGGCCGTAGCGGTCGGAGACGGCCCCGAGCAGGGGCGACGAGAGGGCGACCAGGAGCATCAGCCCCGAATAAACCAGGCTGTAGGCCAGCTCGGGGGTTTTGAGCTCCTCGGTGACCCAGAGCAGAAAATAGAGGGTGAGGATATTAATGGCCCAGAGGCTGTTGGCAAAGTCATACGAGGCCCAGGCCAGGAGCCGGACCACGGCCGAAAGACCCATGTTAAAAATCCCCCTGCTCGTCGGCAGAATCAGCCCGATTATATGGGTTGGCCGGCGGCGTGTCAAAGGTTCCCGACAAGCCGGCTGCGACCGGCTTTAGGGGCCGGTCGCAGCCGGTCGGGCTAGGGGGATGCCGTTAGCCTTACCTGACGGCGGTTCCGTCCGGCCGCAGGACAAACCAGACTCCGGCCACGTTCTGGCCCCGGGTATCCCCGGGCTGGGCGTCCTGGAACCAGTAGTAGAGGGGCCAGCCGTTGTAGGTCACCTGGAGGGCGCCGTCGGCCCGGGTGGTAACCCCCAGAAGGTCGGGCCTTACGCCGGGCCCGGCCAGGGGCCGGTCGGTGGTGAGCAGCGGCGGCCAGTTGGCGGCGCAGGTACCGTAGCAGTTCGAGGTCGACGTTTCCCGGACGTCCCGGGCGAACATGTAGAGGGTCATACCCCGCTCGTCCACCAGGATGGTGCCCAGGGCCGTGCCGGCCGCCCTGACGGTGGGCCTGGCGGCCGCCGGCGTAACCACGATGGGCCCGGTCCAGCTCCCGGGCGGGCTGTTATTATAGAAATTGACCCAGGCGTAGCTTGAGGCCGAGGCCCCCGGGACCTCAACGGTCAACGTATAGGGCCCGACCACCGCCCCACCCCGGATGCCCGAAACGTTGTTCCAGCCGATGCCGCCCTGGCCGTCCAGGCCGCACTGCCGCCAGTCGGTCCGGTGGGTACCGTACTGACAGAAGAGGAGCCTGGCACCCGCGGGCAGTCGGGCCTTAACCTCGTAGCTGTAGGTTCGGTCACTGCGGTTAGCCACCAGCATCACGAAGGTTACCCGGTTGCCGGTCTGGGCTGCCCGCATCTCAACGGTTACCGGCGGCCAGCCTGGGGTAAGAAGGCCGGGGAGGGCAGCAGGGGCGGGCATTGGGGCGGGTGTGGGCACCGGCTGACCCGGGGCCTGAACAACTATCACCCCGGACATGCCCTGGCCGCCGGGTCCGCCGTGGGGCCGGCAGTAATACGGGTATGTGCCCGGCTGCTGAAAGGTCCGCTGGTAGGAGCCCCCCGGCTGGATGAGGCCCGAATCGAAACTGCCGTCGTCGGCCGTAACGGTGTGGGCCACCGGGTCCTGATTTACCCAGACCACCGTTGTCCCCGGGGTAATCGTAATCGTCCGGGGATTAAAGGCAATATTGCGCATCTCAACGGTTATCGGTTGGGCCTCGGCTTTAGGAACGCCGAATTGGGCCGGAACTACCGGCACCATAGCCAGCAGAATCGCCACCAGAACCACGAATCGGCTGAAAAGCCTGAGCATTCGTTCCCTCTCCCGTCTCAATTTCTGGGTCGGTATTTCGAGGAATAGTTAACAGTTGCCCCCTTAAGGCTCACCTCCTTCCAAGCCGGGCTGTAGTTTCCACCCTAAATACGTCCCAGGGTCCCGGTCGGATTCATCCGGCCGGGGGCAAATTTGCCCCCGCCATTGGGTTTCGCCCGTCCCGCGCGCCCGCAGATCTGTCCCGCCGCCCGGTTCGTATCTTAAAATGGGGAGGTGACAGGTCTGTTCGGCCGCCTGCTTTTTATTTTGGTCTGTCTGCTGGCTACGGGGACAGGGGGCGACGTCCCCAGTGCGGCCGCCCGGCTGGCAGTCGAAGTTACGGTTGAGATGCGAGACATCGCGTTTAACCCCCGGATGGTGACCGTCCCCCCGGGTACCGCTGTGGTCTGGGTTAACCGGGACCCCTTCGACCACACCGTTACGGCCGACGACGGCAGTTTCAACTCCGGTCTTATCCCACCAGGGGGTACATTCCGGCTCACGTTTCAGCGGCCGGGGAGGTATCCGTATTACTGTATCCCCCACGGCGGGCCGGGCGGGGTGGGGATGTCGGGGGTTGTCGTCGTCGGGGCGCCCCAGCCGACGCCCGGGCCGCCCCCGCCGACGCCGGCCCCGCCGGCTCCAACGCCTGTCCCCGTCCGTCCGACGCCCGTCCCGCCCACACCCA
>Ga0197143_1000248_pt1 | contig 63979 bp, 63 predicted proteins | sample GBS70_MetaG_FD_148603 | JGI IMG/M metagenome (GOLD analysis project Ga0197143, IMG submission 148603) | Sediment microbial communities from Great Boiling Springs, Gerlach, Nevada, United States - GBS 70_MetaG | ecosystem: Environmental > Aquatic > Thermal springs > Hot (42-90C) > Sediment...
GGGTTCGGGCGGCCCATCTCCCATCCCGACGTGCACACGGTCACCCTCTTCCGCGACGAGCTGGTGCTCGTCGTCTCCTCGCACCACCGGTACGCGAAGCGGGGTCAAGTGACGGTCGAAGAGCTGGCCAAAGAGTCCCTCATCCTCTTCGACCGAGACTCCAGCTACTATTCGATGATCCTCAACCTCTTCCGCGATGTGGGCATGGTGCCCGAGCAGCGCATGCAGCTCGATTCCATCGAGGCGACCAAGAAGATGGTGGAAGCGAACCTCGGCGTTGCGCTTCTCCCCGAGGTCTCCGTGGACCGTGAGATCAAGCTGGGAACCCTGCACAAGGTCCACATCGCTGCTGCCGAGCCGGTGACCCGCGAGATCGCCGTCATGTATCGGCGGCACAAGCCGCAGACGGGCCTCATGTCCGCCTTCCTCGACTTGCTTTCGCAGGTGTACCGCGTCCAGCTCCCCGCAGCCTGAAGCGTTACTCCTTCGGGGCGGCCACGGTGCCTTGGCGCCACCGCTCCGCCTGGAGCGCCTCGAACCGCCCGTGCAGGTCGATGAGCGCCTGGAAGTGGTACAGGGCCTGCCAGAGCGCCCGTTCGGCCATCCATGCCACGTCGACCGTGCGGCCGTCGGGCCAAACGGCCGTGCGGAACCACTGCTCAGGGGCGAGTTGCCGCAGCAGCTCGAAGGTCCTTCCCCGTTCGGCCATCACTTCGTCGGCGAGGAGGGTGATGTCGGGCTCCGGGCGGTGCGTAGCCATGTAGCCGGCCTCGTCCCATTCGGGGAATCGCGGCTGATCCTCCCGCAGTGCCTCTTCGATGCGCCCCCGAAGAATCCGCTCCACGCCCAGGAGGTGGTACACGTGCTGATGAGCCGACCAGCGGCCATCCGGTTGGTGGTGCTGGTAGGGCTGGACGAGCGAGGCGGCCCAGTCGAGCCCTTTGACGCTGAGCTGGAGCCGGGCCATCAGCGTGGGGTCGGGAATGCGGGCGGTGGTGCTCATGCCGAACCTCCGGGTGCTCGTGCGCGCCCTCTCGGACATTCCCCGATGGCGGCGTGCCACCAACGTACTACGGTGGGCCACAGGATGGCGATTCCTCCCACGGGCTTGGGCGCGCGTGGGCTCGAGCACGTCCCGCTTCCCGAGGCAGGGCGTGCGGCGTCCTTCGTGCGAGGCGACGGTGTGCGCCCCGGCATCGCGAGGCCTGATCCCCGGCCCGCGTTCCCGCGTTCCGACCTCCGCAGCGCACCGCGCATCGAACGCCAGCCGTTGCCTGCACGGCCCGCTGTTTCGAACCGCGACCGGTGGGACGAGCTGTTGAACCGGCTGGGCGAGAAGTACAACGTGCCGCCCATCTTCCTGAAGGCCGTGATGCTGGCAGAGAGCGGGGGCGACCCGTATGCCATCGGCGATGACGGTCACTCGGTGGGCCTCTTCCAGCTTCACGACCAGGGGTACGGGTACGGGATGGGGGACCTCCGCTTCGACCCGGAGGCGAACGCCGATCGCGCCGCTCGCGGCCTCGCCGAGGCCTGGCGCGCGTGCGTCGCCGCGGGGTACACCGGCGAGTATCTCGTCCGTGCTGCCTACGACTACTCTTTCAACCCCGGCGGCGGCTTCTCCTGGCAGGGCGACCGCGTCGTGGCCTACATGAACGAACTCCTCGCCGAGGCTGGTCTTCCTCCGCTTTCCTGACATCAGACATCCGCTGGTCCGGAGAGCGCCCCTGGTGCCGGGTGGTATCATCGTCGGGCGAGGGCGGGGGCCGTTCCCCTGCGGAAGGAGGTTTCCAAGATGACCACCGCCGGGTACCTCGAACGGGATGTGCAGGCGGGCGACATCAAGCTCCACTACCAGGAATGGGGGTCCGAATCCGCGCCCGTCATCCTCATGCTCCACGGGTTCGGCCTCTCCGGCCACATGTTCGACGAGTTCGCCGAGCGCGCCCAGCATCGGTACCGCCTCATCGCGCTCGACCAGCGTGGCCACGGCGATAGCGAATGGGCGAAGGATGGCGATTACTCCCGCGAGGCCTTCGTTCGCGACCTCGAGCACTTCCGGGAGGCGCTCGGCCTCGACCGGTTCGTCCTGATGGGCCACAGCATGGGCGGTCTGAACGCGGTGGCCTATACCGCCAAGCACCCGGACCACGTTCGCGCCCTCATCCTCGTCGACGTCGGTCCGGAAGCGGCTCGGGAGGGGGTCGACAATATCCGGCGCTTCGTCCAGGGTCCCGACGAGCTCGAGTTCGAAGAGTTCGTCCAGATGGCGCACCGTTTCAATCCCCGGCGGTCGCTCGAGAACATTCGCCAGCGCATGCGCCACCGGCTGCGGCAGACTGAATCGGGCAAGTGGACCTGGAAGTTCGACAAGCGGTTCCGCGACCCGAACGCCCAGCTCCGGGTGGGCAGCGACCTCTCGAACGACGAGATGTGGCAGCTCTTCCGCTCGATCCAGGTGCCGACCCTGCTCGTCCGCGGTGCCGAGAGCGACGTCCTGACCCAGGAGGTCGCGGAACGCACCGTGCGGGAAATGCCGAAGGCGAGGCTTGCCGTGGTGCCCGGGGCTGGCCACAGCGTCCCCGGCGATAACCCCGATGCCTTCACCGAAGCCGTGCTCTCGTTCCTCGACGATGTCGAATCCGGGCGATTCCAGGGCGAGGCGGGGCCTCGGGCGGCGCTCGCCGAGCAGGCGAGTGCGACGCCCGTGGCAGGACGCCGACGGTATCGGGTGCTCGCAGCCGTCCTTGCCGGTGTGGCCGTCGTCGTGGTCGGTGGGGGAGCGGCACTCTACGCCGCGCGCCGTGTGCGCCGACGGCGCTCGCGCCGCGAGCGGCTCCTCGCCCAAGCCCGGCGCCCGCTCGAGGCCGTCCAGCAGCTCGAAGCCGACCGCATCGCGCGGCGCATCGAAGAGGTCGCCGACGAGCTGGCCGACGTGGGGCGTCGGGCCGCCCGCCAGGCGCAGCGCCGGCTGCACGAGGTCGACGCGGACCGCGCGCGCCAACTCGCCGCCGAGCTCATCCGCCTCGTCGAGGAGCAGTCGCGGGAGGTGCCGAGGCGGGCCCGGAGCCTGGCCGAGCGGGCCGACGGCGCTCGGCTGCGCCGGAGCGGCAGCGGGGCACTACGGCTAGCAGGGCGTGCAGGAGGAGCGGCTGGCCGCTTCGCCATCCGCTCGCTCGTTCGTGGCACTGTGGGCACCGTCCGGAGGGCCGGGGCGTGGCGACAGTAACCATCCGCGGTATCCGCTTCGGCTGCGAAGAGCGAGGTAGGGGACGCCCGGCGTTCGTGTTCATTCACGGCTGGGCGTGCGACCGGAGCGTGTGGGCACCGCAGCTCGAGGACCTCTCTCGGGATTACCGCTGCCTCGCCGTCGACCTCCGCGGGCGGGGCGAAACGGAGGCCCAGCCGCCCTACGACGTCACCACCGCTGCGGACGACGTCGCCGCGCTCGTCCGCACGTTCGAGCTGGCGCCAGTGATTGCGGTGGGCCATAGCCTCGGAGGGCTGGTGGCGCTTCTTCTTAACCATCGCCACCCCGAGCTCGTGTGCGGCGTCGTCATCGGCGATTCCCCGCTCACGGCCGCGGCGCAGGGCTTCGACCGAACCATCGCCGCCCTCCGTGCCGCTGGCAGCATGGAGCCGGTTCGGAGCTTCATCGAGAGCTTCTTCGGCGAGGCGACGCCACCCGAGGTGCGGCAATCCGTGCTCGACCTGATGTTGGGGTGTCCAGCCGATGTTGCGGCAGGGATGCTCGAAGAAGCCGACTTCCTCAAGGCCGAACTTCCGTCCCTCCTACGGGAAGCCGACGAGAAGCCGTTCATGGCCATTTGGGCAGCTCGGCCGCTGGGGGACCCATCCAGGCTCCGCGAGCTCACACGGTTCGTCCGCCAGGAAATGGTGCCCGCCGGCCACTTCTTCCAGCTCGAACAGCCCGCGATGACGAACGCGCTCCTGCGTGCCTTCGTGGACGACGTGCGCCGCGACCCTCGCCTCGAACGGCGCGGTATCGTCGTCTGAACCACCGATCTCGGCCGGAAGCTCCCTCCTCGGTACAGTGGGGGACGTGCGTCCGCTGCCCTTCACGGTCTCGGCGCTCGTCCTCCTGCTGGCGGCCTGCTCCCGGGCAGGGGGAGGCGTGGAGGTCGAGCCCGTCGGCACGTCCTCGCCCGCTTCCGGAGGGACGACGTTGACCGCCGATGCGTCGCCTAGCCCGACCGCCGGCTCCGGCACCCTCGTTCCGCCTTCGCCCACGCCGCCGGTTCCCGATCCGCTCCCCTGCGGCGACATCCTCGTCCCCATCGACAAGGAGCACGCGCTCGAACCCGATTGCGAACCGGGCGACCTCGTGCCACTGCCAGCCGAGGCGACGGATGGCGGCAGCCATCTCCTCCGTCGCGAGGCTGCGGACGCCTTGCTGCGGATGCTGGATGCTGCCCGCGCCGAAGGCCACGACCTCTACGTCGTCAGTGCGTACCGCAGCTACCGACAGCAGGAGCAGACGTTCCAGTACTGGGTTTCGGTCTTGGGCGAAACCGAGGCTCGCCGGACGAGCGCCGAGCCGGGTCACAGCGAACACCAGCTCGGCACGACGGTGGACCTCTCCAGCGCGACGGTCGGCGGGCAGCTGGTGGAGGAGTTCGGCGACACGCCCGAAGGGCGCTGGCTCGAGCAGAACGCCTGGCGTTTCGGCTTCGCGCTCAGCTACCCGCGCGGCGCGGAAGGCGTGACGGGGTACGCGTACGAGCCGTGGCACTGGCGGTATATCGGCCCCGAAGTGGCGGCGCGCTGGCGCGCGAGCGGGCTCACCCTCCGCGAGTTCCTCCTCCGGGAGTGGCAAGGACGCTGAGGGGCGGTAAGCTGGGGCGGAACGTCTGACTTGAAGGGAGTGTCCCATGTCGGAGGAACACCTCCTGGCCACTCGCGAGGGCCACGTTCTCATCCTCACGATGAACCGACCCGACCGCCTCAACGCCATCAGCGGCCCGATGCTCGCCGCCCTTTCGCGCGAGCTGCAGCAAGCGAACATCGACCCCGACGTTCGTGTCGTCGTCCTCACGGGGGCAGGCCGCGGGTTCTGTTCCGGGCTCGACCTGAAGGACTTCGGCGGCCTCGGCGTCGGGGGCGACGGCGCGTACCGCCTCTTCGACCTCCAGAACAGCCCACCGGTCGTCCTTCATCGGATGGACAAGCCCGTGATCGCCGCCATCAACGGACCTGCCGCTGGCTACGGCATGGACCTGGCCTTGGGCTGCGACATCCGCATCGCCGCCGAAAGCGCGAAGCTCGGGGCGGTGTTCGTCCGTCGCGGCGTCCTCCCCGAGTCCGGGGGCTGCTGGTACCTGCCGAGGCTTATCGGCTGGGCCCGAGCCGCGGAAGTCGCCTTCCTCGGCGAGGTGCTCGATGCCCAGCGAGCCCTGGAGCTGGGTCTGGTGAACCGCGTGGTGCCCGACGACCGCCTGATGGACGAGGCCCTCGCCTGGGCGCGGCGCATCGCGTCGAACGCCCCCCTCAGCGTCCAGGCCACGAAGCGGATGATGCGCCTTGGGCTGGACGAGACGTTCGAGGCGACGGTCGACCACACCTACCTGCAGCTCCTCCCTCTCTTCCGTACCAAAGACTTCGAAGAGGGCGTCCGCGCTTTCGCCGAAAGGCGCGAGCCCAGCTTTCAGGGCCGCTGACAGGCGCCCTTCAGGGGAGGAAGCCATGAACCTCGGTGTTCGCAGCGTCAGCCTTTACGTCAGCGACCAGGAGCATGCCAAGCGCTTCTGGACCGAGACGATGGGGTTCGAACTCGTGCGAGAGATGCCGCTCGGTGACGACCCGAACGGGCCGCGCTGGATCGAGGTTGCCCCGCCCGACCGTTCGGTGCTTCTCGTCTTGTACACGCCCCCCGAGCACGCCGACCGCGTCGGGACGTTCTCGAACGTGATCTTCCATTGCGACGATGTGGAAGCGGCCTTCCGGGAGCTCACTGCCAGAGGGGTGGAGTTCGCAGAGCCGCCGACCCGGCAGTTCTGGGGGTGGTGGTCGGTGTTCCGCGATCCCGACGGAAACCTGTACGGGCTCGGCAAGCGGGGAGAGTAGTGAGCGGCGGGATAGCTCGTGCTCAGCTCGGGCTCGTTCCTGACGGCGCGCCGAGAGCCGTGGCGAGCCCGCCGAGGTCCGCGGGGAGCTCGGTCACCGGCCGCGTCGCCCGGCACACGGTGATGTCGAAGAGGTCGCCCCACGCTGCCTCGTAGTAATCGCCGGGTCCGTCGTCGTCCGCTTCCCAGACGAGCACTACCTGGGGCTTGTCCGGAGGCGCGGCTACCCAATACTCGCCGAGAAGTCGGGCGCGGGGCGGGTGCTGGAAGGTTTTGCGGCGTTCGAAGGCCGCCATCCCTTGCGCCAACGAGCTCCCCGGCTTGAAGGAAAGGAAGGCCACAAAGAGCGGCATGTCGCGATCCCTCCCCCGTAAGCTCCGCCGCAATCGTATCGCGGTCGGGCTCTCCTTGGGGAGATGCCCGATACCCGCTCCCTGGTAGACTGTTGCCGCCGGCGTGCCGGCGAACTGCGATTCCCTCGGGGGTTGTTCGTGTACCGACGCATCATCACCGGCATCGTCGAACGCGGACGCACGCGCGAATTCCTCGAAGCGATGAGGGCCGCTCGCGACCATCAGACCCAGCGGGGCATCCGTGCCCGAACGGCGGTCTGGAGCGCTCTCACCGGGCCGACGAACTTCGTCCTCATCACCAGCGACTTCAACACGCTGGAGGAACTGGAGAAGTTCACCGAGCTCTCCGCGCTCGACCACCAGTTCGCGGAGATTCGCCGGGCCGTCCGCTCCAACATGGTGTACGAGGCGTCGCAAGTTTCCATCCATCGGCTGGCGTATCACTCCGAGGGGCTGATCTCGAGCGAGGACGCGACCGCGCCCCGGCGGTACATGCGCACCCTCTCCGGCGATGTGCAACCTGGCAAGCATCGTGAGTTCGTGATGTCGATCTCCCAGGCGCTGGAGTACCAGAAGCAGCGCGGCATCGATGCGACGACGAGCGTCTGGTCGGCCGTCACCGGTTCTACGAACGGAGTCACGATCGTGGCCGAATTCGACTCGTTCTCCGAGTTGGAGAAGTTCGAAGAGATGGCCGCACAGGATGCGCAGTTCGCCGCGCTGCGCCGCGCGACCCGGGAAACGATGGTGTTCCTCACCAGCCAGGTGCAGCTCTACCGCAACCTGCTCTGAGGCTTCGCTCGCATCGTTGGTGGCGACGAAGGGCGGCCGCCAGGGCCGCCCTTCTCACTCCTCTCCGATGGTCGGAACGCTAGCAGCAGGGCCGCGGCGTCCCGCTTCCGTCGGCCGTCTGGAAGCTCGAGCCGCAGGCGCAGCTTCGCACCGCGTTCGGGTTGAAGATGCTGAAGCCGCTCTTCATGACGTCTTCGACGTAGTCGATCTCGGCGCCCTTCAGGTAGACGGCGCTTTCGGGGTCGATGACGATGCGGACTCCGTGCTGCTCGAGGACGATGTCGTCCTCCTCCGTCGTCCGGGCGAGCGCCATGCCGTACTGGTATCCGGAGCAGCCGCCGCCCGCCACGAAGACGCGCAGCGCCCCTTCGGGAAGCTGTCGCGACTCGAGAAGGGCCTTCGCCTTGGCGGCCGCCTTCTCGGTGATCGTCACAAGGGGAGTGTCGGTCTGCACGAAGTCGGTCATTTCGCCTCCAGCTCCGGAAATCCGGGTTCGCCCCCGCGTTGCTACGAAAAGCGTAGCAGAGCTCGGGGGAGGGCGTCTATCTTGGTAGCAGCGGAGGAGAGCTATGGGGCGTATCTACCTCGACCACGCCGCCACCACGCCCGTCGACCCTCGCGTGCTGGAGGCGATGTGGCCGTACTACACCAAGTACTGGGGCAATCCGTCGAGCATCTACCTCGAAGGTCAGGAGGCACGTCGCGCGCTCGACGAGGCTCGGAAGCAGTGCGCCGACCTCCTCGAGGCGTCGCCGAAGGAGATCGTGTTCACCAGCGGCGGTACCGAGTCCGACAACGCCGCCATTCGGGGGGCCGCCTTCGCCCAGCGCGCCCTCGGGCGAGGGAACCATATCGTGACCAGTGCCATCGAACACCACGCGGTGCTCCACACGGTCGAGCAGCTCGAGCGCGAGGGCTTCCGCGCGACCTACCTGCCGGTGGACGAGGAAGGAGTGGTTGACCTCGAGGCGCTGGCCAACGCGGTGGGACCCGAAACGGTCGTCGTCAGCATCATGGCCGCCAACAATGAGGTCGGGACTATCGAACCGATCGCGGAAGCGGTCCGCATCGCCAAGCAGCGGAACCCCCGCGTGGTCTTCCACACGGATGCGGTTCAGGCGGCCGGTGCGATCGACATCACTCCCTCGAAGCTCGGTGTCGACCTGTTGAGCATCGCCGCCCACAAGCTCTACGGCCCGAAGGGGGTCGGGCTCCTCTACATCAAGAATCGAACACCGTGGCAGCCGATGCTGTTGGGCGGTGGACAGGAGCGCGAGCGGCGCGCTGGGACGGAGAACGTCCCCGGAATCGTCGGCCTCGCAGCCGCTATGAAGCTTGCCTGGGAGGAGATGCCGGAACGGAACGCCCACGCTCGCCGGCTCCGCGACCGGCTCTTCTACGGCCTCCCGGAGCGCATACCCGACACCGTCATCACCGGACCTAAGGACCCGGAGAGGCGCCTGCCGAACAACTTCAGCTGCTGCTTCCGCAACGTCGAAGGAGAAAGCGTCCTGCTCGCCCTCGACATGGCCGACATCGCCGCGAGCTCGGGGAGCGCCTGCTCTACCGGCTCCGTCGAACCTTCGCACGTGCTCACGGCCATGGGTATCGACCGTGACCTCGCCCATGCCTCGTTGCGACTCACCGTCGGAAAGGGGAACACCGACGAGGATATCGACCGGGTGCTGGAGGTCCTGCCCGGCATCGTGCAGCGGCTGCGTGCCCTCGCCGGCCGGTAGGGACGGTCGGTCAGTCGCCGGGGACGCCTTTCTCCCGCAGGAAGTCGATGATGTCTTGCACGGTGCGGATGTTTTCCGCGTCCTCTTCGGTGATTTCGAACTCGGCGTCGCCGGAGAAGGCCTCCTCCAGGGCGATGGTGAGGTCCACGATGTCGAGCGAGTCTGCCCGCAGGTCGTCGATGAGGTGCGACTCCGGCGTCACTTCCTCGGGCTTCACCTTCAGCTGTGCCACGATCACGTCGCGCACGCGTTCGAAGAGGGTGGGCATGCAGGCCTCCGCAGGGAGAGTCGGGCGGACGGCTGGTACCGCGCCCCGTCCGCGAGGGTACGTCACCGCCGGTACTTGCGGAAGACAACGCAGGCGTTCTGCCCGCCGAAGCCGAAGCCGTTGGCCAACGCCGCCCGCACCTCGCGCGGCCGAGCCCGGAGCGGCGTGTAGTCGAGATCGCAGTCGGGGTCGGGGTGTTCGAGGTTGATGGTCGGCGGGACCACGTCCTCGGCGCAGGCCATGACCGCCACCAGCGCGCCGAGCGCCCCCGCCGCCCCCAGCAGGTGGCCGGCCATCGACTTCGGCGCCGTGACCGAGATGCCGCGCGCTGCCTCGCCCAGCGCCGTCTTGATGGCCACGGTCTCGGCGACGTCGTTCAGGGGAGTGCCGGTCCCGTGGGCCACGATGCAGTCGACCTCACGGGGCTCGATGCCGGCGTCGGCTAGTGCGGCGGCCATTGCGTGGGCCGCGCCGCTCCCGTCCTCGAGCGGTGCGGTGATGTGGTAGGCGTCGCACGACAGACCCCCGCCGGCCAGTTCGGCGTAGATGTGGGCACCCCGGCGGAGGGCTCGCTCTTCGCTCTCGATGGCGAGCACGACCGCCCCTTCCGAGAAGACGAAGCCGTCCCGGTCCCGGTCGAACGGCCGGCTCGCTGCCTCCGGTGCGTCGTTGCGGCGGCTGAGGGCGCGCATGTTCGCCAGCGCGGCGATAGGAAGCGGGTGGAGCGCGGCTTCCGTGCCGCCGGCGAAGACGACGTCGGCGATGCCCCGTTCGATGAGCTGCTTCGCCTCGATGAAGGAGTAGAGCCCGCTGGCGCAGGCGGCGACGCTCGCCATGGCGGGACCGCGGAGCCCCAGGCGCATCGCGACCTGGCAGGCCCCCATGTTGGGAGCCATGGTTGGGATGAAGAACGCGCTGATCCGCTCCGGCCCGCGTTCCAGGAGGACCTGCGTTTCGGCGATGGTGTCCAGCACCCCGCCGGCGCCGGTCGCGATGGCAGCCGCTGCTCGCTCGCGCTCGTCGTCGGCGATGACGACCCCGGCGTCCGCGGCGGCCTGAACCGCCGCTGCCACGGCGAGCTGGGCGAAGCGGGACATCCGTCGGGCGGCTTTCGTATCCATGTAGCGGGTCGGCTCGAAGCCCTTCACCTCCCCTGCGATGCGCACGGGGAGGTTCGAGGCATCGAAGCGCGTGATCGGACCGATGCCGGAGCGCCCAGCGAGGAGGTTCTCCCACGTTTCACGGCCACTCAGCCCCACAGGGGTCACCGCGCCGATGCCGGTCACCACAGCCCGTCGCACGTCCGTTCGCTCCTCGTTCGGGATGTTCGAGCGGTGGGGCTCATTCGACCGCGCGGAAGATGATGGCGGCGTTGTGGCCCCCCAGCCCCACCGAGGTCGAGATGGCAACCCGCACGGGGCGACGTCGCGCCTCGTTCGGGACGTAGTCGAGGTCGCACTCCGGGTCGGGGGTCGTGTAGTTGATGGTCGGCGGCACCACCTGGTCGCGGATGGCCATCACGCAGGCGAGGGCCTCCACGGAGCCGGAGGCGCCCATGCAATGCCCCGTGATGGGCTTCACCGAGCTGATGGCGCACCGGTAGGCAGCCTCGCCCAGCACCTCCTTGAACACGCGCGTCTCGACTCGGTCGTTCAACGGCGTGCCCGACCCGTGGGGGTTGATGTAGTCGACCTCATCCGGGCGGATGCCGGCCTTCCGGATCGCCGCCTCGAGGGCTCGACGCAGCCCTCGTCCCGTTTCGTGGAGGGCGATCATGTCGTAGGCGTCGTTCGAAGAGCCGTAGCCGATGACCTCGCAGTAGATGCGCGCACCCCGGGCCACCGCGTGTTCGTACTCCTCGAAGATGAAGGCCGCGGCACCTTCCCCGGCCACGAAACCGTCGCGGTTCAAGTCGAACGGCTTCAGCGCGCGCTCGGGGTGCTCGTTATCGGAAGCGAGGGCGCGCATCGAGCACCAGGTGGCGTGGAAGATGGGGAGCAGCACCGCGTCGCAGGCGCCGGTGATGACCGCCGTTGCATCACCCCGGCGGATCGTCTCGAACGCTTCGCCGAGGGCGCCGGTGCCGGTGGCGCAGGCGGAGACGACGGCCATGTTCGGCCCCCGCGCGCCCGTGGCGATGGCGATATGTCCGCTGGCGGCATCGTCGATGAAGTTCGCCACCAGGAACGGCGTCACCCTCCGTGGGCCTTTCTCCTCGAGCACCTTCTGCCACTCGACCACGAGGTCGATGCCGCCACCACCCGAGGAGAAGATGACGCCCACGTCGTCGGCGTTCTCCTCGGTGATCGCCAGCCCTGAATCCTCGAGCGCCTCCAGCGCCGCGGCCAATCCGAACTTCACACCCCGGCTCATGTACCGCTGCTGGCGAGGGTCGACCCGCTCTCCGAGGTCGAAGTTCTTCACCTCGGCCTGGATGCGAACCGGGTACGGCTCGGGATCGAAGAGCGTGATGGGCCCGATGCCGCTTCGGCCCTCAACCATCGCTCGCCACGTATCTTCGGCGGTATTGCCGGCAGCGGTGACCGCTCCGACGCCCGTCACCACCACGCGACGGCTCATTGGGCGGCGGCCTCCACGAGCCGGAAGTTCTCGCTCAGGAGCCCCTCGTGCTCGTCGCTGATGGATACCGCGTTCGCCTCGTAATCGATACGGCGAATGAGCCGCGTGAGCACGTTGCCGGGGCCCACTTCGATGAACATGTCCGCCCCGTGGCGGCGCATCTCCTCCACGGCACGCTGCCACATCACGCCCATCGTGAGCTGGTCGCGCAGCTCCTGGACGACCGCTGGCTGAGTTCGGAGCAAGCGTGCGTCGATGTTGCTCACGAGCGGCTGTCGGGGGTCCCTCACGTGGAGCGCCTGGAGCAGGCGGCTCATGCCTTCGCTCGCTTTCGCCATGAGCGGTGAATGCGAAGCGATGGAGATGGGCAGCCGGATGACGCGGCGCGCTCCCGCCTTCTCCGCGAGCTCCATGGCACGGCGGAGGGGCTTCAAGGCGCCCGAAATGACGTTCTGCCCTTCGCAGTTGTTGGTGGCCACGCCGACGTAGTCGCCTTCCTCTTCGGAGGCCGTGAGGCAGATTTCGATGACCCGCTCCGTCGACAGTCCGAGGATGGAGGCCATGCCGCCGGGCCGCTCGCGGCCTGCTTCATCCATCAGCCGGCCTCGCTCCCGAACGGCCAGCAGCCCTTCTTCGAAGGTGAGCGACCCCGCCGCCACCGCGGCGGTGTATTCGCCCATGGAATGCCCGGCGATGATGAACGGCTCGAGCTTCCGGTCGAGCGCCTCCCACCGCTCGCGCAGCGCCGCCAGCCACGCCATGGATGTGACGAAGGTCGCCGGCTGCTGGATGGCCGTCTGTTCGAGCTCTTCGGCCGTGCCCTCGAAGCAGAGGCGGGAGATCTTCTGCTCCAGCACCTCGTCGGCCCGGCGAAAGACCTCTCTCGCTGCGCGCGAAATCTTCGCGATGCGCTCGCCCATCCCCGGGTGCTGAGAACCTTGGCCAGGGAAGACGAGCGCGAGCCTCCGCCACGGCTTGATCTCTTGGTCCATGGGCCGCTGCCCCACTCCGCTCTGCGAAGTCTCCGGCGCGCGTGCGCCGATGCCTGAGCATACCACGCCGGGCTGGCGTTGAAGAGGTGCTCAAACGAGCGAAACGGGGTCGACATCGACGGACCACGCGGTACCGAGCGGGACGTCCCTGAGCAGCGATGCCGGGTCCCGGCCCCGGAGCAGGATCGTCCAGCGGTACAAGCCGCGCCAGCGGTGAACGTACGCGGGAGAAGGGCCGAGGATTTCCGGCTCGGTGTGGCCGGCAGCGTCCCTCCGGAGTCGGAGCTCGTTGGCGACGGCGATGGCGTGCCGAAGGCCCCGCTCGCGGTTGGCATGCCGGAACTCCAGCCTCACGAGCCGGGCGAACGGCGGATAACCTGCGGTCCGACGGTGCGCCACCTCGTGCTCGTAGAAGGCGAGATAATCGTGGGCGGCCGCGGCCTGGATGGGCGGCGCCTCCGGCTGGTACGTCTGCACGAAGACCTGCCCCCGGGCGAACCGCCGTCCCGCGCGCCCGGCGACCTGCTCGATGAGCTGGTACGTGCGCTCGTGTGCGGTGTACACGGGGAGGTTGAGCGCGACGTCGGCGTCGACCACGCCGACGACCGAGACGGCGGGTAAGTCGAGCCCCTTCGCCAGGACCTGCGTCCCCACCAGGATGTCGAGTTCGCCGCTGGTCATCTGCTGCAGCAGCCGTTCGTGAGCGCCCTTCCGGCGCGCCGTGTCGCTGTCCCAGCGGGCCACGCGGGCGTTCGGGAACGTTGCCCGTGCTTCGCGCTCGATGCGCTGCGTTCCGACGCCGAAGGGCCGGCAGCGCGGGCCGCCGCAGGAAGGACAGAGGAGGGGCACGCGGGTCCGGCGGCCGCAGTGGGTGCAGCGGAGGCGGAGAGCGCCGCTCTCTTCGGCCATCAACGCCATCGCCACCCGGCAGGAGGGGCACTGGGGGACGAAGCCGCAATCCCTGCAAAGGAGGAACCTCGCCAAGCCCAATCGGTTCGTGAACAGGATCACCTGCTCGCCCGAATCCAAAGCGCCGCGGATCGCCTCCTGGAGGGCGCGGCTGAAGACGGAGCGGTTGCCGGCCGCCAGCTCCGCCCGCATGTCCACCACCGTCACCTCGGGCAATGGAAGTGGGACAGGGCCGGCCTCGCCGGGGGCGAGTCGCTCGCCGAGCTCGACGAGCCGGTATTCGCCTCGCCGAGCGGCGTGGTAGGTGCAGACGTCCGGGGTGGCGCTCCCGAGGACCAGCGTCGCTCCCGTGCGCTCGGCGAGGAAGCGCGCTACCTCTCTCGCGTGGTAGCGGGGAGGTGGTTCCGATTGCTTGAAGGAGGGCTCGTGCTCTTCGTCCACGATGATGAGGCGCAGGTTCGGCACCGGAGCGAAGACGGCGGACCGTGAACCGACCACCAGCCGCGCCGCTCCGGCCCGCACGCGGAACCACTGGTCGAACCGCTCCCCGAGCGAGAGCTGAGAATGGAAGACGGCGAGGCTGCGGCCGAAGTGCCGCCCGAACCGCTCGATGACCTGCGGGGTGAGGGAGATTTCGGGAACGAGGACGATGACGCCGCCCCCATCCGCCAGAGCCCGTTCGGCCAGCCGAAGGTACACCTCGGTCTTTCCCGAGCCCGTCACGCCGTGCAACAGGTAACGGCCCGGGGCGGAGACGATCGTTTCGAACGCGGCCTGCTGGGCCGGGGAGAGAACGGCGGAAAGCGGCTCGGAGCCCTCGGGAACGGCAGGCTGCCGCCAGACGCGGACGGCCGTCTCCTCCAGCAGACCGGCGCTGGCGAGGCGCTGCAGGTGGGCGCGTTCGGCCCCGAGGGCCCGGACTTCCGACAGAGGGAGCTCGCCTCCGGCATCGGCGAGCGCAGCGAGGACGCGCGCCTCGACGCCGCGCCGTTGGCCGGCTTCGCGTCGCGCGGCCGCCGAGTCGACGGTGAGGCGCACGCGTCGCTCGAACTTCGGCCGGCCGCCGGGGAGCCGGAGCCCGGTGGCGACGGAGAGGAGGCCGCGCTCCTGAAGGGACCGCAGCCGCGCCTCGGTAGCCTCAGGCACGGCCTGCCGCAGCTCCGCCAGGGACACCTGCCCCCGCGAACTCACGAACTGGAGGATGCGCCGTTCGCTCGCATCCCCCGGGTAGAGCGCCGGCACATTTCTCGCGGTCACCATCGTGACAGGGGTTTGCGAGTACCCCGGCGGAAGGCAGACCGCTACGGCATCCCACAAGGGAGCCAGGTACTCCTCGGTCAACCATTCAGCGAGGGCGATGTGAGCGGCATCGAGGAGGGGCTCCGGTTCGGCGGGAGCGGTGATCTCCTTGATTTCTGCCCCGCCGACGCTGGGCTCGTCGGCCGTTCGGAGTACGACGCCCTGGAGGACCTGGGAGCCGAACGGCACGAAGACTGGCTGGCCGGGCAGCACGCGCATCCCGGGCGGAATTCGATAGGTGTACGGCCGCCGCGCCGGGATGGGGCTATTGACCGCGACCTCGGCGTACCGCGCTGCGCCCAAACCCATGGCTGGCATGGTGAAGGGGGCCAGCGCCTTCGCCAAGCGCCGGCGGCTTCGGATGGTACACTGCGCCGGAGGGTCCGCCGATGCCGAGACGGATATTCGACGTGCACATGCACTTCCCCCGCATGTGGGAGAACCCGGGGGCCGACCCGCGCCCGATGGTCGAACAGCTCGCGGAAGCTGCCGTGCGTGCGGGGATCACGAAGGCGTGCATGCTCACCGGAGGGCGATTCGGGCCTTCGTACGAGCGCGGGATCGAAATCCTACGGGAGTATGCGGACCTCTTCGTCCCCGTGGCCGTCGTCGACCCGGAGGAGGTGGATGCGGAGGCGGTGCATTGGTTGCACAGCTTGGGGTACCGGGGCCTGAAGCTCATCGGCGTGGCGAGGCCGTACGACGAGCCCGACTACCTCCCCACCTACGCAGCTGCCGAGGAACTGGGAATGCCTATCCTCTTCCACCTCGGTGTCATCGGCGGGCCAGTCGACTACTCCATCACCCATCCCCGGCGCGATGCGGCGGCCGCCCAAGCGTACCAGCGGATGCTCGTCCTGCAGGACCGCATGCCGCGGCGAGACGTTTCCGCTGTCCGGATGAGCCCGCTCCATCTCGACACCATCGCCAACCGCTTCCCCCGCCTGAAGATCATCGGCGCTCACCTCGGCAACCAGGGGAATTATCAATACTGCGCCTCCGTGGCGCGGTGGCGACATAACGTGTGGTTCGATATGAGCGGCGGCCATACCATCGAACGGCACGCGATGGAGTTGGGCCTCATCGGCAAGGAGATCGGGATCGAGAAGCTTGTCTGGGGGAGCGATTGCGCCCCGGAGGCCATCGCGCAGCACATCGAGCGTTTCGAAGCGATGTTCGACATGCTGGAGCTGGACGACGAGGCCCGAGATCGACTGTGGTGGCGAAACGCCGCCGAAATCTACGGCCTCGAAGAGCCGCAGGTTGCGAGGGAGTAGCCTGTCCCGGGACGCAGGGAGGACGACGCCTGCCGTGCGGCTGGCGCCGGCGGTCCGCGCGGCCCTGACCGGGCTCATCGCCGGCGCGGGGCTGGTCGCCTTCGTCGGCATCCGACCGGAGCAGGAGTGGATTCTCTGGCTCACGGCTGGGCTCGTCGCGCTCTCGGTCGACGGCCTCGTGCGGAGCCACCACCGCTGGTCGGCGGGTGGCTTCTGGAGCACCTGGGTGTACCTGGTCCTGCCGTTCCTGGGCGTCTTGGCGGCGGGCTTCTTCGTCGACGAAGCGCTGGAGGGATACGCGCGGCCCGCGGCGGCTGCATTCGGCGGCGTGCTGGTCGGCCTGGCCGCTTTCGCCGAATATCACACCGCCGACGTCGGCTCGCGGGCCTACGGTCCGATGCGGCTCTTCCTCGCCGTCGAAACGTACCTGACGGCGTTCGCGCTCTTCACGGTCGTCTTCGCTCGCGACGTGGACGTGCCGTTGGCGAGCCTCATCGTCGGTGGGGTGGCTGCCGCACTCGCCGTGGAACTGCTCCGCGAGAGCCAGCTCCTTGGAACCGCCTCGTTCCTCGCCGGCGTCTCGGTGGGGATCACCCTGGGGGAGCTGCGCGCTGTCCTCTACTTCTTCCCGCTCGATGCGTTGCTTGCCGGCGCGCTCTTAATCATCGGCTTCTATCTCGCTACGGGCATCGTTCACCACCTGCTGGACCACGACCTCACGCCCGTCAACCTCGCTGAATACCTCCTCGTGGCCGCGGTCAGCACCGGCGCAGTGATCGCGGCCCGGCTCGTCACTTCCTGACGGGCGGTATCCTGGATATCGACCCGTCGGAGGGGGTTGTCCATGCAGGGGTTCCGAGTGGTCGTCACCGGGGCCGCTGGGGCGCTCGGGGCGGCGGTGACCGCCGAGCTCGCAGGGCAGGGTGCGCGCTTGGCAGCCATCGACCGGCCCGGGGGGCTCGCCCTGCGGGCCGGCCCCTGGGAGTTGGCCCTGGAGTGCGACCTCGCGAACGAAGCGGAGGCGGCGCGAGCAGTGAACGCGGCGGCGGAGCGGCTGGAAGGGCTCGACGGGCTCGTTTGCCTCGCGGGGGGCTTCGCGGGCGACCGTCTCGTTCACGAAACGTCCCTCGCCATGGTGAAGCAGCAGTTCGAGCTGAACTTCGTCACGGCGTTCAATGCGGTGCGCGCCGCCTTGCCCATCTTCGTGGCTGCTCAGGGTGGGTCCATCGTCTGCGTTGCCTCGCGACCGGCGCTGCGCCCGGTCCGGGGGTCAGTGGCCTACGCCGTGTCGAAGCTGGCGGTGGTGAAGCTCGTCGAACTCGTGGCCGAGGAGTACCGTGAGCGCGGCATCCGCGCGAACGCCGTCGCGCCATCGATCGTCGACACGCCCGCGAACCGGGCCGCGATGCCGGGGGTGGATTTCAGCCGTTGGGTCGCCCCCGAAGAGGTAGCGCGGACCATCGCGTTCCTGCTCGGACCGGAATCCTCGGCGGTCTCCGGAGCGGTGGTCCCGGTGTACGGCCGGGCGTGAGCGTTCGCGGGCCGTGCGGTACGATGGTGCTGGACCGGTCGGGGCGTGGCGCAGCCTGGTAGCGCACCTGAATGGGGTTCAGGAGGTCCCGCGTTCGAATCGCGGCGCCCCGACCATCGGTAGCGAGCTGCACGACGGGAGAAGAGCATGCGGGGAGGCAGCGAGCCTCCCCGCTCTCCGTCTCAGCCGGGACTCGCCTCAGTACACGTGGGCCTGCGCCTTGATCCCTTCCACCACGCCAGGGTCGGCGAGGGTCGTCGTATCGCCGAGGTTGCTGGGGTCTCCCTCGGCGATCTTCCGCAGGATGCGCCGCATGATCTTCCCCGAACGCGTCTTCGGGAGCCCCTCCACGAACTGGATCTTGTCGGGGGTGGCGATGGGGCTGATGGTGCGGCGAACCTCCTCCCGCAGCCGCTGGGCGAGCTCGGCCGAAGGCTGGAAGCCCTCCTTCAGGACCACGTACGCGTAGATGCCCTGCCCCTTGATGGGGTGCGGGAAGCCCACGACCGCCGCTTCGGCGCAGCCTTCGTGTCCGACGAGCGCCCCTTCGACCTCGGCCGTGCCGATGCGGTGCCCGGCGACGTTGAGAACGTCGTCCACCCGGCCCGTGATCCAGTAATAGCCGTCCTTGTCGCGGTAGCAGCCGTCACCGGTGAAGTACATCCCCGGGTACTGCGTCAGGTAGGTGTCGATGAAGCGCTGGTGGTCGCCGAAGACGGTCCGCATCATGCCCGGCCACGACGACTTCATGCAGAGCCGGCCGCTCACGCCGTTCCCTTCCAGCACCGTGCCGTCTTCGGCGACGACGGCCGGTTGGACACCGAAGAACGGTAAGGTCGCCGACCCTGGCTTCTGCGGCGTCGCGCCGGCGAGCGGGGTGATGATGATGCCCCCGGTCTCTGTCTGCCAGTAGGTGTCGACGATGGAGCAGCGACCCTCACCGACGACGTGGTAGTACCACCGCCAGGCCTCGGGGTTGATGGGCTCCCCGACCGTCCCAAGCACGCGGAGGGTCGTCCGCTTATACCGCTTCACGAAGTCGTCGCCCTCGCGCATGAGGGCTCGGATAGCCGTCGGCGCCGTGTAGAACACGGTGATGCCGAGTCGGTCCACCATGTCCCAGTACCGGCCGGCGTCGGGGTAGGTAGGGACCGACTCGAACACGGTGGTCGTCGCGCCGTTGGCGAGCGGGCCGTAGACGATGTAGGAGTGCCCCGTCACCCAGCCGATGTCGGCCGCGCAGCAGTAGACGTCGTCCTCGTGGATATCGAACACGAGTTGGTGCGTCAGCTTCGTGAAGAGGAGGTACCCGGCTTGGGTGTGGAGCACGCCCTTCGGTTTCCCCGTCGACCCCGAGGTGTAGAGGATGAAGAGCGGGTCCTCGGCGTCCATCACCTCGGGCGGACACTCGGCCGGTTGCGCGGCGAGTTCGTCGTGCCACCAGAAGTCCCGGCCTGGCGTCATGGGGACATCGGCCCCGGTGCGGCGCAGGACGATGGTGAACTCCACCGACTTCGCGCCCATGCGGAGCGCTTCGTCGACGTTCCGCTTCAGGGGTACGGGACGTCCTCCACGGCGGCCTTCGTCCTGGGTGATGATGGCTCTGCAGCCCGAATCTTCCACCCGGTCGACGATGGACCGGGGGCTGAATCCCCCGAAGATGACCGAATGGATGGCGCCGATTCGGGCGCAGGCGAGCATCGCGGCCGGCAGCTCGGGGACCATCCCCATGTAGATGGCGACGCGGTCCCCCTTCCGGATTCCGCGCGCCTTCAGGGCGTTCGCCAGTCGGCAGACGGTCTCGTACAGCTCGCGGTAGGTGACGAAGCGGTTCTCTCCCGGCTCGTCCCCCTCCCAGACGATGGCGACCTTGTCGGGCTGGGTGCGGACCCAGCGGTCGAGGCAGTTGACCGAGACGTTCAGTTTGCCGCCCAGGAACCAGGCGACCTTCCCCTCGGCGAGGTTCTCCTCGCGGACGGTATGGAACGGCTCGAACCACTCGAGGTGCTCGCGGGCGAGCGCTCCCCAGAACCCTTCGGGGTCCTCGATGGAGCGTCGGTACTGTTCCCGGTACTCCTCGAGCGAGCGGATGTGGGCCCGCTCCCGAACTCGGGCCGGCGGCTCGTACACCTCGTCGACGGGAAGTCCGATCTCGGCGGGCCGGTCTTCGGTGGCGGTCATGTGCGTCCCTCCGGGGTTCGGTGGAGTCCCTCTATCTTACCTTGCGGTAGTCAACTCGCTCCTTCGTCTCACGGGATGCTCGGGTCGAAGTCGCGGGCGATGTGCCCCAGGGCCTCGAAACGGGCGTACTCCTCGTCGCTGAAGCCGAGGAGCTGCTTGTAGACGTACTCGTTGTGCTCTCCCAGGGTCACGGGCGGCTGATAGAACTCCACCGGCGTCTCAGGGAACTGCCAGAGCGGTCCCACGTACTCGTGCGTCCCAGCGCCCTCCACGGTCTGCGTCCGGAAGAAGTTGCGCGCGCGAAGGTGTGGGTCATCGAACATGCGCGACGCTTCGAGCACCGGTGCCGCCGGAACTCCGTGGGCCTGGAGGAGATGCATGAGCTCGTAGTCGTCCCGTTCGCGGGTGAATTCCGCGATGCGGGCGTCGATTTCGGCCGCGTGAGCCGCTCGTCCTTCGTTCGTCGCGAAGCGGGGGTCGCGCGCCCACTCGGGATTCCCCATGGCTTCCACCAGTCCCTGCCATTCTTCGTCGTTCTCGACGGAGATGGCGACCCAGCGGTCGTCGCAGGTTTCGGCTGTGCCGGGCGACTTCGCCGGATAGACGTTGCAGGGGTACCGTCCGAAGATGTCGCGGTTGCCGATGGGCGTGAGGAGGCGGCCGTTCATGGTGTACTCCATGATGGCCTGCGTGAACATGGCGGCCGCATTTTCGGCCTGGGCGATCTCGATGAGCTGGCCCTCGCCCGTCTTCTCACGGTGCCAGAGTGCCGCCATGACGGCGAAGGCTCCCTGGGCTCCCGCTAGGTAGTCCCCGGAATAGATGGCCGTGTTGGAAGAGGGGTCGGCGTCTTCGTAGCCGCGGAGGAGCGTGTGTCCCATCACGGCTTCGAGGTGAATCCCAAGGGCCCGTGCCTCCGCGTACGGCCCGCTACTCCCGTAGGCCGGCACGCGAACGAAGATGATCCGCTCGTTCGCTTCGCGCAGCCAGTCGTAGGTGATGCCGAGCTTCTCCAGCGTCCCCGTGGCGTTGTTCTCGTAGACGACGTCGGAGATGGCCACGAGCCGCCGGAGCACGTCTTTCCCTTCCGGGGTCCGGAGGTCGACCGTGAAGCTCTTCTTGTTTCGGTAGAGCGAGACGAAGGTCGGGCAGTAGTTCCAAGGACGTTCGCCGGGGACGTTATTGGGGTAGCCGCCGCCCCAGGCCGGAGCCAGCATCAGGTAGGCCTGGGGCGGACGTGCCATGGCCCCTCGCGTCATTGGCTGCCACACGTGCGGGTTTTCGGGCTTGATGACTTCGGCGCCGAGGTCGGCGAGCAGCATGGTGGCGAAGGGGCCTGCCCACACCACGCAGAGGTCGATGACGCGGATTCCCTCGAGCGGTTTCCGGCTCATCGCACGCCTCCCTTCTGAGCGGCGGTCACGACTTCGGCGATGATGGCTTCGGGGAGGTTACATTCGCGCAGCACCTCCTCGGTGTGCTGTCCGAGGAGCGGAGCCGGCCGGCGCAGCTGCCAGCCTCCCTTCGGCATGATGAACGGCCGCCCGGGGATGGTGACCTTCCCCATCACCGGATGTTCCACCGTTGTCCAGAAGCCGCGGCCGCGGAAGTGGTCGTCGTTGACGAGGTCCTCCATGGTGAAGAGCGGACCGCACAACACTTTGGCTCGTCGCGCCTCTTCCCAAATCTCCCGCTTGGTGCGCTGCAGGCACCACTCGAGGAAGTGGACGTTCCACTCCTCGACGATCTGAGGGTTCAGCCGCGTCGCCGGGTCGGTGTACTTCGGGTCGGTGGCCCACTCCGGATAGCCGAGCATCTCGAGGACTCGGTCGTAACGGATGCTCGCGTTGGTGAAGTCGACATACCCGTCGGCGCAGGGGTAGATGCCACCGGGCATCCCGCTGCTACGGGAGGCAGCGCGCAGCGTCTTCCGCTTCGAATACTGGTAGGCGATGGCCGTGGCGTGCCGGCGGTCGACTCCCCCGAAGTGCGTTTCGGCGAGGGAGACGTCGACGCGCTGAGCGATGCCGAATCGCTTCGCCGCCCACAGGGCACCCATGCAGGCAGCGGCGATGGCCGAGCCCGATTCGAACAGGGCGGCAGTTCCGAACATCTTCACCGGCTCGCGATCCGTCTCGCCCATCGAATACATCTCGCCGGCGAAGCCGTAGATCACCAGCTCCGAAGCCAGGTAGTCGCGGTAGGGACCGGTCTGCCCGAAGTTCGAAACGGAGACCATCGGCGCGCGCGGATTCACCCGCTGGAAGAAGTCCCAGCCGATGCCGAGCTTTTCGATGGTGCCCGGTTTGAAGCTCTCCACGACGAGGTGAGCGCGGGCGGCGATGGAGGCGAGCGCCTCGCGGCCTGCTTCGGTCCGGAGGTCGAGCACCACGGAGCGCTTGTTGCAGTTGAGGTAGAAGAACGTCCCGGATTTCTCCGGGTGGGGATCGTCGCCCAGGAACGGGCCGAGTCGTCGCGCCGGGTCACCCCAAGGCGGCTCGATCTTGATGACGTCGGCGCCGAAATCCGCCAATAACTTGGTCGCGTACGGCCCAGCGATGTGCTGGGTCAGGTCGAGGACGACGACGTCGTCGAGCGCTTGGACCACTGGCAGCCCCTCCCGTACGGTCGCTCTGCAGGCAGGCACTGTATACCAGATTCCGTCCGCTCGCCGCACCCCCGAGGGCGTTGCCGGCCCTTGCGCGTGGCGACGGGTGGGGAGAGAGTGGAGGTCGTAACCCCGAGGAAGGGGCGAGGGCGATGGAGCGAGAGGTGCGCTTGCTCCAGGGCGAGCGCTGGGCGAACTTCCGGCGACCTTCGGCGCTGCTCTTCGGCTTCCAGGTCTCGCTCCTCGTGGCGATGGTCGCCAGCATCGCCAGTCGTGCCTGGTACGAACACCTCTGGGTGGCGGTGCTGCTCACCGCGGTGACCGTCGCCGCCTTCGCGCCGGCCGTCCTCCGCCGCCAGGAGCGGCGCTGGTGGTTCTACTACGTGGCCGGCATCTACGCCTACACGATCGCGCGCTCCTTCGCCGACAACGCGGGCTTCGCTGTCCGGACGGAGTACGCGGCGGAATTCGACCGCTGGCTCTTCCTCGGCCTCCAGCCTGTCACGTTCCTCCAGCAGCGCTTCTTCGACCCGACGAACGTTTCCCTGCTGGACTGGTCCGCCGTCTGGGTGCACTGGTCCTTCTTCGTCGTACCCCACGTGTTGGCAGTGGCGATTTTCGTGCGCTGGCGGCGGTGGTTCCCCGAGTACGTGATGATCATCGTCGGCACCATGTGGTTGGGGCTGGTGTTCTTCTTTCTCGTGCCGACCGCGCCGCCATGGCTCGCCAGCCAGCTCGGCGCCCTGGACCAGGTGTACCGGATCATGGACTTCGTCGGGGGAAGGGTGAGCCTGGCGACCTATCGCCACTTCTACGCCTCACTGGGCGAACCGAACTCGGTGGCCGCCGTGCCTTCCATCCATATGGCGACGACCTACGGGCTCTACCTCTGGGCGCGCTACCGCCTTCCCGCGGTGGCGCCGGCCCTGCTTGTCTACTCGGGAATCATGGCCCTCGCCTTGGTCTACCTCGGCGAGCACTTCGTGTTCGACTTGCTGGTGGGCATCGCCTGCGCGACCGCAGTCGCGGTCTCCGTCGAAAGCGTGGCCCCGCGGGTCGTTCGGCGTCCGGTCCCCGAACCAGCCCTCGCGCCGGTGGATGCCTGACGGGAGCTAGGCGGCCCGCTGGTAGAAGTTCACGGCGCTTGGTACGAGCCCCAGGTCGCGCGGGCGCATGATCATCTCGCTGCCGCCGACGAAGAGCAGCCCACCGGGCCGCAAAGCGTGGGCGAAGCCGTGGAAGACATGCTGCTTGGCCGCCTCGGTGAAGTAGATGATGACGTTGCGGCAGACGATCAGGTCGCAGTCCGTCGGATACGGGTCCTTCAGCAGGTCGTGGTGTCGAAACGTCACCAGGCGCTTCACTTCCTCGCGAACGGAGTAGGTCCCGTCCGGTTCGGCGACGAAGTACTTCTCCAAGTACGGCCGCGGCACGCTCCGGACCTCGTTGGACAGGTAGCGGCGGCCCTCCCTGGCGCGGGCAAGGGCGCCGAAATCCACGTCGGTGGCCAGCAGCAGATGCCGGCGAGGATTCGGGTCCAGCTCCAGCAGCAGCATAGCGAGGGAGTATGGTTCGCAGCCGATGGAGCAGCCGGCGCTCCAGATGCGCAGGCGCGGGCGTTCGGCCATCAGTCGGGGGAGGTGGACGTCCCGCAGCTCGAGGAACCGGTCGGGCTGCCGGAAGAACTCGGAGACGTTGATCGTCAGGGTATCCCGCACGCGCTCCAGGATGGCGGGTCGCTCCAGCGCCCGTGCGAAGGCATCCCAGTTGGCGAGTCCCTCTCGCTGCATCAGGGCGCCGAGCCGGCGCTTCATCTGGGGCTCCTTGTACTGATGGAGGGGGATGCCGAGTGCCCGTTCGAGGGCGCTGCGGAAACGCTCCCACGCAGGGTCGGGCAGGGATTCCGGGGGCCTCTGCGGGCTCATCGGCGAATACCCACCCGTACTGCCGTATCGATGGCCTGGGCCACCGCCTGCAGGGGCACTTCCACCGGCCGCGTGACGGCTTCCTTCGCCGCCTTCGGCATGCCGTAGATGACGGAGGTCCGCTCGTCCTGCACGATGACGACGCCGCCCGCCTCCTCCACCAGGCGCGCGCCGGCGGCACCGTCGCGTCCCATCCCCGTAAGCACGACTGCCACGGTGTTCCGGCCGAAAACAGGCGGGGCCGACTCCAGCGTGACATCGACCGAGGGTCGGACGCCGTGTCGGGGCGGGCTCTGCTCCAGCCTCACCGTCCGGTCGCTGCTCACCCGGAGGTGGAAATCGCCCGGGGCCACCAGCACGCGCCGTTCGGCGATGATGTCTCCTTCCTCGGCCTCTTTTACCGATAGGGGCGTGAGGCTATCGAGGCGATGCGCGAGCGCTGCTGTGAAGTGGGGAGGCATGTGCTGGACGATGATGTAGCCGGCAGGGGTCTCCGGGCTGAGGTGCGAGACGACCTCGGTCAGCGCGGGTGGCCCTCCCGTTGAGGACCCGATGACGACCAGGGTGCGTGCAGGTTGGCCCTCGGATGGGGGCTCCAGGGCCGCTCCGCGCGCGGAGGCCGGGGCCGGTATCGGCGTGCCCCGGCCGTTCCGGCGGGTGAGCCGCGCCCCGGCGGCCCGCTGCACGGCCGCAGTGAGGCTCTCGGCGAGGCTGTACAGGTCCTGCGAGTCGGCGGAGGGCTTCGTCACGTAGTCGACGGCTCCGGCCTCCAACGCCTCGAGGGTGACCTCGGCGCCGCGACGGGTGAGGGTCGAGACCATCACGACGGGCGTGGGAAGGCTCGCCATGAGCTCTCGGACGGCCTGGACACCGTCCATCCGCGGCATCTCCACGTCCATCGTGATGACGTCAGGGCGGAGGGCGAGGGCCTGGCGCAGGCCATCGAGGCCGTCGACGGCGGTCCCCACGACCTCGAACCCTCCCGCCGCAGTCAGGATCCGCCGGATGGCGTGACGCATGAACGGGGAGTCGTCGACGATAAGCACGCGGATAGGACGGGACACGCTCGCCGGTGCCGCCGTCATGACGTCACCGCCCGCAGAGCTTCGCGACCGCGGCCAGGACTCGCTCGGCATCCGCCGGCTTCACGAGGAAGTCCTTGGCGCCCGCCTTCACCGCTTCGAGCACGATCTGCTGCTGCCCGAGCGCCGTGAGCATGGCCACCTTGGCGTTCGCGTCGATCGCTTTAATCTCCTTCAACGCGGTGAGCCCGTCCATTTCCGGCATGGTGATATCGAGCAGCACGGCATCGGGCCGTGCCTCGCGGTATTTCTGGATGGCCTCGAGGCCGTTTTCGGCCTGGATGACCTCGTACCCCGCTTCCATGAGCAGCTTCGAGGTCCGCATCCGCATGAAGGCTGCATCGTCGACGATGAGTACCTTCGGCATCGTTTCGCTTCCTCGCCTCAGAATTCCCGCGCGGGGGCGGTCGCCGTGCGCACGTACGATTTCCCGGTTCCGATGTGCAGCTCGAGCGTTCGGCCCGCAGTTCCGCCGAGGTCCGTGGCTGCCGGACGCAGGCCGAATCGGTCGAGCTGCCTGTAGATGGCTTCGGCATTCCGCTCGCCGATCTTGAACCGCTGCGAGTGGTTGCGACCGAGCACCATGGCGCCGCCAGCCAGCTTCAGGACGAGTTCACGGGGTTCTCCCCGGGTTCCGAAGCGGCGGAGCAGCTCCTCGAAGGCGTGGTCGGCGTACCGGGCCGGCTCGTCGGTTCGGAAGGGCGCCCCGTTCGAGTCGGGGAGGAGGATGTGCAGGAGGGCACCCCACCGCGTACGGGGGTGCCACACCGTCACCCCCACGCACGAGCCGAGGCCGTAGGCGACGAGGATGATACCTGGGTCGTCGGCGGTGGCGAGCTGGCCGATGCCGACCGAGATGCGGGTCTGCGAGGTGGTGAGGGCCGTCATGCTGCCAGCTCCTCCAGCCGAGCCAGAGCCGGCGGGTCCGGCGCGAGGATGAGCAGCCCGGCCGTTTCGCCCCGGGTGTCCTCGAAGACGGTGTCGATGATGACTACCGGGCCGTCCTGGGCCATCACCTCGGCGTAGACGGACTCGACCAGCGCCATCGCCAGATCCCGCACGACCACCGGAGGCGACGGGTGGAGCGAGAGGTTCGTCGCGTCGGCGAGAGCGTTCACGAAGGCCGACCCGACGATGTTCCCCAGCTCCGCGATGGCCGATTGGGCGAAGTCATCGGCTTCGGTGGTGGTACCAGGCGGCTGCCCGCACATCAGGTCGACGCACTCCAGGGCCCGAGCCTCGGGGAAAAGGAGCATCACGTGACCGGAGACGTCGCCGGAGACGCCGAGGTACGCCCCGAGCACGAGCGCGTCGTCCCCTCCCACGGCCGCGCAAACATCGAGGCGCGTTCCGAGCCGTACTTCCGGAATTCGGATGAGGATTTCCTCGCCGATGAGACCGGAGAGCCCTCGTCCGGCCCGAAAGGCTCCGTCGTTGGCGATTTCGGTCAACCGTTGCGTCATCGGCACCGACATCAGGCGACCCTCGCCAGCTGGGTCTCGCGGGACTCCCGTGCGGCGCCCCCGACCAGACTCGGCGTATCGACGATGAGGCCGAGCGTGCCGTCGCCGAGGATGGTCGCGCCGCCGATTCCGGGTCGCGCGCCAAGCAGCTCCCCGAGCGACTTCACCACCACGTCCTGCTCACCGAGGACGTGATCGACGAGGAGGGCGACCTGACGCCCCGCGTGCTGAGCTGCCACGATGTACGCCGGCTCGGCCACGGCCGGCCGCCGGTCGCCGAGGGCGGCGGCGAGCTCGAGAACGGGCAGCAGGGCATCGCGCAGCCGAAGGAGGCGCCGGCCGCCGACGGAGTGAATGTCGGCGCCGCGCACCGGAAGCGTCTCGGTCACCGAGACGAGCGGGATGGCGTAGACGATGCCCCTTGCCACCACCATCAGCGCCTTCGTGGTGGCCAGGGTGAGCGGCAGCTGGATGATGAACTCCGTCCCTTTCCCCCGTTCGCTATGGACGGAAATGCTGCCGTTCAGGCGCTCGATGTTCGTGCGCACGATGTCGAGCCCGACGCCGCGCCCGGAGACGTCCGACACCTGCTTCGCCGTCGAGAGGCCAGGCAGGAAGATGTACTGGAGCACCTCGTCGGGCGGTGCGGCGGCCGCAGCCTCGGCCGATACGAGCCCCCGCTCGACCGCTTTCGCGCGGATGGCCTCGAAGTCGAGCCCCCGGCCGTCGTCCTTCACGGAGATGTAGATCGAAGCCTCCTGGTTCCAGGCGGTGACGGTCACGGTGCCGGTTTCGGGCTTGCCCGCTCGGCGGCGCTCCTCCGGCGTTTCGATACCGTGGTCGACGGCATTGCGCAGGATGTGGACGAGCGGGTCGGTAATCACCTCGATGACCGAGCGGTCGAGCTCCGTCTCCTCGCCGGCCGTGACGAGCTCGACCTTCTTGCCCGAACGCGTCGCCACGTCGCGGACGATGCGTGGCAGCCGCGCGAGCACGGAGCGGATGGGCAGCATCCGCGTCCGCATGATGGCGTCCTGCAGTTCGTCGGTGATGCGGCCCAGATGGGCGGTCGTCTCTTCGAGGTTTTCGGCGAGCTCGGCGAGCTCGGAGCCGGAGAGGACCGCCGCGAGCTGGTCCTTGATGCGAATCAGGCGGGCACGGTCGATGACGAGCTCGCCGGCAAGGTTCATGAGGCCGTCGAGTCGCTCTACGTCGATGCGGATGGAGCCTGCGCCGGCCCGCCTGCTCGCGGAGGCTGCGTTTCCCGGCTCGCCGGGGCTCGGGGCAGCACCGGGTCGGAGCGGCCGCGGTTCGCTGGCCGGAGCCGGCGCTCCCAGGGGCTCGTCCTCCCCGATCTCCCGCACCTCGGCCCCCGCCACCTCGGAGATGTCGGCGAGCGCCGCCTGTAGCTGGGCCGGGGGCAGCGTTGCTGCCACCACGGCGCGCACCACGTAGTCGGCCTCTCCCGCCTCGATCACCTGGCGCGGCGGGTCCGTGGCGACGACGGTACCGGCGGCGTCGAGCTCCTGCAACACCTGGAAGCAGCGGATGCCGGGCAGCGGCGAGTCGTCCCGGATGCGGACCGAGACGGCGAGGATGCTCTTTCCCGACGCCCGATGGGCGGCGATATCCGCGCGGGCTTGTGCGGCGAAACCGAAGTCCGCGCCGTCGCCGTGGCCGGGCCCGGCGTTCGCAGGCTCCTCCCCGGCGTTCTCCAGCAGGGCCAGCAGCTCCTCCTCGAGGCTCTGGGTCTCGATGCCGGAGTCCTGGCGCGTCACGACCTCGTTCGCCAGGACGCGGAGTGCATCGAGCGCGTTCAACAGGGCGTCGACAACCTCCGAGCTCGGGCGCAGGCGACGCTGCCGAAGCGCATCCAGCACGCTCTCCATCGCGTGCGTGAGGCTGGCCATCTTCTTGTGCCCGATGGCCGCCGACGAGCCCTTGAGCGTGTGGGCCGCTCGGAAGATGCGCTGAAGGAGCTCGTCGTCGGCGTCGGCCTCCAGCTGCACGAGCGCCACGTCGAGGACCTCGATCTGCTCCGCGGCCTCCTCGGAGAAGAGCTTCAGGTCCTCGTCATCGAGTTCGAACTCCAGCCGCTTGCCCTCCTCGGCCATGCGAGTCCTCCTACGCGGCTGCGTCGAGCGCCTCTTGTGCCTCGTCGACGGCGGCGGCAGTCGCCTCGTCGAGGCCGAGGAGAGCGTCCAGGTTCACGAGCGAGACGAGGCGGTCGGGAAGCTTCGCGACGGCACGCAGGTAGCCGTTCGCAGCGCTTTGCGAAAGGGCGTTCGGCGGTTCGATGGCGCTGGCGGGAATCCGCAGCACTTCGGTGACGGCGTCGACGATGAGGCCGACAGTTCCCGCCGAGCAGTGCACCACGACGATGCGGGTCTCGGAGGTGTGCTCCGATTCGGGAATGCCGCACCGCCGGCGCAAGTCAACCACCGGCACGACCCGTCCCCGGAGATTCGTAATTCCCTCGACCCAGGGGTCGGACCCGGGGATCGCAGTGATAGGCTGCAGGCGGACGATCTCCTGCACCGAATGGATATCGATGGCGTAGAACTCCCGGTCGAGCCGGAAGATGACGACGTGCTCTTCGGCTGCGGGCGATTCGGCCGGGTTGCGCGCAGACACGGTTCACCTCCAGTGGGTCAGCGTTGGTCTCCTCGGCCGAAGCTACGGCCTCTCCGTGGGGCTCTCGTATCGGGAAAAGCCACCATTTCCCCTCGGGGCCGGCCTGACGCAGCCGTTGCGAAATGGGGGAGCTTGCGGGGCCAGGCCTAGGGATGCTGCCGATGCCCCGCCGATAGTCGTTGTAGGACCCTGGCGGTGCGGAGACGATTCGGTATGGCTGCAGAGCGAGCCACCCTCAGCCAACGGGAAATCGACGCACTGCTCAGCGCGGGCCTCGAAGGGCTCGACCTCGAGAAGGTGGAGGAGGTCGTAGCGGCGCGGAGGCCGCCTCGCGAGGCCGAGCGCCGGGTGAAGCTGTACGACTTCCGCCATCCCGAGAAGCTCTCGAAGGAGCAGCTCAGAGGCCTTCAGGTCATTCAGCAAAGCGTCGCCAGTTCGCTGGCAGCCATCCTCAGCGGGCGCCTTCGCCTCAGCGTGGAAGCACGGTTGGGTGCCCTTGAGCGCGGCATCTTCGAAGAGTACCTGGCGCAAGTCGGGCTCTCCTCGGTTCTCGGTGTGCTCGAACTTCCGCCCCTGAAGGGCGTCGCCATCGTCGCCTTCGGGCTCGACCTCGCTTTCGCCTTCGTCGACCGCCTCCTCGGCGGCCCAGGAAAGATGCCCTCGCGGCTCCCAGACCGCGAGCTCACGGATATCGAGCTGGCCCTCCTCCGCCACGTCGTCGGCGATATCGCTCGCTCGCTCGTCGAGCCGTGGAGCCGCCTCGTGACCGTGGACCCGACGGTGGCCGACCTGGTTTACGGCCCTCAGGTGATGCATCCGGTGCCGCCGTCGGAGTTCGTGCTCACCGCTTGGTACGAAGTTCGCTTCAACGAACAAACCGGAGGGCTCTCCCTCTGCTTCCCTCTCACGCTCCTCGAGAGTGTGTTGCCGAAGCTCACTGGCCAAAGCCTCTTCGAGGTCGGTCACGGGCCGGTCGCCGGTGAGGGGGCCGGAGTTCGCGAGGAACACTTGTTGCCCGCCCGGGTGGAACTTCGCGCCGTGCTCGGTCGCGCCCTCATCAGCGCTGCCGAGCTCGCCGAGCTGGCACCGGGCGATGTGCTGGTCCTCGACCAGGAGGTCGGCGAACCGCTCCGGGTGCTCGTGGGAAACGTGGAACGGCTTGCCGGACACCCCGGGACGGTCGGCAAGCGGCTGGGGGTCAAGCTTTTGGGTACCGTTGACGAAGATGGATTCGTGAGACCGTTTCCAGCGGATGGAGCATGAGCAGCGTGACGCAGCTTCGCGCGGTCCTCATGGCAGCCGAGCTCCAGAACGGGCGCTCCGGCTACCACCGCTTCCTCTTCCGTGTCGACGGGGGACGCGCCGGGATGTTCAACGTCGCGGTGCAGATCTCCGAGGACGCGTATCGGAAGCTCGTGGGGCAGCTCGCCCGCGCACGCATCCATCCGCTCGAGAAGGTCGCCATGCTGAAGCACTGGGCCCGCTGGGAGATCGCCCGGCGGCTCGAGGAGGAGGGAACGGTTCCGGGGACCATCACCATCGCCGTGTACGACGTCGACGATTCAGGAGCGTACGCGACGGCGCTCGGCCGGACGCTCTCCCTCACACGCTGACATCGCCTCGCCGGAGACCTGGAGGAGCTTGCTGCTGTGAAAGCGAACGTGAACCTCGACGAAGCTGCCCGCGTCGCCGCCGAAGCCGACCAGGCGAAGGCCGAGCTCGTCTCCCCCTTCCTCGAGGCGGCGGCGCTGGTGCTGTGGCAGGAGTGCCGCGAGCAGCCGTCCCGCGGACGGGTCCACCGCGTCCGTTCGCCCCGAACGAGCGACGAGGTGAGCGCGCTGGTCGCCCTCACCGGCAGCGTGGCCGGCCTCGTCATCTACTCCATGTCGTCGGCGACCGCCTGCGCCCTCGCGTCGAGGATGATCGGCGAGACGGTGGAATCGCTCGACCCCATGGCCCAGAGCGCCATCGCCGAGCTGGCGAACGTCATCACTGGCCAGGCCAGCATCCTCCTCGAACAGGCGGGGTACCCGAGCGATATCTCCCCTCCCGTCCTGCTCGTGGGGCACGGGAGCAGCATCGCTACGTTCAACCTCACGCGGGTGGTGGTACCCCTGGAGCTCTCCGTGGGCCGGTTCAGCATCGACGTCGCGATCCGCGAGACGTAGCGGCCCTGGTCCTTCCCGCCGTCTGACGGTAGCATCGGGGCATGCCCGAGCCCCGTCACCGCCGGACCAGGCGGCGGCTCCCCCGCGCCGTAACGCCCCGCCCCACCGTCCGGGATGTCCACGCTGCCCGCAGCACGGAGCGGACGGTCCACACACCGCCGCGCATGCGCGAGCACCACATCACGACCGACTTCTCTTACGTGCGCTCGGACCTCGTCACCATCGCCGTGCTGACGGCGGTGATCATCGGCTTCATCGTGGGGATGCGGTTCGCCATCGGCTAGGTCACCGTAGGTTCGCGTACGCCAGGTAGATGCCGATTCCCACCGCTACCAGGCCGTAGAGGGCGACGCGTGGCTCGATGAAGAGGAGCAGGACGCCCCAGGCCAGCACGATTCCGAGGCTGGCCGCTGCGATGGTGATGGGTCCGCGCTTCCTGCCGGTTGCCAGGTCGACGAGCCGCGTGAACGCCCATCCCAGGCCGGCCCCGATGAAGATCGCAAGGAAGCCGAACGTGAACGGCAAGAGGACGAAGGCCCATACGAGCCCCATCACCGCCCCGCCGACGATGGCTGCGCCGAACGCCCGGGCAATGTGGCTAGCGCCAAGCGTGTAGACCGGTGAGCGAACGACCCGGGCGCACTCGCGGCAGCGCGCCCCGACCGGCGTTTGGATGGAGCAGCGCGGGCATATGGGCGCCTCGCAACGGCTGCAGCGGAGCGCTGTCACGGTTTCGGGATGGCGCGGGCACGGCACTTCGGTGGGCGGCACGCCGACCTCCTCGACTCCTCTCCAGACGCGAGGCCCTACGCCTCGCCGACGCGCGCCAGGGCGAAGGAGATGACGCCTTCCGCGACGACCGCGCCGTCGACCGTCGCCCGCACGCTCCCCTTGCCGACCGGGCCGCGCGCCTTGAGGAGTTCGAACTCGAGCCGGAGCTGATCCCCCGGCCGGACAGGTTTACGGAAGCGAAACTCTTCGATGCCCGCGAAGAGAGGGAGCTCGTCGCTGGGGGGACGGTCGGCCAGGAGCGCCACGGCGGCCGTCTGGGCGAGGGCTTCGATGACGAGAACGCCCGGCATGATCGGTCGTCCGGGGAAGTGGCCCTGGAAGAACCATTCGTTGGCCGTGACGTTCTTGATAGCGACGGCGCGTTTCCCGGGCTCCAGCTCCACCACACGGTCGATGAGCAGGAACGGGTACCGGTGTGGGATGATGGCTTCGATCCGCTCGCTATCGAGCACCGTGTGCTCCTAGACGAGGTAGGGCCGCCGGCAGCGGCCTTCGAGGAATTCTACAAACCGCCGCGCCCAGCCGTCAGGGAAGACGATGTCGCCCGGGGGCCGCTCTCCCGGGTTTCCCAATCCGTGGAAGTCGCTCCCCCCTGAGCGTTCCAGCCGAAGGCGTTCGGCCGCCGATTCCAATTCGGCAACCGTTTCCGCCGGATAGTCGCGGTAGTACACCTCCATGGCATCGACGCCGGCCGCGGCCACTTCTTCCAGCACGCCGAGCCAGCCCTCGCCGACGAAACACGGGTGGGCGGCGACGGCGACGCCTCCCCACTCGTGGATGCGGGCCACCGCCTCGGCCGGCGTGAGCTTCGGCCGGGGTATGTCCCCGGGCTTGCCGTCTCCCAGCCAGCGGTCGAATGCCTCCTGGACCGTGGCCACGTAGCCCCGCTCCAGCATGGCCCGCGCCACGTGAGGTCGGCCCACGCTCCCTTCGCCCGCGAGCTCGAAGAGCCGCTCGAGGTCGAGCTCGATCCCATACTCACGCAGCGTCTCCACGATGCGCCGTGCCCGTCCCTGGCGATGCTCGCGCTGCTCGGCGAGGAAAGCCAGCAAATCTGGGCGGTCGATCTCGATGCCGAGGGCGATGAGGTGCACATCGCGCGGGCCGAGGTCGGTGCTCAGCTCGATGCCCGGGACCAGCCGCAGGCCCCAGCTCCGGGCCGCCTCTGCGGCCTCCCTCAGGCCGTCCACGGTGTCGTGGTCCGTGAGGGCCACGACGCGAACGCCGTTCCGAGCGGCAGCAGCGACGACCTCGGCCGGCGTTCGCACGCCGTCGCTCGCCGTACTGTGGAGGTGGAAGTCGGCCAGCGCCATCGCTCCCGTCAGCGAGCGTATTCGGTGGCGCGGGTTTCGCGGACCACGGTGACCTTGATCTGGCCGGGATACTCCATGGTCTGCTCGATCTTCTGGGAGACGTCGCGAGCGATGCGCATCGCCTCCAGGTCGTCCACTTTGTCGGGCTTCACGATGATGCGCACCTCGCGGCCCGCCTGGATGGCGTATGCTTCTTCGACGCCCTTGTGTTCCCGGGCGATCTGCTCCAAGGTCTCGAGGCGCTTGATGTAAGCCTCCAGGGACTCGCGGCGCGCCCCTGGCCGGCCACCGGAGATGGCGTCGGCCATCATGACGATGATCGCTTCCACCGTCGACGGCTCCACTTCCTCGTGGTGCGCCTCGATGCAGTGGACGACCGCCTCCTTCACGCGGTACCGGCGGGCAATGTCGGCACCGATGCGCGCGTGCGTCCCATCGACTTCGTGGTCCACCGCTTTGCCCAGGTCGTGGAGGAACCCGCCCGCGCGGGCAACCTCGACGTCCGCCCCGATCTCCCGGGCGATCATGGCCGCGATGTGGGCTGTCTCGATGGAGTGCCGGAGGACGTTCTGGCCGTAGCTGGTGCGATACCGCAGCCGGCCCATCAGCTTGAGGATCTCGGGGTGGAGATTGAGCACGCCGGCCTCGACGGCAGCCGCCTCGGCGGCCTCCATCATCGCCGCTTCGACGTCTCGCTTCGCCCGGGCCACGGCCTCTTCGATGCGCGCGGGATGGATCCGTCCGTCGGCGATGAGCGACGTCAGCGCCACCCGGGCCACCTCGCGCCGGACGGGGTCGAACGCGCTCACCGTGATGGCGTCCGGCGTGTCGTCGATGATGACATCGACGCCGGTGGCTGCCTCGAGGGCGCGGATGTTCCGGCCCTCCCGACCGATGATCCGCCCCTTCATCTCCTCGCTGGGGATGGGTACCACGGAGACGGTCGTTTCGGCCGTCACCTCGGCGGCGTATCGCTGGATGGCGGTGGCGAGGATTTTCTTCGCCCGCATGGCGGCGGTGGCTTCCGCCTCCCGCTCGATCTCGCGGGCGCGGCGCGCAGCCTCCTCGCGGACCTCTTGTTCGATGGCCGCCAGAAGCTGAGCCCGCGCTTCGTCGCGGGTAAGGCCGCTCACGCGCTCGATCTCGGCGATCTGCCGTTGGCGGAGCTCCTGCGCCTCCGCGTGCAACCGCTGGATCTCCGCTTCGCGTTCCTTGAGGCGCTGCTCACGGGCTTCGAGCTGTTCTGCCTTCCGGTCCAGGTGCTCTTCCCGTTGCGCAAGCCGCTGCTCGAGGCGCTGGACCTCGGCCCGGCGCTCGCGCATCTCCGCTTCGAGCTTGTTTCGGAGTTCGAGGGTTTCCTCCTTCGCCTGGAGGAGGATTTCCTTCTGTTTTGCCTCGGCCTCAGCCAGGAGGCGGTTCGCCTCCTGTTCGGCCAGGATGACAGCGTTCGCCACGGCCCTGCGGCGGAGGGCATAGCCAATGCCGATGCCAACCGGTAATGCCACAAGGCCGACGATCAGGGCAACGATCGTCGACATGAATCAGCTCCAGGGTGTTCATTCCAGTCACGAGAACCATCGGAAGCACCTTCGGCGGCGACTTCCTACCGCCATCGTACCGGCGGCGCGAGTGCGGGGTCAAAGATCGCCAAGGGGCGCATCACGAGGAGTGATTTCCTTGCCCGTTTCGTGTTTCTTCGGGCGGCTCCTCCGAGGTGAGTTCCATCCAGGCGAGCCGCGCAGCGTGGCGGGCGGTCTCCCAATCGAAGCCGCGTCGGCGGAGGAACGCACCGACGTTGACGATGAACGCCTCTTCGCCAGCCCCTTCGAGCCGGCTGCCCCGCTGCCGGGCGAGCTCGAGGGCCGTCGGCAGATCGTCGACGTCGCGCGTAGCGCGCTCGACCGCGTCGGGGTCGATGCCACGCCCGAGAAGTTCGTACCGAAGCATGCGTCGGCTCCGGGGCGACGTGCGGCGTCGCTCCTCCACCCATGCGGCAGCGAACTTCTCGTCGTCGAGGAGGCCGGTCTCGCGCAGCCGCTCGACTTCGGCCGCCACGATATCGGCGGGGATGCCGCGCAGCTCGAGGCGCGTACGGAGCTCGCGCTCGCTGCGTGCCCGGTGCGAAAGGAGCCGCAGGGCCGCCTCGTGGGCCACCACGCGCCAGTTCGCCCGCTCGAGCTCGGCGATTCGGTCTTCGCTGATGGCGTCCCCTTCGTGCACGGGGCCTACGCTCGCGAGGGCTTCCTCGTGCACCAGCAGCTCCCGACCGTCGCTGAGCACGATGAGCTGTTGGCGATGGCCCCCGGGACGGACAGCCACGACGATGAGACGGTGACTGGGAGGTTCGTCCATAGGCATCCGTGGTGCTGGCTCACTCGCTGACGGTGGCGGCCGCGGGCACCGTTGCCGGCCTCGTCAGGCCCGCCTCCTGCCGGATGAGCGCTTCGATCTCCGCGGCCACGTCGGGGTTCTCCATCAGGAACTGTTTGGCGTTCTCGCGCCCTTGGCCGATGCGCAGGTCGCCGAAGCTGTAGAAGGCGCCGCTCTTCGTGATGACACCGTACTCCACGCCGAGGTCGACGATGTCGCCCACCCGGCTGATGCCTCGCGGCGGCTCGAACATGATGTCGAACTCCGCCGACTTGAACGGCGCCGCAACCTTGTTCTTCACGATCTTCGCCCGCACGCGGTTCCCCACCGTTTCGTTCCCTCGCTTGATCGAATCGACGCGGCGCAGCTCGATCCGAACGGAGGCGTAGAACTTCAGGGCCCGGCCGCCCGGGGTGACCTCAGGGTTGCCGAACACCACCCCGACCTTCTCTCGGAGCTGGTTGATGAAGACCACGGCCGTACTCGTGCGGGCGATGGCAGCAGTGAGCTTCCGCAACGCCTGCGACATGAGCCGGGCTTGCAGGCCCACGTGCGCGTCGCCCATCTCCCCTTCGATTTCGGCGCGCGGTACGAGGGCCGCCACCGAGTCGATGACGATAGCATCCACCGCGTTGGAGCGAACCAGCGCCTCGCAGATCTCCAGGGCCTGCTCACCTGTGTCCGGCTGGCTCACGAGCAGCTCGTCGATGTTCACGCCCAGGTCGCGTGCGTAACCGGGGTCGAGGGCGTGCTCCACGTCGATGTAGGCGGCTGTCCCCCCCAGCTTCTGGGCTTCGGCCATGATGTGCTGGGCGAGTGTGCTCTTCCCCGCCGATTCCGGCCCGTAGATCTCCGTGATCCGGCCGCGTGGGATGCCGCCCACACCCAGGGCGATATCCAGGGCGAGGGAGCCGCTCGAGATGACGTCGACGGTGATGTTCCGCGCTTCCCCGAGACGCATCACTGCCCCGCGGCCGAACTGCTTCTCGATCTGGCCGAGGGCAAGCTCCAAGGCCCGTCGCCGGTCTTCGCTTGTCATGTCCTTCCCTGCCCCAAGGGGCATCCGGCTAGATACTAGCAGGAAGCACCGTGCTGGCGAGAGTGTACCGAATGGCGAACATTTGTGCGAGGGGCTTGCGATGGTGCGCATCACGCTTTCCGTGACGCCCCGCGCCAGCAAGCCACGGGTCGTCTGGGATGGCGCGGTCCTCCGGGTGTGGGTCACCGCGCCGCCGGTCGACGGCGCCGCCAACTCCGCCGCGCTCGCCCTCATCGCCGAATCGCTCGAGGTGCCGCGCCGCGCCGTCCGGATCGCCGCCGGGGCGACGTCCCGGCGGAAGGTGCTCGAGATCGACGCCGACCCGGGCGACCTCGCCCGGAAACTGGAGCGCCTCGGGCCATAGCCGAGGCGATCGATTGCAGGGCGCGCGTTTCGTACACTGGCTCGAACGAGCCGCCTGTCGGCCGCTTCCAGCCCGTCCTGAGCCGAGGGATGAACCATGGCGACGCTCCCGTCTCGCAAGCAGCTCCCACCTGCCTACGAGCCGGCCAGCGTAGAGGCCCGCATCTACCAACGATGGGAGCGGGGGGGCTACTTCAAGCCGAGGCTCGTGCCCGGTGCCGAGCCGTACTGCATCATCATGCCCCCGCCCAACGTCACGGGTGAGCTGCACCTTGGCCACGGGCTCGAAGACGCCCTCACCGACGCGCTCGTCCGCTGGCACCGGATGCAGGGCGACGCGACCTTGTGGGTCCCCGGCGAGGACCATGCGGGCATCGCAACCCAGAACGTCATCGAGCGCGAGCTGGCGAAGGAGGGCCTGACCCGGCACGACATCGGACGGGAGGCGTTCCTCGAGCGCACCTGGGAGTGGGTGCGGCGCTACCGCGCTCGCATCGTCGAGCAGCACAAGCGCCTGGGGGCCAGTGCCGACTGGGACTACGACGTCTTCACCCTCGACCCCCGCATCGTGCGGGCGGTGCGCACCACCTTCGTCAACCTCTACCGCGACGGCCTGATCTACCGCGGGCTGCGGATGATCAACTGGTGCCCGCGCTGCGAGACCGCTCTCAGCGACCTCGAGGTGGAGTACGAGCAGGAGCCCGCGAAGCTGTACTACGTTCGCTACCCCATCGTCGGCGAAGGCGGGATGCCCTTGCCGGACGCGATCGTCGTGGCCACCACCCGGCCGGAGACGATGGTGGCCGATACGGGCGTGGCCGTGAACCCGTCCGACCCCCGCTACGAGGAGCGAATCGGTCGCTGGGTGCTGCTCCCCCTCGTCGGCCGGGAGATCCCTGTCGTCGCCGACGAGGCCGTCGACCCCGAATTCGGTACCGGCGCCCTCAAAGTCACGCCGGGCCACGACCCGAACGACTGGGAGATCGGGCAACGGCACAGTCTCGAGGTCATCGTCGCCATCGACTTGAAGGGGCGAATGAACGACGAAGCCGGCCCCTACGCCGGCCTCTCGGTCGACGAAGCCCGCGAGGCCATCGTCCGCGACTTGGCCGACGAAGGTTTCCTGGAGCGAGTGGAGGACATCGTGCACAGCGTCGGCCGCTGCAGCCGCTGTCGGACCACGGTCGAGCCGCTGCCGAGCGAGCAGTGGTTCGTGGCGGTGAACAAGGAGTATGAGCCCGGGGTCAGCCTCGCCAGCGCCGCCGCGGAAGCCGTGCGCAGCGGACGCATCCGCATCGTGCCTCAACGCTTCGTGAAGGTGTACCTCAACTGGCTCGAGAACATCCGCGACTGGTGCATCAGCCGGCAGCTCTGGTGGGGACACCAGATTCCCGTCTGGTACTGCGACTGCGGTGAGACCATCGTCCAGGTCGACGACCCCGACCGTTGCCCGAAGTGCGGGAGCGCGGAACTCCGCCAGGACCCCGACGTCCTCGATACCTGGTTCTCCTCCGCTCTCGCGCCGCACGCCGACCTCGGCTGGCCCGACGATACGGAAGAGCTGCGGATCTTCTACCCCACGAGCGACATGCAGATGGGGTACGACATCATGTTCTTTTGGTGCGCCCGAATGGTGATGTTCGGGCTGTACAACATGCGCCACCGCGGCCCCGATGGGGCCATCCCCTTCCGCACCGTGCTCTTCCACGGCCTCATCCGCGACGCGAAGGGTGAGAAGATGACAAAGTCGAAGGGCAACGTCGTCGACCCGCTAGTGGCGGCGGCGAAATACGGTGCCGACGCCTTCCGATTCGGGTTGCTGGCCAACACCACCCTCGGCCAAGACCAGAAGTACAGCGACGAACGGCTGGAGGCAGCCCGGAACTTCGCCAACAAGCTGTGGAACAGCGCGCGGTTCGTCCTCATGCGTCTGGGGGAGCACCGCATTCGCCGCCCCCACCCGGCCGACCGCGAGACGTACGCCCTCGAAGACCGCTGGATCCTCTCCCGCCTCGAGGGGCTGATGGAAGACGTCGATTCCCTCTTCCGGGCCTACCAGGTGGGCGAAGTCGGCCGCCGTATCGAGGAGTTCCTCTGGAACGAGTTCTGCGACTGGTACATCGAGATGGCGAAGGTGCGCCTCGCCGCTGGCGACCAGAGGCCGCTCGACGTGTTGGGCCACGTCCTCGATTACTCCCTGCGCCTCCTCCACCCCATCATGCCCTTCGTCACCGAAGAGCTGTGGCAGCACCTCCGCGACCACCTGCCGAACGACGTCCCGGAGATGCTCATCGTGGCTTGGTATCCGAAGAGTGGAGCGAACTGGCGTGACCCCGCCGCTGAGGAAGCCATGGAGCACGTCATCGCCGTGAACCGCGCCATCCGCAACGTCCGCGCTGAAAAGCGCCTCCCGGCGGGGGAGCGCCCGGCCGTCTTCCTCCGGGCGGGCGACTTCCGCGCCGCCCTCGAGGAGACGCTGGCGGCGACCGCTACCCTCTCCCGCTGCGTTCCGGAGCTGCTCCCGGCCGGTGCCGCCCTCCCGGAGGGCGAGTTCGCCTTCGACCGGGTGGCCGATACGGAGATCGCCGTTGCCCTGCCCGCGGTGGACCGCAGCGAGGAGCGCCGCCGGCTCGAACGAGAACTCGCCGAAGCGGAGGAGTACGTCCAGCGGCTGCGAGCCCAACTTGCGAACGAGCAGTTCGTCGCGAAGGCGCCCGCGCGGGTCGTCGAGGGCGTGCGTCGCAACCTGGAAGAGGCCGAGGAGCGGGCGGCCGGCCTCCGAGAACGGCTGGCGGCGCTCTAGCCGTCGAGGATCGCCAGCACGTCGGCCGTGGGTGCTAGCGTCTCGACGACGGCATCGGCCCCGGCCTGCCGGAGGGCTTCGGCCGAGTAGTTGCCCGTAGCGACCCCGAGGGCGCGGAGACCGGCGGCGCGGGCTCCCTCGATGTCGAGCGGCGTATCGCCGATGACCCAGGCGCGCTCCCGAACGAGCGGTGCCCCCAAATGCTCCTCGGCCGCGGCGAGCGCCTGGGCGATGACCTGCACGCGAGCGGTGCCGTGGTCCCCGAAGCCACCGAAGGCGAAGGGGTCTCTCAACCCGTAGAAGAGCAGTTTCTGCTCGGCCCCGCGCTGGAAGTTCCCCGTGGCCAGGCCGAGGGCCCATCCCCGCTCGACGAGCACCTCGAGAATCTCGCGAGCCCCGGGGAGGACAACGCCGCGCCGCGATGCGAGCTCCTCGGGAAGGAGGGCGAGATACCGCTCGGTCACTTCGCCCAGCACGGCATCGAGCTCCTTGGCCGGTACCCCGCAGCGCTCGAGGACGTCGAGGAAGATCGCGCGGTCGGTCCGCCCGTCGATCGGCACCTGCATCACCAGCGAGCCGTCGAACCCGAGCCCTTCGAAGGCTCGACGCATAGCCGCCCGGCCCGCGCCGTTCGTGTTCACCAGGGTGAGGTCGATGTCGAAGAAGGCGACGGGGCGCACGTCACCGAGGGTAGCTGCCGGTCGGGTTAGGCGCTCTTCGCCAGCTCCTCCTCGGTAGCGACGAGGTTCTTCCCCCGCCGCTTCGCTGCCAGCAGCAGGTCGTCGGCGCGCCGGACGACGGACTCGGCGGGCTCGCCGGGACGCCGAACGGCGACACCGATGGAGGCGCTCGTCGGCACGGTTGCCAGGATCGCGTTGCGTAGCCGCTCCGCCACATGCCGCGCCGCCAGGTCATCGGCCCCCGGGAGGGCGATGACGAACTCCTCCCCGCCGTAGCGCGCGACGAGATCGCCAGGCCGGACGGTGCGCCGCAAGACGCGGCCGACATCGGCCAGCACCTGGTCGCCCACCAGGTGGCCGTACTCGTCGTTCAGCCGTTTGAAGTCGTCCAGGTCCACCATCAGGATGGCGAACCGGTCCGCAGGGTCGAAGGCGAGGCGCGGCAGCGCCTCCATGAACCATCGGCGGTTGCCCACGCCGGTGAGGGAATCGGTCTCCGCCGCTCGCCGGAGCTCTCCCGCCGAGCGCCGGAATTCGTCGCCCGTTGCCTTGGCGAGCGCGAACACGACGACTCCGATCGCCACCATGATGGCGACGCGGTCCGCTCCGACGGAGCCCTCCGCGCGCCACTCGACGATGAGCTGGGCAGCGGCAAGGTTGGCGAGCACGTAGACGCCGAGGACCACGTACGCCGGACCCGACATCCGGCGGGCATAGGCGACCAAGGCGTACAGGTACACCGCCCAGAAGGGCGAGCTGGGATCGCTCAGGGCGATGTAGCCGGCCGTGACCGATGCCACGTCGAGCGGCCCCTTGGCCGCTTCAGCGGCGGGGATGGTTCGGCCGCGCGCCCGAAACCGGAGGGTGTAGAGGAGAGCGAGCGCGTGGTATCCGGCGATCCAGCCGACGGCCCAGGGTGCGAGGCTCGGGTCGCCTCGCAGCCATCCCGAACCTACGCCGACGCAGAAGAGCGCCGCCAGAGCGGCCTGGAGGATTCCGACTTCCAGTTCCGTGCGCGCGGATCGGCCCGCGGCACGCCCACTGCGCAACATGCGAAGCCGCACCCACCAACCCCCTACTGGGAGAAGTCGACAGCCGTCGGCTCGGCGTGAGTGGACGATGCGTGAAACCGGGCTCCCAAGTGCGTAGACCTTGACGATCCTCTTCGATGGAGAAGGAGATGGGGTGGCGTTCGCAGGCGAGCAGCGGCGCCCCTATTCAGGGGAGTACGTTCCCGTGGTTGGGGCTTCGCGCCGGGGAGGTTGGTCGGCACTTCCTTTGGCGAGTGCGAGGGCCACGCCGCCGACGATGAGGGGCCCGCCTGCGGCGACGGGTGTCCCGACGGGCTCTCCTAGGACCGGAACGGCCAGCAGCGTGGCCAGAACCGGCTCGGCCTGGGCTACCAGGCTCACGGTGGCGACGCGGAAGCGCCCGAGAGCCCAGTTCAGCGCCGTGTGCCCGACGACCTGGGAAACGACCGCGAGCGCCAGCAGCCATCCCCAGGTCTCGGGCGCGAAGCCCGACGTTCGCGCCCCGGTCGCTGCCGCCAGCGCCCAGAGGAGGACGGCAGCCACCGTGTACACGCCGGCGGAATATTCGAGGGCTCCCAGGCTCGGACGCGCCGCCCGGCCGAGGGTTCGGTAGGCGGCGCCGAGCAGGGCGCCCAGCAACGCGAGGGCGTCGCCCGTCAGGGCGTCCCTCCCGCCCCCAAGGTCGCCGGCACCGATGACCGCGAGGCCGACCGCCGCCATGGCCATCCCCACCAGCTCCCAATGGGTGGGCCGCTCCGACAGCCACACGTAAGCCATCGCCGACGCGAGGAGGGGCTGGAGGCCGATGATCATGACGCTGCTGCCGACGCTCGTCCGCTCGAGGGACGCGAACCAGCTCCAGAAGTGCCCGGCGAGGATGACGCCGCCGGCCGCAAACCAGGGGGCGCTGCGCCGGAGGTCGGAGACGGCGCCCTGCCGACGCGTCCACCACGCGGCAGCAGCGACCACCACCGCAGCGCCGACCGCCATCCGCACCGCGGCGATCGTGAGGGCCGGGGCCTCGCCGGCCAACCGGACGAAGATCGCGGCCCACGAGATCGCGAGCACTCCTGCAAGGAGGACGGCGGAGGGCGCGGCGCGCTCGACGAGGGAGGGTTGGGCACCTGGACGCACGCGCGCATCATCCGGCGCGGCGGCGGCGGCGTCGAATCCGACGCCGTCCTCCGGGACCTCGAGGGGAAAAATCAGGGAAGGCCCGGACGTGCTATGCCTGTGCTCTATGGAGCTATAGCCGAAAATGAAGGTGAAAGCTGCCGTGGGGAGCGAGGGGATGAAGGGCATCTACTACGACCGCAGTCGACGGATGGTCCACCGCGTCACCGGCAGGGCCGAGCCGGGTTGGACGCTTGTGACCCACGACCTGGGGGCGTCGGTCCACCATTGCCGACGGATTCTCGGCGAGTGGCTTCCGCCCGAGGAGCTGCGGGCGATCGACTGGAGTGGGCTCGCTCCCGACCTGCGTCACATCGCCTGAGGGCCACGGTCGCGCCGGCGCGAAGGGCGCTCGTCTGGCACACTCCTGCCTGTGAACGTCGAGGCCCTTCCGTACACGCTCCTCCTCATCCTCGCCGAGCTCGCCATCGGGTCCCTTTGGGTCACGCTGGCGAGCGACCTCCGTGGGGGCGTAACGCGCGGATTCGTCCTCACCATGGCTCTCTGCATCGCTGCTGTCGGCGGGCTCGCCTACTGGCTCGCCGTGAGCCTCGAGCTCGGAGCCGATGTCGACGGTTACCCCATCGACCCTTCGTGGTGGGGCGAGGCGAAGGCGGCCATGCTCGCCGTCTTCGTCGCCTCGGCTCTCTACGCCGTCGGCGTGTTCATGGGATGGGACCCGGTGGGGCGGCTGGCAGCCATCGCCGGATCGGCGGCCGGTCTGGCGGCGGTTGCCATGCTGTCCGATATGTTGGCGCCACCTGCCTGGGGGTACCCGGCCGTTTTCCTTGCCCTACTGGCCGGCGCGCTCGTCACCGGCGCCGTGTCTACCGCCATGGTCTGGGGTCACTGGTATCTGACGGAAGGGGCGCTCCCCGCCTGGCCCCTGAAGGAGCTCTCCGTCTGGCTCCTCGGTTCGCTCGCGCTCCAGAGCGCCGTTTTCCTCGTGAACGCGCTCGTGCCGGTGCGGGTCGCTCCTTCGCCGTCGCAGCCGGTTGAGGTCGGCCTCCTGGGGAACCCGGCCTTCTACTTCCGCGTCGGCGTCGGTTTGGTCTTTCCGATCGTTCTCGGAGTCCTCTCCTTGCAGACAGCCCGCATCCGCGCGATGCAGAGCGCCACGGGGCTTCTCTACATTGCGATGGGAGCGGTGTTCGCCGGCGAAGTTCTGGCCAAGGGCCTCATGTTCATGACCGGGAAGCCGCTCTGATATGGGCCAGCTATCTGGTACGATGCGTTCCGCGCCGAGGTGCCATCGAACAGGGCTATCGCGGCCGCTGCCGGCGCTGCAGGCGCCGAGCCGATTGCGAAAGGGAGCGAGGACCCGCCCGTGACCCAGACTCAGGAGGACCTGACGTCGATGCGCAAGGAACAGGTGCCCGATCGGAACATCGCCATGGAGCTCGTCCGAACCACCGAGGCGGCCGCCCTCGCTGCTGCCCGGTGGATGGGGCGCGGGAACAAGGAGGCAGCCGACCAGGCGGCCGTCGATGCGATGCGCACGATGCTCGACACCGTCGCCATGGACGGGGTGGTTGTCATCGGCGAGGGCGAAAAGGACCAAGCGCCGATGCTGTACAACGGCGAGCGGGTCGGGAACGGCCAGGGCCCCGCTGTCGACGTCGCCGTCGATCCCATCGACGGCACCCGCCTCCTCGCTATGGGCAGGCCGAACGCCCTCAGCGTCGTCGCCGTCGCCCCTCGTGGGACGATGTACAACCCGCGAGGCATGTTCTACATGGACAAGATCGCTGTCGGCCCCGCCGCGAAGGGCATGATCGACCTCGAGGCGCCGGTGGAATGGAACATCCGCCAAGTCGCCAAGGCCCTCGACATGGACCCCCAAGAGGTGACCGTGGTCGTCCTCGACCGTGACCGGAACACCCACATCGTGGACCAGATCCGGGCCGTCGGGGCGCGCATCCGCCTCATCACCGACGGCGACGTCGCCGGTGCGGTCATGGCCGCCATGCGCGGCACAGGCGTGCACATGCTCCTGGGCATCGGCGGCTCCCCCGAAGGGGTGGTCGCCGCGTGTGCCCTCAAATGCTTGGGCGGCGACTTCCAGGGACGGCTCTGGCCGCGGAACGACGACGACCGCCGCCTTGCGGCGGAATGGGGGCTCGACCTGAACCACGTCCTGACCATCGACGAGCTCGTGAAGAGCGACGACGTGTTCTTCGCGGCCACGGGCATCACCACGGGCGAACTCCTCCGTGGCGTCGATTACGTTCCCGGTGGCGCCACCAGCGAATCCCTCGTCATGCGCGCACGCTCCGGCACGGTGCGCCGCATCTTCACCGAGCACCACTGGCGGAAGGTGCAGCAGTTCGGCGGCCCCGGACCGGGCGCAATCGGACCCCGTTGAGCGGCCCGCGACCTCCAGCCGGGGACGGACCGCTCCCGCCGGCCGACTTCCGGCCCGACTTCGACGCCTACCCCATGCTCACCGGCGACCTGCCCGGCATCGGCGGGCGCATCCGGGAGCGCGTCGAAGACTTCGTGGTCGAAGAGGTGCCCGCCTACCTCCCGTCCGGCGAAGGCGAGCACCTCTACCTCTACGTGGAGAAGGTCGGGATCGCCACGCCGCAGCTCGTCGAGCACCTTCGGGATGCGGGAGGTATCCCGGAGGCCGAAATCGGAACGGCCGGCCTCAAGGACAAGCGCGCGGTCGCGCGACAGTGGATTAGCATCCCGCGTCGCTGCCAGGAGCGGGCCGCAGTCTTGGAAGAGTTGGGCGTGCGCATCCTCGATGCCCGGCCGCACCGGAACAAGCTGCGCACCGGACACCTCGCCGGCAACCGCTTCCGCGTGCACATCCGTGCCGCCCGGGACGCGGAGTCCGCTCGGCGCATCCTCGCTCGGCTCGCCGCCGAAGGCGTGCCGAACTACTTCGGCCCGCAGCGCTTCGGACGGGAGGGCGAGAACGCGGTGAAGGGCCTCGCCGTCCTCCGCGGTCGCCGCTTCGGCCCGCGCTGGCTCGAGCGGTTGCTCGTCTCCAGCGTGCAGTCGCTCCTCTTCAACGAATGGCTCGCCGAGCGGATGCGGCGGGGGCTCTTCGACCGCTTCCTCGAGGGGGACGTGGCGAAGAAGCACGCCACGGGCGGCGAGTTCACCGTCACCGAACCCGAAACGGAGCGGGAGCGGCTGCTCCGCTTCGAGATATCGCCGACGGGGCCCATTTTCGGCCGGAAGATGCGGGAGGCGGCCGGCCCCGCCCGAGCCTTCGAAGACGAGATCCTCGCCCGCTACGGCCTCGCCCGCCAAGCATTCGGACGCCGCCGGGGCGACCGCCGCTTCGCCCGCGTGCCCCTCCGCGAATGGAGCGTCGAGCCGTCTCCGGAAGGCCTCTGGGTATCGTTCGCCCTCCCCAAGGGTGCGTATGCGACCGCGGTCCTTCGCGAGGTGATGAAGGTGCCGCTCGCTCCGGGCGAAGCCGACGAGGCCGACGAGCCGACCGACGAGCTCACCAGCGGTCGGGACTGAACGGCGCGCAACGCGTACGGAAGAGAGCGTCCATCTCGGCGAGTGTTCGGCGGTCGGCCCCTTCGATGAGGCCGGCGGCTGCGAGCTGGGTGGCGCTCCGGTGCCCGAAGAGAAGCTTCGCAAGGGTGTGGACGGTCATCGCCGGTTCCGGGCGCCCAAGTAGGCGGCGAACCGAGACCTCACCGCCCTCGACGCTCAGCTCGTAACCGCCGTCGTTCCAGGCGAGAAGCTCGTCGCGCACCGTGAACTGCACGCGGCCCTCGGCATCGTACCCGCGGGCCGCAAGGGCCGCCGGCACGTCGACGACTCGCGCCAGCATTCCGTCGTAGGCGGTGTCCCGCAGCATACGCGGTTCGACGAGCAGCTCCGGCAGGGGATCGTCGGGCGGTGCGGCCTGCCAGAAAACATAACGGGCGAGGTGCATCCGGGACATCAGGGACCAGAAGGCCCGATAGGCCGTTGGCGTGAGCCACGCCAGGTCGTTCACCACCACGCGCTGTGTCGGCTCTGGCCCTTCGTACGGCCCCGGTCCCGTCGTGTAGATGCAGTAGCCCAACGGCTGGCCCTCCTCCTCGTAGACCACCGCGGCCTTCTGGTCGAGCCTCCCCTCCGGCGGCGCCAGGGCCCCCGCGTCCCACATCGGCCGGCCTCGGTGGACGAAGCCGGTCTTGTCCGCGCGAAAGGCTCGGTAGATCTCCACCAGGAGCCCGAAATCCCGCTCGGGGTCGATTTCCCGGAGGCGCCCGGGCAGGTCGCGCGGATGGGTGAACTGCAGGTAGCGGGGCTCGACCTGGTAACGGTGGTGGGTCGAGACTACCGCGTACCCGAAGCGCTGGTAGATGGCTGCTTGCGAGGCGTACAGCACGGCCAGCGCCCGCTCGCCTCGCTCCTTCAGCTCCTCGAAGTGCCGGCGAACGGCCATGCGCAGGAAGCCGCGTTGGCGGTCGATGGGGTCGGTCGAAACCGTGGTCACACCGGAGATCGGGGTCGAGACGCCGTTCATCCGCATGGTGAGCGGCCACGAGCCGTGGACGGTCGCGAGGCGGTCGTTCTCGAACACGCACAGGGTCATCTCGGGCCGGAGCGCTCGGAATTTCGCCGGGTCCAGCGCGAGGGAGCGGGAGACGAGCCGGGCGACATCGGGCATTTCGTCGGCGGTTGCGGGTCGAAGCTCGATCATGGCCGCAAGTATGGCCTCGGCCGTGACGGGCCGCCACCGGAAGCGTTTGTCACCATTGGCGTCCTGGTGGTTGACGAATCGCCCGACCCTTCGCGACCATCGCTGCGGTCGTGGCGCGGCGCTGCGGCACGCTTCCTTCGAGGAGGAAACGCATGGTGGATTGGCAAGCGGTGGAGCGCGGAGCCTTGGCGGGGGAACCGCTCCCGATCGCGGTGGCGGAGGCGCTGGTGGGCGTTTCCCCGCCGGACCTCCTGCGGCTCGTCGCGATCGCGCACGCGGCGCGGCTTCGGCATCACGGACCCGGCACCGAGCTGGAGGCGCTCATCAGCGCGAAAACCGGCGGCTGCCCCGAGGATTGTCGCTTCTGCTCGCAATCGATGCATTTCGAAACCGGCGTCGCGGCCCACCCCTTTCTCGACCCCGACGAGGTGGTGCGCCGTGCCCTCGAAGCCGAAGCGCAGGGAGCGCGCCAGTTCTGCATCGTCGCTGCGGTGCGCGGGCCGAACGAACGTCTCCTGCGCTCCGCCATCGCGGCGGTCGAAGCGGTGCGGACGCGGACGTCGCTCGAGGTCCACGCCTCGCTGGGGATCCTCGCGCCGGACGATGCGCGCCGCCTCGCCGCCGCCGGTGTGCGGCGCTACAACCACAACCTCGAGACGGCCCGGAGCTTCTTCCCACGGGTGGTCACGACGCACACCTGGGAGGAGCGGTACCGCACCTGCATCTACGCTCGAGAAGCGGGGATGGAGGTGTGCTCGGGCGGCATATTCGGCATGGGCGAAGGCTGGCCCGAGCGCCTCGAGTTCGCCGAACAGCTCCGAACCCTCGACCCCGCCGAAATCCCCATCAACTTCCTGGACCCTCGGCCTGGCACGCCGCTCGGCGGGCGGCCCTTGCTCGAACCGCTGGAGGCGGTCCACATCATCGCCCTCTTCCGCTTGCTCTTTCCCCGCGCCAGCATCCGGGTCTCCGGCGGTCGCGAACGAGTCCTCCGCGACCTCCAGGCGCTCGCGCTGCTCGCCGGTGCGAACGGAATCGTGCTCGGGAACTACCTCACCACCCGCGGCCGCAGCGCCGCCGACGACCTCCAGATGTTGCGGGACCTCGGCCTCACCGACCCCGATGCGTAGGCTGTCCGTATACTCCGAACCGTGCGTCCCCTCGAAGACATCGTCGTACTCGACTTGACGTGGGTCCTTGCCGGGCCCTTCGCCTCCATGCTGCTCTGCGACCTCGGGGCCGATGTAATCAAGGTCGAGCGCCCACCTTGGGGGGACATCTCCCGCACCACGGGTCCGTACCAGAACGGCTTCAGCGGCTACTTCTTCAGCATCAACCGGGGGAAGCGCTCCATCGCCATCGACCTGCGCCATCCCGAGGGGCGAGAGCTCTTCCTGCGGCTTGCCGAACGGGCCGACGTGGTGATGGAGAACTTCACCCCAGGAACGATGGAGAAGCTTGGGCTCGGCTACGACGTGCTCTCCGCCCGGAACCCGCGGCTCGTGTACGCGTCCACCTCGGGCTTCGGCCAAACGGGTCCGTACCGCACCCGCCCCGCCCTCGACATCATCGTCCAGGCGATGGGAGGTGCGATGTCGATTACCGGGGAGCCGGGCGGCCGGCCCGTGCGCCCCGGCGTCTCCTACGGGGACGTCGCCGCCGGGCTCTTCACCGTCATCGGCATCCTGGCGGCACTTCACGAGCGGGAGCGTACCGGCCGCGGGCAGGCGGTCGACATCTCCATGCTCGATTGCCAGGTCACGGTGATGGAGAACGCCATCATGCGCTACTTCGTCACCGGTGAGGTTCCTGGCCCGCTCGGCACCCGCCACCCGAGCGCTACCCCGTTCCAGGCTTTCCCCACCGCCGACGGCTACCTCGTCGTGGCGCTCGGTTTCGGCGAAGAGAACCAGTGGAACCTCCTCTGCGGCATCCTGGGCTTGCCCGAGCTCATTGACGACCCACGCTTCGATACCGGGCCGAAGCGGACGGCGCACCACGCGGAGCTCGAACCGATCCTCCAGGCGGCCTTCCGCAAGCGGACGACGGCCGAGTGGCTCGCCGAGCTCGAAGCGGTCGGGATCCCCTGCGGGCCCATCAACCGCGTGCCGGAGGTTGTGGCCGACCCCCAGGTCCAACATCGGAACATGATCGTCCCGGTGCACCACCACAAGGCCGGCACCATCCCCATCGCGAACACGCCCTTCAAGTTCTCGGCCTCCGAAGCCGGCATCAAAGGCCCTCCCCCCGACTTCGGCCAGCACACGCGCGAGGTGCTGCGGGAATTCCTCGGGCTTGGCGATGCTGCCATCGACGATCTCGTCGCCCGCGGCGTCGTGGCGACCGAGGGCGGGCCCGACCTCTCGCTGATTACCTGAACCCGCCCCGGTAGAGCCGATGGCGGGCGATGTACCGGACCACCTCTGCCGGCGCTGCCCGTGGGCGAAGGCCGCTGGCCGCCCGAAAGCGGATTTCGGTCGACGAGACCGCGGCCGTCCACGCCGGCAGTTCGAGCGTGAGGATGTGCTCTCGCCAGTGCCGTGCAGGGCCGGCCAGCACCTGCTCGATCGCCTCCCGGCCTCCGGGGCCTCGTTCCGCGGCGAGCAAACGGTGACTGCGAAAGAAGCGCTCGAGGGCAGCTTCCATCTCGCCCTCCTCGTAGTAACGGGGCTCGAAGAGTCGGACGAGCGTATCGTGCCCCACCACGAAGTCGAAGCTCGCTTCGGGATAGGCCCGTTGCAGCGCTGCCGACTGATCCGCGAGCAAGGCAGCGTTCGTAGCGACCACGGCGAGGTGCGCGTTCTCTCGGGCAACCGCGAGCAGCATGCCCGCCCGGTGATGGAGCGGCGCACCCGCCAGCGGTTTGTCCGCGTTCCGCGTACCGAGGAGCGCGACGACGGTATCGGCTCCGACAGTCGCGGCCGCACGTTCGAGAAGGGCGAAATGGGCAGCCGTGGGCGGGTTGAAGGAGGAAGGAAGCACCACGGCGCGCCCTGCCAGCGGCTCGGAACGGTCCAATCGCACCACCGCTGCCACGGGAAAGGCGTCGAGACGCGCCAGCGTACGGGCAAGGGCCAAGGGCGTCACGTCCGCACTCCTTCCCGTAGCCTCGCTGCCCGCAGGTAGGCCACGGCCTCGGCCGTTCGTTCGGCGGCGAGCTCCACCTCCTCCTCAGTGGTGCCTTCGCCCAGGCTGAAGCGGATGCTCCCCGCAGCGGCGCGGATGGGGACGCCCATGGCGAGGAGCACGTGCGAGGGCTCCCACGTGGAGTTCGAACAGGCGCTACCGGAGCTCACCGCAACGCCGCGTTCGTCGAGGGCCCGGACCAGGGACTCGCTGTCGATGCCTTCGAAGGCGACGTTGAGGATGTGCGGGAGGCATTCCTCCTGACAACCGTTGACCGACGCCCGGGGCACCCGGCGGAGGAGCGCCTCGCGCAGGCGCTCCCGGAGGGACCGCACGCGCACGCGGCGCTCCGGAATCCCCCTCGTTGCCTCTGCCAGGGCGGCCGCGGTTCCCGCGATGCCCGCGACGTTCTCCGTTCCCGCCCGCTTCTGGTGCTCCTGCCCGCCGCCGGCGAGGAGCGGCTGGAAGGGAGTGCCTCGCCGCAGGAAGAGGATGCCCGACCCCTTCGGCCCGCCGAACTTGTGCGCGGAGAGACTGAGGGCATCCACTCCGAGAGCGCGGACGTCAAGCGGGAGCCAGCCGACCGCCTGGACGGCGTCCGTGTGCAGCATGGGGCGATGCCCGGTCCGGGCTTCGAAAGCGCGGATGGCTTCGCCAACCGCCTCTACCGGCTGGATGGTGCCGACCTCGTTGTTCGCGAGCATGATGCTCACGAGGACCGTGTCCGTACGGAGGGCGGCCTCCACATCTTCGACGTGGACGCGCCCCCGCCGGTCACAGCCGACGTAGGTGACGTCGAACCCCAGGGTTTCGAGTGTCTGGGCGGCATGCAGCCCGGCGTGGTGCTCGATCGAGGTTGTGATGACGTGAGCACCGAGTCCGCCCCGCCGCATCGCTGCGGCAATACCGAGGAGCGCCGCGTTGATGCTCTCCGTCCCGCCGCTCGTGAAGATAATTTCGCGTGGCTCGGCGCCCAGACATTCGGCCACGGTGCGTCGGGCGGCATCGAGGGCGGACTGCGCGCGGCGCCCGAGCTCATACAACCCGCTGGGGTTGCCGAACTCCGGGCCGAGGAACGGCTCCATGGCCGCGCGGGCCCGAGGGGAGAGCGGGGTAGTGGCGGCGTGGTCGAGGTAGATCACGGTGTCATCATACGCCCCGCCTCGCCCCCCGGCCGTTGAGCATGCGGTTCCCGAGTCGCTACGCTGCCCGCGTGGCCATCGAATCGCTCCTTACTGAAGAGCTCCGCTCCTTCATCGGCCGCAGTGGTCCGGAAGTCACGGTGTACGTCAGCGCGGGGGCCGTCGAGCGTGCCGCCGACGTCTTCCGCGGTACCCGAGAGGGGCTCGCGCTCGCGCCAGGCGCGCCCGTCCCCGGGTTCGTACTCGCCGCGCTGGAGTCCGACGTTCCTCGGGTCGCTCCTCCGGAGCCCCTGCCGAAGAGCCTGTTGGTCTCCAACGAGTGGCATTTCGAGCGGCCGCTTCGCTTGGGCGAGGCGCTGACGGCACAAGCGAAGGTTGCGGACATCACCGAACGCCTCGGCGGCCGGTTCGGTCAGGCGCTCTACGTGCGCACCGAGGTCGAGTTCCGCGACGATGCGGGCGCCCTGGTGGCGCGCTCCTCCATGACGCTGATGCATTACGACCCGTCCGGCGCGTCCCCTGCCGGGGAGGAGGAGTCGTGAGCGCCTCGCCCTGGGAGGAGGGACGCGAGCTCCCGCCGTTCGAGGTGGCGGCGACGATGGAGCGGGTAATCCGCTACTGCGGGCTGAGCTGGAACTTCCCTCCCTTCTTCTACGACCCCGAAGCCGCCCGGGCGCAAGGGATGCCGGGCCCCCTCGTTCCAGGTCCCCTCAAGCTCGGCCTCCTCTACGCCGCGGTCGAACATTGGCTCCAGGGCCAAGGGTGGGTGCGGGACGTCCGTGCGGCGCACCGCCGCCCCGACCTTGTGGGGACGAAGCTCCGGATCGTTGGCCGCGTCGCACGGGTGTATGCGGAGGAGGGACGCCCGCGCGCCGATCTCGAGCTGGCGGTCCTCGACGAGGAGGGCCACCCCACCGTCCGCGGGTTCGCCAGCGTGGAGTTCGGGGCCGGTCCGTAGCTAGCCCTGCTTCGACGAGGAAACGGGGACGCTGCCTGCGTGCATTCCCCCAGGTTGCGCGCGCCTGAGAGCGCACACGCTGGCCGTAAGCGCTGCGAGGGTGCAGGGTGGCGCCGTTGTGGCCGGGTGGGCATTGCAGCCCGGGTCTCCCGGTCCGCGCACATTCGGCTGCGCCACGGCTGGCGCGGTGGTGGCGCGCGGGCATTGGAGCCGCTCGCGAAGTCCCGGTGCGGGCTTCACGCGGAGCGCCTTGCGCCGCGTCTCGGACCTGCTCGGAGAGCGTGGGCGGTGCGGCGAAGGAGATTCGCGAGGGATGGTTCGCGCCGGGCGAACACTCACCCCACGAGTTCGGGTACACTCCCCCAGAACGTCTGCTCGGGAGGAATCGCACATGGACCCGCAGGTCGAAGCCCTGCTGCAGATGATGCAGGCCCAGGCGCGGGCGGCTGGGCAGCGGCCACTCCACGAGCTCTCCCCCCAGGAGGCACGCCAGCAGGCTGAGCTCGCGTTCGCTGCGTTCAATCAGCCGCTTCCCACGTCGGTTTCCGTGAGCGACCTCACGCTCCCGGGCCCTGCGGGGCTCCTCCGGGCGAAGCTCTTCCGCCCCCAGGGCGAGGGGACACTCCCGCTCCTCGTCTACTTCCACGGCGGCGGCTGGGTCATCGGCAGCCCCGAGACGCACGCGAAGCTGTGCGCCGAGCTTGCCGAGGGCGCCGGCTGCCTCGTCCTCTCGGTCGACTACCGCCTTGCCCCGGAGCACCCTGCTCCAGCGCCGCTCGACGATTGCACGGCGGCGGTACGGTGGGCGTTCGCCAACGCTGCTGCCCTGGGCGCCGACGCGAGTCGGATCGCCGTCGGCGGCGACTCGGCAGGCGCGAACCTCGCGGCGGCGGCCTGCCTGCGGCTGCGCGACGGAGGGGGGCCTCTACCGCGCTTCCAGCTCCTCCTCTACGGGGTCTTCCAGCGGAAGCTCGACAGCCCCTCGATGATCGAGAACGCGGAGGGGAAAATCCTCACGCGTGAGGCCATGGCCTGGTTCTGGAACCACTACCTCTCGGGCGGAGCGAGCGATACCGACCCCTATGTCGCGCCCGTGCATGGGGACCTGCGCGGCTTGCCGCCGGCCTTCCTCATCGTCGGGACGCTCGACCCGCTGCTGGACGACTCCCGCGCGTACGCCGCGAAGCTCGAGGCGGCCGGTGTGCCCGTGAAGCTCTCAATCTACGAGGACCAGCCGCACATCTTCCTGCAGCTCACGGCGCTCCTCGACCGGGCCAAGGAAGGCTTGAGCGAGACCTGCGCGGCATTGCGCGAAGGTCTCGCAGCCTAGCCCCGCCCGTGGCTTCGGGTACCAGTCCTCTCAGTCCAAGAGAATTCCGAACAGCCCCGCTCCCATCGGCGCGTCACGCTGGTCGCTGGCGAGCGCGATGATCCCCAGCACCAGGACCATCACCGTGAAGCCGACGATGGCGGAAACTGCCACCTGCTTCGAGTCCGCCCCCGTGGCCGACTGGACAGCGTAGAACATCATCGTGAGGACCAGCGCCAGCGGCACGATGGCGAAGACGGGATAGATGACGCTCAGGAACATGAGCACCGAGAGTGCGAGCGGTGTAGCGGCGTACCCCAGCGTCCGCAGGAGCGCCTGGAGGTCGGCAGTCACGCGGTAGAGCTGGGCCAGAACCACGTAGATGACGAGCCCGGCGACCAGGTACATGCCGAAGAGAAACACCGAGCCCAGGACGAGGGTGTTGAGAATGAGGGAGTCGAGCTCGCGGTCGGGAATCACCTGCCACCACAGCGTGGCGCCGAGACCGGCGAGCACCGACGCGATGGCTGCCAGGACGAGCGCGGGAATCGTCTCGTTGGGGTCGTCCCGGACTTCGTCAAAGACCGACGTGTCCAGTTGCGCGAGCCGCAACAACCGGTTGAGTGTGTTCTGCAGGTCCATCGCCCTCTTCTCCTGTCCCGAAATCGACCGCGGCCGCCTTGCTCGCCCGCGGGTCGTCCGCTTGCGAACCGCAGGTCTGCGATCGCGCGCAACTATAGCACAGGTGCGCAATGGGTGGTAATGGGCGTTATCCCTTTATCAGTTCCTCTCACAGCGGCCGTTTCCCTGGAACGCCGGGTCGGCGCGGATACCGATCCGGTGTGGGGCGCACCTTTCGGAACCGGGCCACGACGATCGTTCCGCTGATCGTCGGGCGCATGGGCACCGCCCCTTCGTACTCGACGCCGAGCTCCGACATGGCGCGTTCGGCAGCCCGAAGCTCTTCGCGGAAGCTGGATCCCTTCGGGAGGATGACGGGAGCGCCGAGGGCGGCGAAGGGGGCCGTGTACTCCAGGGCTTCGCGCAGTGGTGCCACGGCCCGCGCCGTGACCAGGTTGGCAGACTCCCGCAGGGGACCACGGCCCAGCGTCTCTGCCCGCTCGGGATGGACCGCGGCTCGCTCCAGCCCAAGGCCGGCGGCGATGGTGGCCAGCACGCGGGCGCGCTTCTGCAGGGGCTCGACGAGATGCACCTCCCACTCCGGGAACACGGCGGCGATGACGAGGCCCGGGAATCCGCCGCCCGAGCCCACGTCGACGACCGGCGGGCCGCCGCCTGCGTCGAGGCTGATGCGCAGGATCTCGAGTGACTCGGCGAAGTGGCGCCGCACCATCTCCTCGGGTGGGACGGACGTGGTGCGGACTTCGGCCGCCGCGAGCATCGCCGCGTGCGCGCGTAAGCGGGGGAGCCAGGCCTCCGGGTTGCCGATGGTGGAGAAGTGTGCCGCCAGCCACTCCCAGGTCGCGTGCCGCTCGTCCACGCTGCCTCCCCCGTTTTGGGGAGGGATGATACGCTGGTTTCGTGCCGGATTCCCAGCCGACGGTGCTCGACCCCACGCTCGGAGAGGCGCTGGAGGAGTTCTTGGCATCCCTGAAGCCCCCACAGGCCCTCGCCTACGGGGGTTGGGTGCGAAAGTACGTGGAATTCGCCGGTGCCGACATGCGGGTGTCAGCGCTCACCGGCGCGAGGGTGGAGTCGTACGCTGCGTCGCAGCTCTCGCCGAGCGACCCGAACATCGAACAGCGCATCGAGGCCCTCAAGCGCTGGTTCCAGTTCCTGAAGAAGCGCGGTTACGCCTCGCAGAATTTCGGGGTGCACCTCCGCGTACGTGCCGCGGGGAAGAAAGCCACCGCCGGCCACCGGAGCCAAGGGGCGAAGGTGAAGCCGGTCGAGCTCACCGAGGCTGGTCTCGCCGCTCTCAAGGCCGAGCTGGCCGAGCTCGAGAGGCAGCGGGTCGAGCTGGTGAAGGCGGTGGCCCAGGCTCGCGAAGATAAGGACTTCCGCGAGAACGCACCACTCCACGCTGCTCGTGAGGCGCTGGCCTGGAACGAGCAGCGTCGCAAGGAGATCGAGGCCGTGCTTCGCGACGCGGTGGTCGTCGGGTCGGCCAACAACGGGCGGGCCGCGGTCGGCTCCACTGTCTCCATCGTGCGCCTCGACACGGGCGTCCGGGACCGGCTGACGCTCGTCTCGCCGCGGGAGGCCAACCCGGCGCAGAAGAAGATCTCCGTGGAGTCACCCGTGGGCCGGGCGCTCCTCGACCGTGCTCCGGGTGAGGAGGTCGTCGTGCAGACGCCCTCCGGCGAAGTTCACTTCCGCATCGAGGCAATCGAGTAGCCCTGCGCTGTTGGGGCGCTGCCGACGGCCGAGGATCTCGGTATCGGACGCTCCCGAGGAGGGTTGCGATGCTGGTGCGGGGCGAAGTGAAGTGTCTCCATTGCGGCTACGTGAGCGGTACCTGGGTCGGAGCTGCGGGAACGCCGCTGCGCCGGGCCGGTTTCACCCCGAGCCCCGGGGCGCCTGCCGAAGCCATTCCCGACCCCCTGCGCTGCCTCCGGTGCGGCGGTCCCGTCTACCTGGAATCGGCGGCGCCGGTGCTCTCGCCGTCCCGGCTTCAGCGCATCAGGCAGCTTCGGGAGCAGCTCGACGCGCTCGACCTGCGTCGTAAGCGCCGGTCTGCCGCCTGAGCACTCGCATCGGCGGAACGCTGCTCTGTCATCGGCCGTTCCAATGACGGAGGGGGTCACGTCGCTCGTGAAATCTGCCACAATGGAGTCATGAGCCGGACGCTGCGGGGACGGCTGCTCGGCGCGGCCCTGATGCTCCTCGTCGCTGTGGCACTCGCCTCCTGTGCGTCCGGGACGGAGAACCCGGCGGTCGTCCCCACCACCGCGGAGGGGTACCCCATCGTGAACCAGGATCGCCTCCGCTTCATCCCGAAGAAGCTGACGATCCCTGCTGGGCAAACGGTGCTCTTCCGTAACAGCGAAACGGCGATTCACGACGTCCTCGTCGATGGTGTGAACATCTCTGGGAACATGCGCAAAGGCGACGAGGTGGTCTACACCTTCGAATCGACGGGCACGTTCACGATCACGTGCTCCTTCCACCCTCAGATGCGGGCGACGATTGTCGTCGTGCCACCTGAGTCGTTCACGCCGGCGGCGAGGGTCGAGGATTGACCCTTCCTTCGGGGGCTGGTAGAAGCGGAGGGTCGGAGGAGCCCAACGTGATCCACCTCCCCTTGCCGGAAGAGCGCTCCGTGGCCCTCGCGCGCCGGTACGGCACGATTTTGGCGGCGGCCGGGGGTGCGCTCGCCCTCTTCCAGCTCGTCGGCCTCGCCCGCCGCAGTTACTGGGCCGTGGCGGTCCCCGTCGCAGCTGTCACGCTGGCCGGGGCGGGAGCGCTCGTGTGGATAGGGCGGCTCCTGATGACGACTCCCTACGAGCCGGCTGAGTTCTGAGCTTGGAGGCACTGAGCGCGCTCGTAGTAGCAGGCCAGCGCGTTCGCCAGCTCCATCTGTCGGATGCTCGTGCACGGCGGGTCCAGGAGCGCGGGTGAAGCAACCACGATTGCGAGGCACTTCGCCCGTGACGTGGCAACGTTCAACCGGTTGAGGCTGTAGAGGAACTCCATACCCAGGGGCGCGTCCTCCTTCGAGCTGGAGGTCATCGAGTAGACGACCACCGGAGCCTCCTGCCCCTGGAACTTGTCCACCGTGCCGACGCGGAATGATTCGCCGAGCTTCTCCTTCAGCAGGCGAACCTGCAGGTTGTACGGGGCGATCACCAGGACGTCCTCGGGGCGAAGCGGCCGGCTCGTTCCGTCACGGTCGACCCAGCTTGCGCCGTCGCGTGTGAGATGGCAGCAGAGCTGGGCGATGGCCTTTGCCTCCTCTTCGCTGAGGACGTCGCACCCCTCGTGGCGGACGGGCACGAAGACGAGCCCAGCCTCCGGGAAACCCGGAACCTCGACACGCTGCCTCTCACACCCGGGGGCAGCCTTCAGGCGGCCGTCGTAGAAGAGCTCGGAGGTGAACTCGCAGATGGAGGGATGGAGTCGCCAGGTCTGTTCGAGGAAGAGGCCGCGCTCGGGAGGGATCGTGTCCTTGTCGCCGAGCAGGTGGGCCAGCGCGGAGCGGTCAGTCCCTGGCGGATGCGTAGCCAGGAGCGGCTGGTCGAGCTGCTGGGGGTCGCCCACGAGCACGACGCTCCGTGCCGCCATGGCGGCGACGAGCGCGTTCGCCAGCGAAAGCTGTCCCGCCTCGTCGATGAAGAGCACGTCAACGGGGTCGAGATTCGGGCTCGCCCAGAACCACACGGTGCCGCCGGCTACGTCCACCTCACCGGCGTTCACGGCCTCGATCCCCTTCGAGCCCGCCAGATTCCGCCAGCCGTGACGCGGCTTGGTGCCGCCCAGGCGCTGCCCGATGGCGAGGCGGACCTTCCGGTTCCGTGCCTCTTCATCCACCCGCTCGAGGAGCGTCGTGATCACGCTGTGGCTGTTCGCGGTGACCCCGACCCGCTTCCCTCTGCGGGCCAGCTCGACGATGAGCGTCGCGGCGAGCGTCGTCTTCCCCGAGCCAGGCGGTCCCTGAATGGCGAGGCAGCTCTCGTCGAGGAGCGGGACAAGCCGGAGGGCCGCGTCACGCGCGCTCTCGCCGGGCCCTACAAGCGGAGCCCCAGGGGGTTGGCCGCAGCGCGGCAGCGACCGCAGCAGCAGCTCGCGCGCCGCACGGTACCGTCCGGGGCCTTCGATGCCGCGTTCCGCGACGTGCTCGGCCAGTTCACGGAGCCTCGCCTCGATGGTCCCGGTGTCGTAGATCTCGAAGGGGACGAGCGCGCGAGGTGGCGAAACGTCGCCGTCCTTGGTCCTTCGGACGGTCACCACGTGCTCTGCCTCGTCGATCGCTTGGACGGTGCACTCTTCGAGCGTGTAAGGGTCGCGTGCCCTGTCGCCCGGCGAGAGTCGGTGCTCTTGGGGCGGGAAGCGGAATCGCCAGGAAGGCTTCCCCCGACTGTTCGGCACGGTTCCCAGGAACTCGAGGTCGCCGAGGGCCGTGCTGTCGAGGACGATCTCAGCGGGAGTCATCTCCCTGTAGGCGAAGACGCGCCACCAGGCGGCCCGCATCTCGCGCCGGTGCCAGGACAGCAAATGCCCGAGGATCCAGCGCGCCTGCTCCGCTTCGCTCCGTTCTCCTGGTGAGGCCGGGACCCCGTCCGTGAGGCGCCGGAAGAGGGCCGCCGTCTCGTCGAGCTCCTGCTCGGTCGCTTCGCTGGCATCAGGCCGTTTCGGTGCTGGTCGGGGAAGGCTCTCTCCCCTCTGCCTCTCCAGCTCCGCTCGACGCTCCTCGAGCCAATCGCGCAGGGCAGCGGCCGAGCGGCAGTCGTCCTTGTTGTACTCCTCGATCGTCTGTAGGAGGTCTCCGTTGGGCGTCTCCTCGCTGCCGAGTTCGAGCCAGCGCTCGAACGCTTCGATGCTGGCGCCCGCGTCCCTGAGCGTTGCCCGCCGCTGGAATCCGTAGAGCGGTTCGAGCTGCTTGATGGAGTAGCTCTCCACGGAGGCGCGAAGCCCCTGTCGTACGACGCGGTAGAGGTCCACAAACGCCTCGGCGCGAAGCAGCTCGTCCAGCTCACGCTCCCGGGTCCCGAAGCGAGCGGCGAGACGCTTGAGTGCCGCGGGCTCGTAGGCGCCGAAATGGTAGACGTGCATTCCCGTGGTGCCGTCCTCGCGCAGGGCCTTGCTGAAGCGGTCGTGGAGGAAGTCGATGGTTCTTTCGAACGCCTCCTGCTCGGCCTCACGGGTCACGCGGCCGTTCCCGTCGATGCTCCAGAAGCGGTGGTAGTTCTCGGCCTCCTGGTCCCCTCGTTCGAAGATGCCGAAGAGGTACTCGACGCCACCATCCAACGCGAAGGGGTCGCCCTCGATGTCGAAGAACAGGTCCGCGGGGCTTGGTTGGGGGAGAGCGGCCAACCCCTCCACGGCGAAGGTCCCGGCCTCGTCCTTGCGTGGCTCCAGGAGCTCGTACCGAAGTTGGCCGTCTCGTTCGGCGTCGACCTGCAGGCGGGCCTGCAGGTGGAGGCGGGAGTACGCCTCACGGGAGCGGGTGGGAATCGCGTTCTCAAGCCTCTCCCACTGCGTATCGGCGAACTGGGTCCGTGTTGCGACCCCGGCCTCGGTGAGACGTCGGCGTTGGGGGCTGCCCATGCCCGCCACCAGGGAGAGGTGGTCGGCCTGGCGGCGAAGGTTGTCGCAGTGGAGGCGCCAGGCACACACCTCGCAGTGCTCGACGGGGTCCGGAGCTCCGTTCTGGGCCTCGAATTCCCCGTTGTCGAGCGCTGCTTCGAACCGCTTGCGGAGTCGGCGATACCACGAGGCGTACCGCTTCACGGGGAACGAACGGACTTCGCGTCGGCTGCCGCCCAGCGCGAGGTGAACGGTTCCTCCCGATACGCCCTGAACCGTCGCGAGGAGGTCGTCGTAGAAGAGCACCTGCAGGAGGGCGCCCGCCTTCGCCTCGCGCGCCAGCTTCGTATCCCAGACTTCGTAACACCAGTCGCCGAAGGAGCTCTTCCGAGCGTCGCTGCGGATGAGGAAGTCGGCGTGGCCGCGGCGCCGACCGTCGAAGAAGGTGGCCTGGTAGATGACGTCGGCGCCCTCGCGCATCGCTTTCCGTGTGCATTCGGCGGCGAGCCGCAGACGTTCGGCCTTGTCTTCGACCGAGCCGTCGGGTTGGATTTTGACGACGCCCCTCCCCTCACTGCGCAGCGCTTCCAGGAACCGCTCTTCGTGCTGCTGGCCGCGTTGGACGAGGCGGTCCAGGGTAGGGTCGCGGAATTCGGGGCGCGGAAGGGTGCCCTTGGCTGCGGCGAGCTCGAGGCGGGGGAGCTGCGGGCAGAGGGCAAACCCCACCAGGTCACGGGCTGCGTAGACGAGTTTGCCGTCGAGCTCCTGCACGTCCGCTCCTTTCGGGCTTCAGGGGGAGAGCCGCATTCCGTCGCCGATTCGGACGATCACGTCTATCCCGTCGACGTGTTCGCTCCCCCGGTCGAGCATCCTCAGGTTCGTGAGGCGGGCGAGTTTTCGAGCCGTGTACGGTTTCCCGGTGAGGTCGACGACGCCCGGCGGGCCGCTGGCGCCGTTGACCAGCCGGATATACTGGGGCGGCACGCCGTACTGCTCCAGGCGCTGCCGCACCTGGGCCGCAAGCTCCTCCGCGCCGGGAGGGTATTCGAGTGCGATCACGGGGCGCTCGTCGCGCGTTAGGGGGTCGGCGAGGAACTCGTCGATGATGGCGTACACCTGGTCCCAGCGGGGCAGGAGGATGAGCTGCCCGTCCTCGGAGATCGACCCGTAGGTGGCTGGGCCCAGGGAGTACGTCTCGATGCGCTCGTAGTCGAGTCGCTGGGCGAGAAGAGCGTAGCCGGGGATGAGGCCGGTATCGATGTCCGTCTGCACCGCGTCGCGGTACGCGGACCAGAGCTCGGGAATGCGTGTGAGCCAACCGAGGCTGAGGGCCTTGGCGATTGCCGCACGGATGACCAGCTGTTGCCGCTCGATACGCTTCAGGTCGCCGTCGGCCCGCGTGCGGGAGTAGGCGAGCGCTTGCTGGCCGTCGAAGTGGTGGAGGCCGGCCGTGACAGTCCGGTTGGGGAAGATCTCGAGGACATCGGTGCCCCAGTCGGAAATCGTCTCCGGCACGTTCACGTCGATGCCCCCGAGCGCGTCGATGAGCCGCACGAAGCCCGTCCAGTCGACCACCACGTAGTGGTGGATGCGGATCCCGAAGGTCCTTTGCACCGTGGCGATGGCCGCGGCTGGCCCTCCCCCCGGGTACCGTTGCGAGATGCCGTACGAGAAGGCGGCGTTGATTTTCGCCTCGACCCAGAACTCGTCGCTCCCGTACGGGACCTCGGTCCAGAAGTCCCTTGGAATGGCGAGCATCTGGAGCCGGCCGTGGAAGGTGTCGATGCTGGCGATGAACATCGTGTCCGAACGTGCCGGAGAGTCCGGCGGCTCGTACGGACGGCGGTCGAGGCCCATCACGAGGATGTTGATACGGTCGCTGGGCTTCCAAACCTGCTCGTCGGGAGCGGGCACTCCCGGTACGGAGACGCTCGCTCCCAGGTTGGTGCCGGGCACGAAGATCGGCACGCTCGGTACGGCTGCCTCGTTTCCCGGGAGGACGTACCGGTCGATGCGGGTGAAAGTGAGGAGGGAGAGGTAGACGGCCAGGGCGGCGCCGAGGAAAATGGCGGCCGCAGCGCCCACGCGCCGGATGCGTTGCCTGGTGCCCACCGGAATGTCGCGCCCGCTTTTCCGGCGATCCTGAGCGCCGCGCGCACCCCCGTCAAGCCTCGAAGAGGATTCGCGTGCCGTATCGACTTCTCGTTGCCGACGGCGTCCTCGCGCTCCCCGGGGGGCCGATGCGCGCTGCCCTTCTCTGCGACGCGAACCGAATCGTCGCGATCGGCCGGGAGGTGGAGGACCCCGCCGCCGCCGTCCTTGACGCCCAAGGGCTCACGGTGGCGCCCGGCTTCGTGGAAATCCACGTTCACGGTGGCGGCGGAGCCTCCTTTCTGCCGCCGGGACCGGGCGACCTCGAACGATACGCTCGCTGGGCACCCGCTCACGGTGTCACCGCCTTCGCGGCCAGCGTCGCCGCGCCGTCGGTGGAATCGCTGGTCGCGGCGCTCCAACTGCCGTTCGCCGGCTCGCCTGAAGGCGCCGACTTCCTGGGGTTCCACCTGGAGGGGCCGTTCCTCAATCCAGCCCGCCGGGGCGCGTTCCCGGCGGAGTGGCTCTCGTTGCCGGACCGAGGTCTCTTCGAACGGCTCGCGGAGGCGGCGGGCGGGCGCTTGCGGATGATGACGGTTGCGCCCGAACTCCCTGGCGCCGCCGACGTTGCCCGCGCCGCGGAAGAAGCCGGCGTGGTCCTGGCGCTTGGGCACACGGACGCATCCTTCGGCCAGGCGGCCGATGCCCTGCAGGGGGCGTTCACCCACGTCACGCACCTCTTCAACGCGATGCGCCCGTTCCACCACCGCGACGGCGGGCCGGTTGCCGCCGCCCTCCTCTCCGGTGCCACCTGCGAGCTCATCGCCGATGGCGAACACGTAGCGCCCGAGGTCCTCCGCTTGGCCTACCGCGTGTTAGGACCGTCCCGCGCCGTTCTCGTCTCCGATGCGGTGCCCGCCTCCGGCCCGGGGCCTATCGCGAGGACGGCCGATGGCACCATCGCCGGGAGCCTTCTCCCCTTCGACGAACACGCCCGTCGGGCCGCCGCCCTCCTCGGCGTCGACGTTTCCGCCC
>Ga0197143_1000249_pt1 | contig 63703 bp, 56 predicted proteins | sample GBS70_MetaG_FD_148603 | JGI IMG/M metagenome (GOLD analysis project Ga0197143, IMG submission 148603) | Sediment microbial communities from Great Boiling Springs, Gerlach, Nevada, United States - GBS 70_MetaG | ecosystem: Environmental > Aquatic > Thermal springs > Hot (42-90C) > Sediment...
CTTCTCCATACTCTTATTCATACCCAACACATTCTTGGTATACTCCTTCCAGACACCATATGCTATTGGGTTTTGATTTACTCTCATTCTAACCTCCTTGCTTTATCTCTCCTTGGAAGGATTCCTCGGTATCCTTCCTTAACCGTTCAGGGTTTCCTGGGATTACCCTGAAAAACCCTTTTACTTTTTATCTATATTATCGTTATTTTTTTCATTTTTTTTAAATTCATTAATTAAAATTTCCCATGTTTCTTTTAGGTCCTTTATAATTGTTTCTGCATCAATAATAAATTTTTTATCTTTTTTTATATTTGCTTGAATTAAACACCAATAAACATATTCATATAATCTAAAAAGATTTTGAGAAATTTCTCCTCCCTTTTCCATATCAAGAGAATTAATTAGTTCAGAAACAATTTCCTGGGCATGTAAAAGAGAAGTTGTAATTTTTTCATATTTTGAAGGTGATTTTTCATCAAAAATTTCTTTTGTTTTTTCAAGTAATTGAAGAAGATGCTCATAAAGCAAGTTTATTAATTCATATGGTCTTGCTGTCTGTAGTTTTGTATTAGTGTATATATTCATCCTTTACCTCCTTTAAAATACTTTTTAATTCTTCACATCCAACATATATTCCAGAATAGACCTCTTTTTGAAATCTTATCCAATTTTGGCTATCTTTTTCATCTGATAATTTCCAGAATTCTCCCATTATATAAGGTATGAGTATTTTTGGTGACATTAAACTTTCTATTTTTTTTTCATATTTAAATATTTTTTTATTCAGTTTTTCCATTTCTTTTAGTATTTCTTGTCCTTTCCCAATTTTAAATTCAATTAAAGCACTATTACATAATTGAATACCTTTAATTGAAAGTTTTTCTATATCTTTAATTTCTTTTTCCATTTTTTTTATTTTATTTTTAATTTGATTTTTATTATATCCTTTAAAACTATTAAAAATTTTTTTAATTTTTGAAGTTATATCAATTTCATTTTTTAAATAGTTTTTAATTACAATTTCTGGTGTTAAAAGTTCAGTTCCTTCTATTTTTGCTCCTCCATATGTGCAATTTATAAATTTTGTTTTTTCATTATTATTTTTGATATAGTTTGAAACTATTTTTAAATACAAGTAATATACTTTATCTGTCTTAACTTTTTCTTTGTAATTTCCTTCAACTTCAATAAGATTTAATTCATCATATTTTTCTTCAAATATTTTAAATTTATTATCAATTTTTTCATAAAAAGAATTGCTTACATGATGCTTTTTCCCATCAAAAGAAAAATCAAATCCCATTAAAATAATAGGGTCACATCCACAATATAAAAGAAAACTTAAAAGTGAAGTTGCAACAGTTCCTGATACAAAAATATTTCCTTTTTTTTCTATATCTTTATAAGAAGGTGTAATTTCAAAAAATATTACTCTATCTTTAAATAGTTTAACAACTTCTGGATATGTATGCTCATTTGCAAGAAGATATATTCCATCAATATCAACATCTTTAAATTGCTCAATTGTTATTGGTTGGGGGTCAACAGAAGCAACAATATCTGGTTTTATTCCTTTATTTATAAGTGGTTTTAAACTTGTAGGAGCAGATATTATAAGAGATTTATTTTTAAAATATTTTATATAATCAATTGTTTTATCAAGAGATGGTCCTGAAGCAACTGCAAGACCGGGAATCCCTTTAAATTTATTTTTAAATGATTTAACTTTTCCAGAATTAATCCAATATTTTAGATTTAAAATTGTATTTCTAAAATGATAATCTCTAAAACTGACAATTGTAGAAAGATTTAAACGGATACTATTAAAGGCATCATTGATATCTTTAAAAATTTTATTATAGATTTGGAAATTGAAAAATAAATTTGGATTTATATATATTTTTATTTGTCTTCCTGAATATAATGAATTTCTAAAAAATTCATAAATTGGAATTATATTTTCTGAAATTATAAATTGGACTTTATCATATTTTTCATCAAGTTTATTTAAAGATAAAAATGTTTGAAATATCTCTTTTTTTGGTTCAAATACAATAATTTCACTTTCTGGAAATTTACTTATTATTTCATTTAAAATATTTCCAACCCCTAAGCCAATAATTAGAAAATTATATTTCTCATCTGTTCCATTTAAAATAATTTTACTTTCAATTGATGGAGAATAAGAACTTGCAAGTAATAAGTAATTTTCTTCATTTATTTTAATTTTTGATGAAATTTCACCTATTTCTGTTTTAAAAAATATAATATTTTTTGGTGGAAAATTTATATTATTAAAAAATTCTTTCCATTTTTCATTTTTTTTAACTAAAAAATCAATATTTTTATAATAATTTTCTTTAATTAATTCTTCCATTTTTTATTTGTCTTTTTAATTCAGGTATTAATTCAATATATTTATCAAGCAATACTAAAAATTCAAAATAAAAAAAATCAGCAACTTTTATAAAATCATTTTTTTTAATTTCTTCAAGTGCTTCTGAAAGTTTTTCTGAAAATATATTATTTATTTCATACAATTTTCTATTTTCTGTTTGTTTATAAACATCATTCCAAAAGAAGAAAAAATCAGAAAGTATATCTGAAAGGAATTTTATTTTTTCAAAACCGGACTTTAAATCTCCTAAATAAAAAAATTTTGCTGTCTCTATAAAGTCATTTTTTAAATTTTTTATTTCTTTTTTACTACTTTCTAAAACTTCAATTATTATATTATCTTTTTTCATTTATATTTAATCCACTGAAATAATAAAGATTTGCTAATTGTGAATTTAATTGAGAAATTGTTCTGTCCATCGCAATAAAACTTGTCCAATATCTTTCTTCAATAAGTTTTAATCTTTCTTCAAATGTCTTTATATCTTTATTTAACCTATTTATTTCATTATCAATTGTATTTATTCTATTTGAAATTATTCCACCATAAATACCATATCCTTCTTTTGTTAATATATCTAAATAAGAATAAATATCTGTTGTTAATTTTGTAAAAAATTCTTTTGTATTTTCTGGATTTTCTATTATTTTATTTTTTAATTTTGTCTCATCTTTTATTGTATATATCCCTTTTATGTCAGAATTTATACCAAAATCTACAAGGTTATTAAATCCAGTAGGCAAATCACTATAAATTTTGCTCATTTTGCTTCTTAAATTTATAGAGATATCCATTAAAAGTGTTTCTCCATAAAGTGAACCTTTTTCTATTGTCTCTCCTTTTATCTCAATTTTACTTTTTTCTCTTATTTTTAAGAAAACATTATTATAATTTTGTATAAAGTTTTTTATTTGAGAAATAATTTTATCTATATCATTTTCAATTTTTATATTTACATTTCCTGTATTTAAAAAATCTACATAAACACCATTAGCAATTTTAACATTATAATTAGTTTTACTCTCAATTGGTTGATTATTATTAAAACCTTCTACAATATAAGATGCATTTTGACCTAATATTAAATTTGAATTACCTGTTAGTTGTAAGGCAGACATTAAATTCCCTGTTATATCTTCTACAAAAATACCAACCGCACCTGTTTCCTTATTTAAAAGTACTATTCTATCCAGATAACTATCATAATATGCATAAACATTTGCATTTGAAGTGTTAATTTTTCTTATTATTGAATTTAATGTATCTGTTGAATCATAGGAAAATTCTATTCCATTTATTTTAAATGTTCCAGATGAAGAAGGAGTTGTTTGTAATCTTGCATTTTCTATTGTTGCATTTAAGTTTATCACTCCAAGTTTTGTGCTACTACTAACTGTATTTTGTCCTGAACTTAATTTTGCGACTTCTAAAAAATTACTTGAATCATTTGAACTTCCTATAATTATATCTCCATTGTAAGTTAATATAATTTTGTCTTCATTTGAATCATAAGTTGCTGTCATTCCTTCTATTTGATTATTTATTTTCTCTAATATTGTATTTGTTGTATCTGTTTCATTTACTTCTATTTGAACTCCATTTATAGTAAAATAACCATATTTTATTTCTTCTGAATAACCTGCTTGATTTAAAAGTGCATTTGGGTCTATTGGAAGGCCAATATCCTGGTCTCCTTCTCTTCTTGAATATGTTGCAAGTGAATTTATAGTTATATTATATTCTGTTGGTAATGCGTTTTCATCTACTCTAATATTTAAAATTTTCTCATCACTACTATAACCTTTTTTTTGATTCCAAAATGATATTTGTTTTATACTATATACTAAACTTTTTAAAGAAATTAAATCTGTCTTTATATAAGACCATTCATTCCTTTTTGTTGTAAGAGAATTAACTCTATCTTTCATCATATTTAAAGGTTTTTTCTCAACTTCCATAAGTTTATTCAGTACTTCTTCTATATCTATGTTGCTATAAAAATTTGTTATAAAACTAATTCCTCTTATATCAGCCATTTATTCCTCTCCATTATTTTTTATTTCATTTTCTAAATTTATTACTACTTTTGGAGGCAATTTTATAGAGGAGACAATTTTATTTTTTATTTCTTCAGGTGGCTCTTTTCCAGTAAATGGTATAGTTAAGATTTGTTTGCCTGTAATTTTATCTTTAATTACTATAATATATTCACTATCCCAAACCCTCTGAAATATTATTTCTGTTCTCACCTCCATTTTTACCTCCTTCTATAATTGCTTTTTTCATTTCTTTTTTAATCTTTTCCATTAATTCTCCTCTTAGTATTACAACTTCTTTTTTTGCATTTATTCCAATTTTTACTCTTTTTTTTTTTTTATCTACAATCTTAATTTCAATATCATCTCCAATAAAAATACTTTCATTTATTTTCCTGGATAATATAAGCATGATTTATTGGAAAATTTACACTATAATCTTTATAATTTGCAATTATTACTTGTTTTCCAAGATTTTTATTCTGATTTAATACAATTGGTGCAATTAAATTTGCGGTTTGCTCTCTTCTATTTACAATTACTGCCAAAACTATTTCTTTTTCATTTTTTATTTCTAAAGAATTTATCTCTTCATCTGGAATATCTGCACTATAATTTGGACATATTATAAATGGAGAAACAACATAAAAAGAAAAATTTTCATTTTTAGAAACCATCCAATAAAATGGTAATTCATTTGTTCTAACTAAAAAATAAAATTCTTTTAAGTCATGCAGTCCAATTAATCCTTCTGGGAAATAATAAAGATATCTATCTTGATTTTTCATTTCACCCATTTTTCCTTTTGTTATAGTTTTCATTTTAAATAATTTAAAAGGTTATTTTGAAATAATCTTGCAGAAACCATTAAATTTACTTGATAATAATAGTTTATTATATTATATTCAATTGAACCTTTTGCTATATCAAGGTCCTCTATATTTGAAAGTTCTCTGGAAACTACTCCTTCAAAATCACTATTATTTGTATTTAATGCTTCTATTCTTTTTTCTTTCCCACCAATTATAGTATAAATTTCTATTACATTTTCAACTGCTTTATTTAATGAATCCATTGTAATTTCATCAATAGTTCCTGCCATTATTTTATCTCTCACATCTATTATTGCTTGAAAAATATTTATACCTTTATTTACATCTATAAAAAGACCTCTATTTAATGGGTTTAATTGGTTACTACCTACAAAATTTAAATCAAAATCAATACCTGAAATATTTACATTTCTAATCTCACTATTACCATTAAAATTTACTCTATCAGTTCCTATTGTATCTGTACTTGTAACACTATTTATACCAGAATGTAATTTTACTGCTTTTAACCAATTGCTTGTATCTGTATCACTTCCGATTGTTATAGTTCCTGGATATGTTAAAGTAATTCTATCTGTAATAGGGTCATATGTTGCTGTCATTCCTGGGATTGAAGTCATTATTCTATTTAAAACATCATTTGTTGTATCTGCATTTACATCTATATTTATACCAACACCATTGATTGTTATTGTACCAGAAGTTGGGGGTATTTGATAACCAGCAGAATTTAATATAAGATTTGGGTCAATTGGTAGGTGCTCTTTTTCAAATGGTTTTGTTTTTGTTGCTGTTCCTGAATAGACATAAGTATTTTCCCAGATACTATTTCCAATACTTATTAAATTATCTAAAAGATAATTCAATTCTGCAACAAGTGCTTCTTTCATTTCTTCAGAATTTAAACTTCTACCTGTAATTGCTACTTCTTCTGCTCTATGTCCTATATCAACAATTTCTGATAATGTAGATTCATATAAATTAAAAAATGAGGATAAATGTTCACCTACTTGAAAAGATGTCTTTATTTCGCTTAAATAGGTCCTTAATTGCAACGCTCTTACAATTGTTAATGGATTGTCAGATGGATATAATAATTGTTTTCCAGTTGTTATATTTTCCCAATTTTTAAATAATTTATCTTGTATTGTTCCTAATCTCTCCAAATATGTATTTAAAAGTAATTGATTTGATATCCTCATTTTGTAATTATTATCGTTAAGAGGAAGAAAAAACTTAAAATATTTGGGATTGGAATTGTTGTATTATTTTTTTTAATTCAGAAATAGAAAGAATATCTTGATTTAAATCACTTCTATATATAAAGCCTTCTTCAACTTTTTTACTTTTTTTATATTTTTCTAACTTATGATTTTTCCATCCAAATTCAGGCAATATAACAAACCTATTTTTATATATATATGTATTTCTTGCTTCATCTTCAGAAATAAGTGTCTCATGAATTTTTTCTCCTGGTCTTATCCCAATAATTTTTATTTTACATTTTGGTTCAATTGTTTTTACAAGGTCTATTAATTTCATTGATGGGATTTTAGGAACAAAAATTTCTCCACCAACTGCCTCATCTATTGCTTCAATAACAAAATTTACTGCTTGTTTTAATGTAATCCAAAATCTTGTCATTCTTATATCTGTTATTGGAAATTCTTTTATCCCTTCTTTTTTTAAAGATAGAAAATATTCAACAACGCTTCCCCTACTTCCTATAACATTTCCATATCTTACAACTGAAAATAAAGTATTTTTAGTTCCTACATAAGCATTTGCTGCTATTAAAAGTTTTTCCATTACCAATTTTGTAGCACCATATAAATTTATTGGATTAACTGCCTTATCAGTTGAAATTGCTATTACTTTTTTTACTCCTTTATCTATGGCTGCATTTATTATATTTTGGGCTCCTAATATATTTGTATTAACTGCTTCTATTGGGTTATATTCACATAAAGGAACATGTTTTAATGCAGCAGTATGAACTACTATATCAACACCTTCAAATGCTCTATATAATCTATCCTTGTCTCTTATATCACCAATAAAAAATCTTATTGGATATAAAGAAGGAGAATATTTTTTAGATAGTAAATGCTGTTTATATTCATCTCTACTAAAAATAATTACTTTTTTAGGAGAATGGTTTGAAAGAACTTCTTCTAAAAATGCTTTACCAAAAGAGCCAGTCCCTCCTGTTATAAGAACTGTTTTATTTTTCAACATTATTTTTAATATATTTTTAAGAGTGTTTCTATTAATTCAGAAGTAACAGAAATTACTTTTGCTGCTGCCTGATATGCATATTGATATTGTAGTAAATAAGCAACTTCTTCATCTAAATTAACTCCACTTATTGACTCCCATATTTTTTGGATTGATTGTAAAAGGAGATTTTGAGAATTTTGGATACTTTGAGAAGAGGAACTTTCTTTACTAAGTTGTGAGATAATTCCTTGATAATATTCTTCAAAAGTAGTATTTCCTAAACCAAAAATTTGTTGATTTTTAAGATTTATTATATTTAAAAGATTTTTATTATTTCCTGGTTCATTTGGTGCATCAGATGCTGAAATTTTTTCTGCTGTAATAGATGGGTCTAATTTTATATTTAAAGATGCATCAGTTACTCCTACTAATGGTTCAAAAAAATTATTACCAGTAGAGTTGTCAAGACCATAACCCAAAACATGGATATTATTTATTTCAGTAACAAGATTGTAAGCAAGATTATCAATCTTGTTTATATAATCCGGTATAATCTCATCTCTTAAATCAAACCAACTTTTAATTTTTCCAGATGTGAAATTTACTCTTTCTCCTGTCAATTCCCAATAAAGGTAATAATCTCCATCTACATCAGGAATTGCTTCAATTTCAAATTTTTTATTCCTTATAACAAGAGTGCTTCCTCCTATATATACATTTACTGTTCCATCATCATTTCTAATAACATTTACTTTAAAAAGTTCACTCAATTGTCTTATAATTCTATCCTGTTCATTTTTTAATTCATTTGCTATTCTTTCTACTACTGGATATCCAATAATTTTCTCATTTATTTTTGCAAGTTGTTGAGAAAGTAAATTTATCTGATCATTTATTTGAGAAATATTATAATTTAAATAATCTTTTTGGTCTTTTAGTCCTCTATAAGTATAATGAAATCTATCTATTAAAACTTGAGCAACATTTAAAACATGCTCTCTTAAAGAAATTGACTCAGGATTTATTGAAAGTTCTTTTAATGCAGACCAAAAATTATTTAATAATCCATTGATATTTGTATCAGATGGCTCTTGTAATATTCTTTCTATAAGTTGATAATAATTTGTTTTTTCATCCCAATATGTCTTTATTGATGTTTCTTTTTCTACTTGATTTTCTACAAACATATCTATAATTCTTTTTATCTCTTTTGGTCTAACTCCTGTTCCAATTCCTCCATAAGGTGAAGGATATGAAGGATTTTCTTGAAAAATGACTTTTTGTCTTACATATCCTTTTGTTTGAACATTTGCAATATTGTCTCCTGTAATTTCACTTGCCAATTGAAAAGAAGATAAAGTTATACTTGCACTACGCATTATTTGAAATAATCCCATCCTTTTCTCCTTCTTTTTTTTCTTCCTTTGTTTCTGTTTTTAATATTTCTAAGTTTTTTTGTATAAATTCTATATCAAAAGTTAAAATTTTATGAACCAATTCATTTTCTTCCATTACTTCTAACAATAAAGGTTTTAATTCTTTAACTTTTTCTTCTAAAAATTTCTCCATTTCTTTTTCATCTCCTTTGTATGAACTTAAGATTTCTTTCCTTTTTAAAAGAATATTTGAGAGTTCACTTATAATTTGAGAAATTTCATTTGAAATTTTCTCTACATTCTCAAAATCTACTTTTAAAATATAATCTTTTTCTTCTAAAAGTTTAGCAAGAAGTTGTTCATAAATAGACTTTTCTTTTTTAAATAATTCCTCTAATTCTTCCCACATTTTTATTCTCCGAAAGGTTTTTATAAATATTATCGTAAAAATTTTCCTCTTTCATTAATCCTTTGATATAACTTGATATTCCAATACTTTTATTCTCACTTATATAATCACCAATCAAAAAATAAAAATTGTCAATCATAATTTTAAAAGGAAAACTTTTCTTTTCATTTTTTAAAATATCAATTTCTTTCAAAAGAGTATAAATAAAATAACTTTCAATAGTATTAAGTTTTTTATCTAAATTCATTTTCTCAAAAAATTTAATATTTTCAATTTTTCCTATCATTGTATCTCCAAATCTGCTTGTAATGCACCTTGTGATTTTAATGCTTGAAGTATACTAATAATATCTTCAACTTTTAATCCTAATTTATTTAAAGAAAAAACAAAGTCGTCAACTTTTACTCCAGAAATAAACTTTATATTACCTTCTTCTTCTTTTCCTACAATTATTTTTATATTTTTATGGGTTAAGGCAACCGGTAAAATAGCAATATTTCTCCCCATTATTACTGTTCCTGTTTTCTGGTCAATTATAATTTTAGGAGGAATATCTACATTTATTGTTAAATTTTCTATCTGTGAAATAAACTCTACATAATTTGAATTTTCAGGCAATTTAACTTTAACTATACTTTTACTTATTGGTGTTGCAAAAGGCATTTTAAAGAATTCATTAATAGAATTTGCAATATTATAAGCAGTTGTAAAATCAGGTGAATTTAAGACCAAATTTATCTCTTTATATTGAATATTATCAACATAATCTTTAATTAAAACACCACCATTAGGGATACGACCAATTTTACTTTCTCCTTCTGTTATTATAGGTCCATATGCAACTGCAAATATTTCTCCAGAAGGGTCAAGCAAAGGGGTTTGAATTAAGTATCCATTTTTTAAACTTTTAGCATCACCAATAGAAATTACATAAACATCAAATCTAAATCCTGAAGATGCAAAATTTGTTAAATATGCTTGAACAGTAACACTTGCAACATTTTTAGGTTTTATTTCCTGTTTTGTTATTGAAATATTAAATTTTTTCAACATATTTGCAATTGCCTGAATTGTAAATTTAACTCTATCTGAATCTCCTTTTCCTTCAAGACCACCAACAAGACCATATCCAACAAGTTCTAAATTTTTTATAGGTGCAATTGAAACAATATTCTTTATTTTTAAATTTTCACAATAACCAATTAAGATAAAAAATAAAAACAAAAAAATTACTTTTTTCATTTTTTAAAAAATCTTAAAAATACTAAATATTCTTGTTAAAAGTCCTGGTTTTCTCTTTTCTTCAATAAAGCCCTTTCCAATAAGAGATAATTTCATATCAAAAATTAAATTAGAATAAATAGTATTATCTTCTGAAATATCCTGAGGTCTTACATAGCCAGAAATTTTTATTATTTGTTTTGAACCATTTATATCTATATTTTTTTCTCCTTCTATTTTATAATTTCCATCATCTGTAATATCTACTATCTTTCCAGGAATAACAGCGGTTATATAATTTTCTTTCTTTAATTCTCCTTTACCTGAATATCCTTCATCATGACTCCATTGCCATGCAGGTAATTTTTCTTTTGATATTCCTCCCAAAGGTAAAGTTTTTATTTCTCCTTTTGTATTATATTCTTTCCCAGTAGAAGTATTTACTTTTTCATTTGCTGATGTTCTTTCTAAAATTATAATTTTGACTATATCCCCTTTTTTAGATGCTTTTGTATCTGAAAATAGAAAATGCATATTTTGTCCTTCTCCAAAAATTAATTTTATTGAAAGTATTATATAAAAAAGAATTATTTTCTTCATTTTCCCCCCTTTTTTATCTTAAAGTATTAATTAACTTTTCATATAAATAATCTATACTTTGAATATTTTTTTGAATTGCCTCATATACTCTTGAAATATTTATAAGATTAATCATCTCTTCCACAATATTTACATTTGAATTTTCCCTATAGCCCTGTAATATTGAAAAATCTTGAGAAATTCTTACATTTGAGCCATTATTTATAAAGTAATTTTTCCCTTTTGGTAAAATTAAATTCATATTTTCAAAATAAGTGATTTTTAATTTATCAACAATATTTTTACTTTCATCATATACTTGTCCACTTTCATCAATAGAAAAATCTCCTATAATTTTTATTTTTCCATCATTTCCGAGAATAAAACTACCATTTTCATCTATTAGATATCCTTCTCTATCTTTAAAAACTTTTAATGTCCTTGCATAAAAATATTCACCATTTTTCTCTAATGTAAAAAATCCTTTCCCTTGAATTGCCAAATCTCTTTTATCTTTTGTCTCAATTATAGAACCAGAAGAAAAATCTGTATAACTTCCACAAACTTTTAATAATTTATCTTTTTCATCTATAAATATTAAATGGAAATAAGGTGATTGTCTTTTAAAACCAGAAGTTGAAACATTTGCTATATTATTTGCTACAACATCTAAAAAAATTTCTTCTGCTTTCATTCCACTTGCAAGATTATATATTGAAATGTCCATTAACAATTTCTCCTTTTTTTTCTTCTAAAACTTTAACTTTTAATTTCTCTCCACTAATAGGATTTTTAACCCATATTATTTGTCCTTTTTTTCCGGTCTCTAAACTTATAAATTTTACTTCAAGTTTTAAATCTCCTTCTTTCAAAATTACAAAAATTTCTTCTCCTTTTTTTACAATATTTCTTTGTTCTAATAAATTTTTTGTAATTATTGTTTCCTTTTGTATATCATTTTTTGCAACCATTTCATTTAATTTATCCTCATCTAAAATTAGTTTATTTGAAAAGGAAGATATTCTTTTTTTCTGTTTTACAACTTTATCTATTAAACTTTCTCCTTTTTTAATATTTTCTTTTGCAACATAAACAGGTATCTCAATTTCCACATTTACTTTCACATCTATTGTTTTTATTTTCCTGTGTTCATTATTTATTTCTACAATTACAGGAAATTTACCTATAAGAAAGTTTTTATTGCCTGGAAATTTTAAAGAGAATTTAATATTTTCATAAAAAGGAATGAAAAAGTCATCTTTTTTCTCTACTTCAATAAAGATATCTTCTTTGGAAATATTTAATCTTTTTTTAATTTCATCTTTAATAAAATTTTCAATTCTATAAAATTCTATTTTTTCTTTTTTTCTTTTTATTAAAATATAATCTTTATCCAAGGTGGGTTGTATTCCATATGGGTGTAATTTCAATTTTAAATAATCAATAGAAAGTTTTTTTTCAAATTCAACTGGTGGTGAATAAGTGATGAAAAAATCATTACCTTCATAAAATCCATCAACTATATCTGAAAAATAAACCTTTTCTTTTTCAACTTCAACGATTTCTTTAATTTTTACAGAATTAGAAAATCCAAATTGAAAAATTATAAAAAATAAGATAATAATTTTACTCAAAAATTACCTCCTTAAAGTTGTAGCAATTCTTAAAATCTCATCTGCTGTTTGAATACTCTTTGAATTAACTTCATATGCTCTTTGAATTATTATTAAATTTACCATTTCTTCTACTACATCTACATTTGACCTCTCTAAAAATCCCTGTGCAAGTGTTCCTAAACCTTCTTCTCCAGGAAATCCAATAATAGGGTCTCCTGAAGCATCACTTTGTTTATATAAATTCTTACCAATGCTTATTAATCCTGCTGGATTTATAAATTTTACAAGTTCTATTCTTCCAATTTCTGTAGGAGTTGTTTCTCCTGCAAGTATTACACTAACTGTTCCATCCATTCCAATATTTATCTGTGTTGCTTCTGAAGGTATTGTTATTTCTGGTTGTAAATATAAACCATCAGCAGTAACAATTTGACCATCTCTATTTATTTTAAAACTACCATCTCTTGTATAAACAGTTTCACCAGTTGGATATAATACCTGGAAAAAACCATCTCCTTCAATTGCTATATCAAGAGTATTACCTGTTTGTTCTATTGCACCTTGAGTAAAAATTTTACTAGTAGAAACAACTTTTGCTCCTAATCCAATCTGAATTCCAACTGGATTTTGAAGTCCAACAGCATTTGGAGTTCCTGCAGTTTTTAAATTTTGATATAATAGGTCTTGAAAATCTACCTTATTTTTTTTGAATCCTGTTGTATTTACATTTGCAATATTATTAGCAACTACATCAAGATTCAATTGTTGAGCATGCATACCTGTGGCACTTGACCATAAGGCATTTAACATACTTTCCTCCTTTTTAGGCCTCAGTCGTTCGGCCTTTTTAGAGGGGCCTCCTTTGGTAGGACCAGCCCCTTTTTAATTTTCTCTATTTATATTATACCATATTTTTATTATAGCATCTACTAAAAAAATTTACAAAAAACAATGGAACGATTGATATACAATGACTTCTAAAATTATTAAAATTGACTTGACAAATTTAAAAATACCTTTCATATTTATTCCTAATAGATAATTTTTAGCCAGACCTCTCTTGTTCTTGGGCCATCAAATTCACATAAAAATATTCCCTGCCATGTTCCAAGTTGTAATGAATTATTTTCAATAAAGACAGATAAAGAATGGCCTACTATAGTTGATTTTATATGTGAATCAGAGTTTCCTTCTATATGTGAATAATTACCATCTTCAGGAACTAATTCACTCAATTTTTCAATTATATCTTTTCTAACAGAAATATCTGCATTTTCATTTATTGTCAATCCACATGTTGTATGGGGGACAAAGATAAAACAGATACCGCTTTTTATATTTTTACTTTTAACAATACTTTCAATTTTATCTGTAATTTCAACAAAATCATTCCTTTTTCTTGTTTGAACAATTATTTTTTCCATACCTAATCCTCTTTATAAAATGCACTATATCCTTCAAATGCAGAATAAATATCAATTTTACTTGTTAATTCAAAAGGAGCATGCATAGATAAAACCCCTACTCCACAATCAATAGTATCAATATTATATCTTGCAAAATATGAAGCAACTGTTCCTCCACCACCAACTTCAAGTTTTCCTATTTCCCCTGGTTGCCATAAAACATTATTTTTATCAAAAATTCTTCTAATATAAGCAATATATTCTCCAGTTGGTTCTGTACTTCCTGATTTCCCTCTTGCTCCTGTTATTTTTGTAAGAACAACTCCACAAGCAATTTTTGCAGAATTTCTTATATCATATACTTCCTTGTAATTTGGGTCAAATAATGTATTAACATCTGCAGAGATTGCTTTTGAATTTTCAAAAATTTTCTTTATTTCAGATAAGGAATAGCCCATTTTTTCAATAACCTCTTCTATAAAATATTCAAAAAATGATGAAGAAGCAGAAGTTGAACCACGACTCCCTATTTCTTCTTGATCAACAAGCAAGCAAAAGTTATTATTCCCTGATTCTAAATTATTTAAAAATGCAATAAATGAAGTATAAGCACAAACTCTATCATCCTGACCATATGAAAGAACCAAACTTTTATCAATACCACAATCTCTTGCGCCAATTGCTGGAACAAGTTCAAATTCTGCACTTATAAAATCATCCTCTTCAATCCCAAAATTCTCTTTTAAAATTTTTATAACATTTGCTTTAACTTTTTCTTTTTCTTTACTTTTATCTGGAATTGTTCCTATAAAAACATTTAATGTTTCACCAGGAAAACCTTCTTCAATTGTCTTTTTCATTTGGTCTTTTGATAGATGAGGAAGCAAATCTGTAATCGTAAAAACAGGGTCATTTTCTTTATTCCCTATTTCAATCTCTTTTAAAGTGCCATCTTTCAAAAATACAAATCCATTAAGAGATAAAGGAATTGTTAACCACTGATATTTTTTTATTCCCCCATAATAATATGTTTTAAATAAAGCAATATTTTCTTCTTCATATAAAGGGTTTGTCTTTAAATCTATTCTTGGACAATCAATATGTGAAACAATAAATTTACATCCATCAATTATATTTTTCTCTCCTATAACTCCAAATATAACTTCTCTACCTTTGTTAACTTTAAAAAATCTATCTCCTTTTTTCAAATTTTTAAATTCCTTTAAATCTCTGAAACCATATTTTTTACTTTCATCTATACAACTTTTAACAAATTTTCTGACAGTTTTATTTTGTGAAAGAAAATTTTTATAATTTTCACAAAAATTAAAAGTATCTTTTATTTTATTTTCATCCCATATTTCCCAGCCACTTTTTCTTTCCATTTTTACCTCCTAAAAAGAATAGAAAAAATAATTGTTAGAATTAAACTTATTATAATACTTGAAACGATTGGAAAATAAAAAACAAAATTATCCTTCTTAATGAAAATATCTCCTGGTAATCTTCCAATAGGAATTTTTATCCCTTTATAAAGAATAAAACCAATTACCAAGCAAATTACACCAATTAATAAAAAAACTCTTGCAGCCATTTTTAAAGAGGCCTGGGCCGGATTTGAACCGGCGTATAGCGGTTTTGCAGACCGCTGCCTTTCCGCTTGGCTACCAGGCCTTATATAATATATTTTACCTCATTTAATAAGTTTTTCAATAGGTGTATTTGCTATCTGGTACATTACGATTACATTTTCAAGTTTTGCTGAATTATCAATTTCAGTTGTTGAACCAAGAAAATAACCAGGATAAGCAATTTTAATTGTGTTAATACAAACTTCTCTAACTTCTTCAGTATCTTTCAAAGAAAGTAATTGGCTCATATCTATTCCACCTGCAAGAAAAATTTTATTTCCATATTTTTCTTTTATTTTTTTAATATCCATTCCTGCAATTATTTCAATAGGATTAAGTCCATCTATACCTGCTTCTATTAAATCATCCAATACATCCATTATGTTTCCATCTGAATGGAAAAGACATTTTATATCATACTTGTGCCAAGTATTTTGAATTCTTTTTAATCTTGGGAAAAATTCTTTTCTTAAAAAATCTGGTGAATGAATCAATTTATTTTTATATGCAATATCTCCATATGTAAAAACTACAGGAGATAAATTTCTATCTGCAATTGTTTCACATATTAAAACTTGCAAATCAGTATATATTTCAAGAAATTCACTTATTAATCCAGGGTTATCAGCATATAGATAAGAAAAAAAATCAATTCCGAGATAATGTCTTATTGTATCAAGTCCTGTTCCTTGATTGGCAATTACATAAACAGTTTCTCCTATAAGTGATTGAATTTTTAAAAATTCTTTATGATAATTTTCCCTATAACCTTTTCTATTTTCTTTAATTTCCTTAATTTGTTTATTATATTTATCTATCAATTTTTTAACAAAATCAATTGCACCTTTTTCATCATTAAATGGCCTTTTTACTATCCAGTATGTTCTTTCATAAGGACTTGAATGCCATACAAAACCAAATTCATCAACAAACTCTTCTTCTTCAAGGGGACCTATAGAAAAACTTCTTGTCATATCACAAAATTTACTTATTGCCTTTCCTGTTAAGTATGTTATTTTTTCTTCAATTAATGGATCTTTTTTTCTCTCAGGTAATTTTTCTCCACTAAAATATTCAATCGCTTTATCACTTCTTAAAAGGTCATATATTGGAATTCTATCTGTTTCTTTAAAATTTATTGTTCTTTCAACTAATTCTCTTTTTCTCATTTCAAATATCTAAAAAATGAATAATTTTATCAAACTTGCCAATTTTACCTGAAATTTCCTTGCCTTCCTTTAATTCACTTCCATAAACTACTTTTATCTTTTCATCAGATTTAATTTTAAATTTACTACCTTCAAAATAAATATTTATAAAATTTTTCTTCCCAAAAAGAAAGTTTTTTAACTCAAAATTTTTAAGGCAAGTGAATAGAAATGGGGAAAAATATAAAACATTTTTTCTTCCGTCTATCTGTATCCCAAGAACTCTTCTTATTAAAATATCATTAAAAATTCCACCCCATCCATAATTAAAAATATTATGTGTTATATAAGGAAGACCCGTAAATGGATTATAATTTTCATAACACTGTGGTTCTCCAGAAGCAATACACATCTTAATTGTTTTTTCAATTAAAGTTTTTGCCTCTTTATATCTTTTATTCCTTATAAGCGTTTCTATTAAAAGCCAGTTTATATTAGGCCACACTCTTCCATTCCAGTAACTTTGATATTCATCTTCTGCATTAAAATAAGGGTCATCAAGTGAAAGAGTTGGAACAGGGTATTCGGTCCAGAATTCTTTGGGATTTAATAAATGTTTAATAATTTTTGAAATTTTTTTACTCGGAAAGGCAAGTAAAGGAATCATACCACCAGGAGTTTTAACATATATTTTTGCTCCATCAATGTACTTGTCAAGAAAAAGACCAATTTTTTCATCCCATAAAGATTCTATTGCTTTTTTTAAATTTCTTTCCTTTATTTCATATTCTTTATAAATTTCTTCTTCATGCAATTCTTCTGCCATTTTTCTTATTAAAAATCTTCCTATATAAAGATATGTATTAAAATCAGGAGAAATAATGTATCTATTTTCTTTAATCATTGGTGAATTTTTTTGAATAAATGGAGGAACTGGAATATATCTTCTTGAATTGTCCCATCCACTTTCACCTGGAATTTTTAAATAAACTAAACCATCAACCATTCTATATTTTTCAAGATATTTATCAAATTTAATAATAACTGGTAAAAATTCTCGCAAAATATCCTTATCTCCTCTTTTTAAATAAATATCCCATACAGCAATTGGTAAAATAAATGGTTGAATTAAGTCATTTGTTAAAACTTTATCTATTGCAAGTGTAAAGGGAAGATGCCCTTCTTCACTTTGATTTTGTATTATATTCCTTAAAGATGTAATTGAAATTTCAGTATTTATATATTTTTCATAAATTGAATGAAATGCGGAATCCCAAAACCATTGAGGTAATAATCTGAATTTTGATGGACAGGTATAGGGATTTTTAAAATTCCCTTCTTTAAAATTATAAATATTGCTCCATGAAACATAATTACAGAAATAATAAATTTTATTTAAACATTCAAGATTTGTTTCCAAATAAGGAATTTTATTTTTAAAAAAATCTTCAAGGTTTTTTCTTCTATCATCAAATATCTTGTCTGGATTTTCAAGAACTTTTTTTAACTTTTCTTCAGCAATCTTTTTTTCTTTTGAATATGTTGCAGCAAATACAATTTTTTTCCAATTTATATGTTTATCAAAAATAGAGGAATTTATACTTAATGGTATCTCAAGGAAAAAAACATTTTCTCTTTTTTTAAATTCACTTTTTAGATTAAATGAAAAAAGTTTATAAAAATCTTTATGAATTGAATTTTTTTCATAAAGGTAAAGTATATTATCTTTAAATTCAAACTCATAAAATGGCTTCTCTTCAATTACAAGATTTTCATCAAAAAACACGTCTTTTTTTTCATAAACCATCCTTGGGACAATTTCTGCAATAATTTTAAATCTGCAATCTGTTTCATTAGAAATATAAATAATATCAACAAAAATATCTTCCCATATGGTTTTTCTTTCTTTAATATATGTTCTTCTATAAGAAATATAATCAACTTTAATTTCATAAGGGCTCCAGCAATAATTTGTAATATATAAGGATTTCCTACCCTCTGGTGAAACTATGAAAATATTGGCATCAGAACCATCAAGAGGACTACAATGGTCAAAATTTTCTCCTTTTCCATCCCATATATTTAAACTACCTGCACCAAGAGATGAAGAATAGGAAGTTAAAAAATCTCCAACTATTTCAAATTTATCCCTTCTTTTTAAAATATTTTCTATTTCCATATTCCCGCTTTCTCCAATATTTTTTTCCCAGTATTATAAAAAAAATCTTTAATGTTTTCTTCAGCACCAATTTTTTTAAAGAATTTTTTTAAATCTTTTATAAAATTTGGAATAGAAAAATAATAAATGTCTGAGCCAAAAATTAGTTTATCAATTACGCTCTTTTTTAAAAATTTATTTTTATGCCAAAAAATTTCTTTAAAATATGTTGGACTTCTTGAATAAATACACGGACCAGATATATCAAAATAAACATTAGGGTTAACTCTGGCAACTTCAACTGCTTCTTCATACCAAGGATAACCAAGGTGTGCTCCAATTATTATAAGTTTTGGAAAATTTCTTGCAATCGTATCAAGAAATATAGGCCTCATCCTTTCTGATGATATATTTCCTTTTTTTTCCTCAGCAGTTTTTCTACTTACAACTCCTGTATGAAAAAGACCTATTAAATTTTCTTTCTCCATTTTTTCATATATAGGAAAATATTCTTCATCATCATATTTTTTTAATGGCGAAATAAATTTTATACCCTTAAAACCCAGTTTCAAAAATTCATCTATTTTATCAATTTTATCTTTTCCAAGTGAAAAATGAGCAAAAGGTATAATTTCAGAATATTTTTTTGATAATTCTAAGACTTCATTATTACCATAAATATACTCCCAGTAATTACCTTCAATTCCAGAAATAATAATTTTTTCATAATTCATACTTTTAATAATTTTAATTAATACTTCCTCTGCTTTTTCAATTTTATAAAAATGTGAATGGAAATCAATTATACTATTATGAAAATTTCTCAATTGCTTTTTTCCATATTTTTTCAATTTCTTTTTTCTCATATGGGTCCCTTTCAAACTGATATTTTTTTAATAAATCAAATGCTTTTTCTTTTGCTTTTTCCCATAAAGATTTTCTTCCATTTTTATCCCATATATTAAATGTTTCATTTGAGAATATATCTGAAATAAAGAATGTCTTCTTGTATCTCTCTATAGTTTCAGGATGTGTTAAAAAACTATTTTCTTTTAAACAATCTTCAATAATCTCAATTTTAAATTCATCATCAAATTCTATTCCATTTACAAAATGTATTGCTGCTTTTAAAATTTCATTTTGAATAATTGCTTGTTCAATTGAAGCAATTTCATCAATACAACACATTCCTCCCCAGCCAAAATTTTTTATCCCCATTAAAAGTAAAAGTACTGCTCCACAAAATGATAAACCCATTTGAGCATCCCCTGGTATTTTTCCCATTGTATTAAAAATTTTCCCCATAATTTTAATACCATAAAATTTCCCTATTTCTGCAAGTATAAGATTTACTTTTATAAAATCAGGGCCACCAAAAACAATTGTACCATATTTCATATCAAATGGATATATAAAAGGAGAAAAAGAAACATTGCTTTTGGGAGAAATAATTTTTAATATTGCTGCTCCACCAATAACTTCTGCAATTGAAAAAATAACTGCTTTCAAAAAATCAATAGGCACTGTTGCTCCAATCATTGGCATATTCCCTACTGAAAAATCACAGTTTTTTTCAATATATCTTACTCCATTTTCTATTAAAAATTTGTCAAAAGATAATGGACTTATCATATGCATAAATATTTCATATTTTTTGTTGATTACATAAAGAATCTCTTGAACAATATCAAATACTTCTGAATCACTATAAATACCTGCACCATAAATTCTATCTGATACATCAAGACACAACTTATATGTTGCTATTTCTGATAATTTCTGTGGTAAATCACATGGCATTACAATCGCATTTCCATATGCACCAAGTTGATGGGCTATTTTTGTAAATTCAATCAAATCATTAGAGGTTGGTTTTTTAATTTGACCAGTCCTTAAATCATAACATCTTAATGAATATCCAGAAACAAAAAATTTTATTTCTTCATTTTCATTGTGTAAATTATTTTTAGGAAAAGGACCCAAAATTTCTTCTATTTTTTCTGGTTTAATACAAACTCTATTTTTATTTTTTATATAAACACAATTCCCTTCTGGTATCAACTTTAAAACATTTTCAGAAGGGATTAAAATACCTATCTTTTCAATCAATTTAAGTGCTTCTTTATGAATTTTTTCTATTACCTTCTCACTTAAATTACTCTCAAATTTCCATTCAATTTTTCCCATAATTACAAGTATCTATCCGCATTTCCAACAAGTTTTTGAACGTTATATGGAAGTTTATTTAATTCTTCAAGTTTTTTCCCAAATTTTCCACATGTATTTTCTATAACTACAAAATCCATATCAGGAATAATAACATCGTCCCAGTAATCTCCAATTCCCCTTACTGCTACATCAAGCATTATAACAATCTGATTTCCAAGAACTTCTTTTGAATTTAAAGTTATTGCTCCATAAAATTCTTGACATTCAGTATAACCTGCATTATGTGTTCCAGTATAAGGTTTTAATTTTTCAAGTTCTATTTTTTTTCCATATAATTTACTAACTTGGTCTGATTTTGATTTAAAGAAGTTAACAAGTGCTTCTTCTTGTAAATATGCAGGAAGATTTTCTTCACTTATTTTTTTCAACCATTCCAAACCAACTTTATATGCTTCTTCAATAAATGAAAACCAGTATTTTTGATTTTTTGTAAGTTTTTTTGGAGAATCAACTGCTACAACAGACCTCCTTACACAACTATTTAATCCATCCCTTTTGGGAGCAACTCCAAGATGAACATAATCAGATTCATTTATTTTTCTATTAAGTGCTTTACCAATAAGTGTCCTATTTGCTGTATTTGCACCAACCATAATATCCCATCCCATCTCCTCTGCTCCAAGTTCTTTTGCAACAAAATATCCCCATGCGGCAACTTGTGTTTCAAGCATTCCTGGCTTTAATACAGCAAGCATACATCTTAAAACAATATCACCTATAATACATGAATCTCTTATTAACTTCATCTCATTATCGCTTTTTTCATATTTGATTTTATAGTATATTTCTTGAGCATCAATAACATTTTCTTTGCCATAAATCTTTTCAAGATATTCAATTATGGCAGATGGGATCACTTGTCTTGGTGTTAAAAGGGCAACCGTTTTTACTTTTCCGTTATTTGCTTCCTCAAAAACATCTTCAATTCTTTCTGCATTTATTGGATATTCTTCATCTGCGAGTTTAAGCATTTCAACTTTATGAACTTTGGCATTTGCTCTTTTTGCAAGTTGTTCAGCAATATATCCACCTTCAAGTCCAGCAATTATATGAAATCCATTTTTCCCAATAACACCTGCAACTTGTTCAATTTGAATATTTGTATTTCCACCAAGATATGGAACATCTCCATCATAGTGTTCATCAGAAAATACAAACCCAACATCATAACCTTTTTCTTTTATTGCATTATATACTTTCATCTGCCTTTCAATAAATTCTTCTTTGGTAATTGAAAAATTTTTATCTATTGTTGGTGCATCTTTAAGAATTTTTTCTATAAGTTTAAATTCTTTTTTTAATTCGTCAATCCTTGATTTTTCCATAATTACCTCCTTTTTTTAAAAACTCATCACATTCCTGAAGTATTTTCAAAGATTTCACATTTTCTTTTATTGTGATTCCTAAAACTTCTTCATCAAATTTCCCTTCAATTGCTTTTTTAAACTTATCAAGTGTCCATAATAAAGAATCTGCAAATTCTTCTTTTGGAACAAATAAATATTCAACATTTAAATTCCAGTTTTCCTCTCTTTTTACATAAAAAACTTTTCCATCAATTAAATGTAAAGAACCATTTTGACCTTCTATTATCCAATCACCTGTCCAATCTGTCTGTTTACCATTTCCAATCCATGTTGCATAATAATTTATAATTATATCTTCTTCAAATTCCAAAACTGCAGAAAAAGATGCATCTCCTTTATAAAAACTGTAAGATGGATTAAAAGAGTGGCAAAATTTAACCTTTTTTAATTCTTTCTGTAATACATATCTTAAATCATCAAAATGATGAATACTCATATCATATAAAACTGGTTGAGAAATTTCTTCTCTCCAATCGTATGTTCTCATAAAACGGGAAAAATATAATGAAACATAAGAAATTTTACCAATCTTACCACTTTTTATAAATTCTCTCATTACTTTCAATTGACTTATTGACCTTTGATTTTGATTTACAAGAAATATAACATTATTTTTTTCAACAATTCTAATAATTTCTTCAATTTCATCATAATTTAATGTTAATGGTTTTTCACATAATATATTCATTCCTTTTAAAATTGCTTTTTTTGCTATTTCAATATGATTTTCAGGAGGAGTTACTATCAGACATCCATCTACTTTCTCTTCAACTTCTTCAATATTTTTATATAAAGGTATTTTAGGATATTTTTGTTTCATTTCATTTCTAATTTCATCTGATATTTCAACAATCCCTTTAATTTCCCAATCATTTTCTTTTAATATATAATCAATCCATCTTTTTCCAAGTTTTCCTGCTCCAACAACAATTATACTTTTCATTTTTCTCCTCCTATTATTTTTTTAACTATTCCTGCTTTAGATTCCGCTATTAATTTTATAACTTCATTTTTCTTTAAAATAATTTCTCCTTCCTCAGGTAATTCAATTTTTTCTCCATTTTTTTCCATAAATACTTTTGGTAAAAATTCTTTCTTTGCTTTTTCTATTGAATTAAAAAATTCTTCTGGTTTGCCTTCAATTAAATTTGGAGTAAATTGTTTTATTTCTCCCTTTTTTATCTTCTCCTCCATTTCTTCTTTCTTCTTTTTATCCATCCAGTAATATTCATACCATCCATAACCAGGAGTATATGACTGATGATATGTCCATATATAATCACAATAAGAATCCCTTAAAAGAGGGACTAACTTCTCATACATTCCTGCATCTGGTCTTTCTCTTCCTGGTGCTTCATATGTATTTGCTCTTCCACCAATTTGTGAATGTAAAAATAATTTTTCAGGCGAAACTTTAATATCAAAATCTTCAAAATAGGGTAAAACCTCAATAAAGAATTTAGTATTTTTATAAGGCCCATCTAAAGTTCCTCCAATATGTGGAGAATATTCACCATCAATAATTTTAGTATTTCCTCTTGCACCATGTATCATCCCTGTAAGAAAAGAATAAAATAATCTTGCTTTCATTTCAGGATAAAAAATACCTGGACTTACTGATGATTTTTCTAAATTTCCCCAATGAAACTGAAATATACTCCTTCCAAGTCCAACCATTCTTGAACCATCAACACTTATAATTACAATATTAGGATATTCTTCTTGTAAAACTTCTATAATTTCTTTTCCTCTTTCAAATGCCTTTTTAGCACAATCTTCAAATTTATAATTTTCTTTATAATATCCCATATAAGTGAAAATGTGTGTTTTTTTACCTGGGGTCTCACAATCAAGGAAAATACCTTTACATCCTGTTTCTTTTACAATTTTACCAATTACTCTGAAATTATTTTTAATTTTTTTCCATATATTTTCATCAAATAACCAATCTACATTATCTTCGCTTCTTAAATATGCACTAACCCAAAGAAAATTATTTTTCCATCTTTTAAAATTTAAATTTTTCAAAATATCAATTTGTGGTTTTAATTTCTCATAATCAATATCAACTGTATAAGAAAATGGCCAAAATCCACCATATGGAACAATATTATCAACTTTATCAAATCTTATAGTAATACCATCAAAATACCAATATTTCTCTTCTAATTTTTCTAAATTATCTTTTAATTGAGAAACAGTTATTCCACCCCATCCTGATTGTATAATTTTTGGTTCTATATATGGATGAACAAATTTATATTTTAAAATAACTCTTTCTTTATCAATCTCTATTAATTCTGTTTCCAATTTTGGTAATGGGTCAATAAATGAAACTTTTTCAAAATCTTTTTCATATTTAAGTGAAAGGGAAATTCCTTCTTTAATCAAAATTTTAATCAAAAGTAAATTCCATCCTTTGTTTAAATCCAATTCAAAACCACCATTTTTACTATTTATCTCTTTACTATTTAAAAAAACTTTAAATTGAGTATCTGTTTCTAAATATATCCTATTTTTATCATTTAATTCCGAAAAAATCCATAAAGCAAGATAATAAATACCTTCTTTTAAATCTTGGAAGTCCAGTTTATCATCAAGTGTGCCCTTAAAAAGCCATTTTTTACCTTTTATCTCTCTATTTAATGAAGGCAAAACTTTTTTTTCATTTATAAAATCCTGTTTTAAACTCCCTTTAAATGGCCCTATTATTAAAAAATTTCTTAAATAATTTTCTGTTTTAACTTCAATTACTTTTGATTTTGCTACTTTTCCTTCTTTATTTACAGATTCAGCGATTATATATATTTTAAGATTTGAACATAAATAAGGGATTTCTATTGAGTGGGTTGTTTTATAATCACTATCTCTTATAAAAGCACAGTAAATTGAATTTATCAAAGATGGAGAGGTTGAATAATATAATCTTGAATCTGCTAGTTGGTCTGTTTTCCATTCTATTTTTATTTTTGATGAAGTAGAATAAACTTTTAAATCGTAAATCTCAAGGCAAAAACTTTTTTGAATTAAAAATATAAATAATAATCCCAATTTTTTCACCATTTTATTCCTCCTTAAAATTGAAAATTATTTATAATGTGGAAAATAAACTATTGCTTTACCATTTGGATTTTGATAAAGTTTAAGATTTACCCAATCACTTACCTGAACCCATGTATAATCACCTGCCTTAACAATATCAAAATGTCCATCACAAAATACTGTATACCAGAAAGTATTTGGGTCTAGTGCCTTTCCAGAAGTACCATGAACTGCAAGATTAGGATGTGTATACCAATACCATGGGCTCATATATCCTTTACTTTCAATATATCCACCTACACCCCCATAATAACTAAGTGGTTGCCAAAATAATCTTGGCCACCAAGATTCTGTTAACAAAACTATTTTATCAAGATTTTTATATGCACCAACTTTATATCCTTTACTACCATTACATATAAAACCAGGCATTGCGTATGTTCTATATATTGGTTGTAATCTATTTTTTCTTAAAACACTTGGACATCCAAATGTTGCCTTTGTTTTTACATAATTAGGATATAATAAATGCATCCAATATGACTCAACACTTGGTCTATTTTTTATTTCGTCATAATTTAAAGGTAAAAAACCATCATAATCTTCCATATACATTATTAAAGAGAGACCCAGTTGTTTTAAATTATTTACACATAATGCTGCTCTTGCTCTTTCTCTTGCCTTACTTAAAGCAGGAAGAAGCATAGCAGCCAAAATACTAATTATCGCTACTACTACAAGAAGTTCTATCAATGTAAAACCAGTCCTTTTCATATTCTCACCTCCTTTCATTTATTTTTCTGTAAACAATTTTATCTTCTGCCATATACCACCATAATTACAACTATCATAAACTTTTATTACTATCTTATTTTTACCTTCTTTTAATTTACCTGTTATATCTATCTTAAATGGCATATCCCAACCAGATTCTCCTATATCATGTTTTCCTACAAAATTACCATTTATATAAATATAACAACTTTCATCAACTGCTCCAAATACAAGATATAATCTCTTATTTAAAATCTCTTTGCTAACTTCAAATTCTCCTCTATACCATGAATATCCATCATAATTAATACCAAAATCTTCCCACCATTGTCCAATTTTTATATCTCTCCAATCTTTATCATCTAAATTCTCTTTATAATACCCTTCCTTTTCTCCTTTATTTTCAGGGTCCTGTTTAAATTTCCATCCACTTAATGGTAAATCCATAACAAATTTATATCTCTCATAAAATTCTTTAAAAACATTCTCTTCTTTATATCTTGGATTCCTTTCAATATATTCTGCTGTCTTTAAAAGAGTTGTGGATGTTTTTTCACTTTTATATTCTTTTTTTCTTTCTGTTTTTACAGGAATCCAGTTTTTATTTTTTACATTTTTAAAAGCATTCAAATATTTTTCTGGTATATTGGGATTGTTAAAAAATCTTGCATGGTGTGAATAAATCCAAACATATTCATCTGTATATTTTAAAGCATATCCAAGTGCATTCTCAAATTCTTCAGATGTAAAATAATTATTCTCAAAATCATTTGTATCCCACTTACCTCCATAATCAAGCCATAATCCATATCCCATCTTTACCTGTTTTTTAAATTTCTCCGGATATTTTGTAATTTTTATACCTTCTTCTAAAACTCTTTTCTTTGCTTCTTTAAAACTTATCTCATTTTTATATCCATAGGATGGTTCATATCCATTTATAAAAATTGTCCTTTTATCTGAAGAAGAAAGCATTCCTTCAAGGAAAGAAAGCAAAAGTCCATAAGGTGCTTTACTTAAATCCTTATATTTTTTCATACTATCTAAAATTATCTCCCAGGAATAATAAAAGTAAATTTTTATGTCAGGAAAAATCTTATTTATCCTTTTTATCATATCAGAACCTCTTTCAAATGCTTTCTTCTCATATTCTTCAAATGGTGCATCAAAAAATTTCTCTTTATGATATGGATAAAAGAAAAGATTATAATTATATGCTTCCCAGTCAATTATTAAACCAACTGCCTTTACCTCTTTTGCTATCTTTGTTATAACTTCTACATTATGTAAAAATATATCCCATCTTGTATCATCAAACCATGTTAAACCAGAAGAAAAACCACAATTTGGCTGAATTGTTAAAAATATATCTTTTAAATTCTTAAATTTTACATCCTTCATATCTTCTACCGCCTCTTTAAATTGTTCAAAACTAAATCTTATATTTCTACCTAAATTCCATCCTAAATCATTCCCTGTATGCATAGGTCCTTTCCTGTCAATTTTTATCCTTAATGAAAATCCATCAATAGGAACTTTGTCCATTTCTCTCCAATTTTCTTTAACAAAATCTGTTGTAGGACTATCCCACCCTGAATATATAATCTTTTTATCGGAAGAAAAAGAAACTAAACTAAATAAAATTAATATTAAAAATATCTTTTTCATTTTTGACTCCTTTTTTATTTTTACCACCCATGAACCCATCCAAGTGTTGGGTCATAACATATATAATCACTGGAATTAAAATTTGCCCATCTAACTGAACCATCCCCTCTTAATTGATTCTGACCCAAGTGGCTTATTATTCCGAGAAAGTTTCCCATGATTGTGGTATCTAATGTTTGTGGTATAACTTTCATCAATAAAAATTATTCTATCAGGTATAAAATCTTTTGACTTTAATTGAAATAAATATTTCAAATCAGTTCTATCCGGTTTTCCAGTATAACCATAAAATACAACTCTATAAGACCATTGGTCACTATATGGAAGATAGTCAGTTCTTTTAGGCCATCTTAAGGTTGGTGAAGGACAATAAAAAACATTATAATTTCTATCATTTATATAAGAAGGAACAAGAGTATCTGCAAAATATTGTTTAACTCCATTTATATAAGTTCCACCAGGCCATTTTACCTGCCATGTAGAAAGATAATCTAAATACCATAAATTCCCATAATCTTCATAATACATTAACATACCTAATCCAATCTGTTTTAAATTATTCATACAATTTATTCTCCTTGCATTTTCTCTTGCTCTACTTAAAGCAGGTAAAAGCATGGCAGCCAAAATAGCAATTATGGCTACTACTACAAGAAGTTCTATAAGTGTAAATCCCTTTTTCCTCATATTCTTACCCCTTATTTTATTTTCCTCAATACAAGTACAGGGTCAGCATCAATATTTACAACAATTTCTTTGCCTTCCCAGGATTTCTGAATAATTCCTACTTTCCATTTTAAATGTCCAAATTTACCTTTTAAAGTTGTCGTATTATCTTTATTTTGAATACATTTAAATTCTATTTTATCCTTGTAAGGTTGATTGGGTGAAATTTCCAAATGATGTCTTCCTGGTATTTTAATTTCAAATTCATCCTGTTTTAAAACTGCCATATAGCCCTTGTTATTAAATGGTGTAAATCCATCATAAATAATTTTCCCTTTTTCAAGTAAAAATGTATCTTTTTCAATATCTGCTTTTAAGATACAACCATTATCATACTTAATAGTAAACTTTGATCCATTTTTATTTATATCAATGACTTTAGCATCTGCAATTTGTGCCCAAAAAATATTCTGATTAAAATAATATCTTGCAAACCTTGTCCATGCTGCTTTAGGACCTTGAGGAAGCCAATCCCAATATCCTACACCATAAACTAAACCAACTGCCCATTTTGGATTTGGAGACCTAAACTCATACCACCCGGCACCATAATAACTTGCACCTCCAAAAACAACAGGTAACATTGGAATAAATAGAATACCATCTTTTTCTTCCCATAATCTATCTTCAATAATCTTTTTGGGAACTACAGCATATGCACCATAATCAACAACATCCTGAAGTCCTTCAACAATTCCTTCACCTGCTATTAATATCCCATTTTCATTAAAAAATAAAGCCAATTTCCTTTTTGCTTCTGTCTCTATTTCAGGTGTTGCTGGAAAATCTGGATTATATCCTTCTCTTGCATAGGCAGAAAAAGTGTCAAGCATAACAACATCTTGAGGTTTTAAAAAGCATACATCTATAATTTTTTTATAGTGTTCAAACATTTTACCAGTTACTATCGCTCTAACATTATCTTTATAATATTTCTGGACATCATATGTTTTATAATATTTATAAGGGTTATTGTCAGGGTCTCTTTTTATAAATTCATCGGGCCAATTATTTTCTTCAGTAAATGTAATATAGTCATGCCCATAATAAATACCTGTATAATGACCTGCTTTTTTCAAAGAATTTTTAAACCATAAAAGTTCATCACTTGTTCCAAATTTTTCATCAAGTTGGACTATATAGGGATGAGATTCAGAATCAATTTCAACCGCAGGTTTCATTATGCCTTTACACCACCATATTCCACTTGCATAATCAATATTTACAAGGTCATCAAGAGCTTCTTTATAATTTTTCACCTCTTTTACTTGATAATAAACTCTAAAAGAATCCCTAATTATTGGATTTTTATTCATATTTGGTTTTATATATCTTTCACGATAGCCAATCCCTGCGTCAACCCAATCAACTTCTTTATCCTTATTAATGTCTCCTATAGTTTCTAATCTTATAGCAAGTTTACTATGGCATAGTTTAGTTTCAAATATTTTTGTTTGTGAAGGTCTAAATAATAATCCTCCACTTAATGAAAATATTGTTTTTTCATCTTCAGGTATTACATCCCAGCCAAGAAAATAACTGAATGTAAGGGGTTTTAAATATACTATTCTATCTTTTTCCTTCCATGCAACAAATCCTGCTGTTGTAGACCCACCAATAAGATTATCGGAATTTGAAATCCAATTTTTACTAACTCGTTTTGAAGTATATGGAAATACTATCCATCCAGAACCATCAACAATATAATCATCCTTACTTTTTTTATTAACTTCTCTCTTTAAAAATGTCCCCTCTATTGAAACCAATTTCCAGTTTCCTTCACTTATAACTTCTGCAACAATATTAAGTTGATAATCTGTTGGTATATAAGTAATTTTTACTATCAAACCATTTGCAGAATATATCACACTTTTTTCTCTTCCATATTTTTCAACATTAATTTTCCATCTTTTATCTTCTGATTTAATTTTTAATCTACCTTCTTTATTATCTAAAACTGTAAATAATGGAAAATTAGACCCAGTTATATATTCATTATTAGACAGAATTATTTTTTTTAAACAGTATGTCTCTTCATCTAATTGAAAATCTACTTTACCAGGAATACCTTTAATTTTTCTGTCAGCCATCAAAGGAGAGACCGGAACTAATGTTTTTGAATAAAGAGGAAAAAAAATTAATAAACCAATGACACAAATAATCTTTTTCATTTTTTCTTTAATTAATTATTCAAAAAATGCACTCCAGACACCATACTTATCATGAAATACTGACCAGTGAATCAATTTTGCACTTCCATCACAAAAAAGGACATTATATCCGGTTATATGTGTCTGGTCACCACTTAACCTCTCTCCCCTATAATCATAACCCCCATTACATGCAGGTGTCATGACTCTTATTCCTCCAAGAGCAGTTCCATCAGAAACAGGAAAAGATACCATATAACAGATATTATATAATTTAGTTTCTGCTAATAATATTTGATTTGATGTTCTTTTAATTTTGCTTTCTCTTATATTTTTATCCCAGTTCCAGCCAAATAAGGTCATCCCATAATCACTTAAATATGTCCTTCCACAACCCCATCCACCTCCTGGGTCATAATTATAATTTACATCTTGCAATCTTGGACATTTTAAAATTTTCATATCTTTTAAATATCCTCTATCAATAAATCTATTATACCAGAATGCATTTGGATTTGGAGTAGAAAGGAAAGCAATTGACTCAATAAATCTTGGGTAATATCCATCATAATCATTAATATACATAGAAAATGCAATTCCAAGTTGTTTTAAATTATTCATACATGATGCCTGAAATGCTCTTTGTCTTGCTTGAGCAAGAGCAGGTAAAAGTATGGCAGCCAAAATAGCAATTATGGCTATCACTACAAGAAGTTCTATCAATGTAAATCCTTTTTTCCTCATATTCTCACCTCCTTTCTTTTTATTTATTTTTATCCAGTCTTTTTATTTTACTTTTTTTAAAAAATGAGAGATAAAAAATAAGGGAAGACAGAATTTTATCTGGCTTCCCTTTAAAAAATCAATTACCAAGCCATGCCTCATTATACCATTTTCCATATGTTGGATTATTTGATACAACTGGTAATGCTTTATCTGCAATATATTCTACATGCCCATCACAGAATGCCCAGTTATTTCCACCTTTTGAATATTGAGGCCAAAATACTCTTTGATGAAGAGCATTATGTGAGCCAAATGTTGCATATCTTACTCCAGGGTCGCTCTGTGGTCCAGCATATGCACCTGAAGAATATCTATCAGTTATATCTTCTCTATATCCTTCAACAATCATTATTGTTCTACTTGGATATTTCAAAAGTGAGTGTTTCCATTTCCGTCTAAATCCCCAGGTATTCAAATATGCATTCATTGCATAATCTCTTGGGCCAACATATTTACCATTTAACCATTCACCAGGAACACCTGTTTTTTCTCTATAACTTGGGCATTTAAATACCTGAATTCCTTTTACATATCCATCTCTCCATAATCTATGAGACCAAGTTGGATAAAAAGCATTAGGTCCTGCTTCAGGTCCTGGAGGTCCACCCCAACCTGCTCTTGTTAAACAATTGTCCGGAAAAAAATCATCATTATCCTGAACATACATTAATATAGCAAGAGAAAGTTGTTTTAAATTATTCATACAAGTCGCTTGTCTTGCCCTTTCTCTTGCTCTACTTAAGGCAGGAAGCAGCATGGCAGCCAAAATAGCAATTATGGCTACTACTACAAGAAGTTCTATCAATGTAAATCCCTTTTTCCTCATATTTTCACCTCCTTTCTTTTTATATATATTATACATATTATTTTATTTCTGTCAAGTTTTTTTATTCCAATTTTAAAACCCCCCTTTCGTATAGTCCTGCCTTTTTTCTTAAATTTATTATATCATAAAGTCCTGCTTCTTTTAATCTCCCAGTTGGCATAAATCCATAAAAAACATATTTTTCTTCAAGTAATTTTAAAAGTTCAAGAACAATCTTTTCCCTTTCATTAGAATTTGGAGCAAAAATAAATAGATTATCTCCATTTATTTCAATAAATTTATCTTTAGAATTTTTAAAAATAATTGCATTACCCTTTTTATATTCACTCATTTTCATTATAGGTAAATTAACTTCATACATTTTATCCAGTGCTTCACAAAACCATGTATAAAAAAATGCATTAATTCTATTTGCTGAACGTATATCATAGAAATTATAATCATCGGGTATTACAATCTGACATCCATTAAAACTCTCATCAACAAATTTGAAATTCAAAATTTTTTCTTTCCCTGATAAAAATATATTTGATTTAAAATTAACAACTATTTCAAATTTTTTATAAGGTATCTCAAATTCCAAAAAATTATTTTTAATATCAAATTTTATACTTTTTCCATTTATAAAAACATCTTTAACTTTATGATTTTCTGGAATTAGAATCTCACATTTTAAAGGTAGTTTTTCATTTTCAATTTCAAAATCTCCTTTAAATCTTTTACCATACTCTGTTTCATTTATTTCAATTTGTCCTTTCCCCTTACCTTTAAAATTTAAAAATTTTGTAACCACCTTATAAACTTTTGCTGACCATTTTGGTATATCTGTTTTAAAATAAGTAAATTCAGAAGTAAAATTCATCTCAATAGTTTTCCCAAAATAATCCGAAATTAAATATGTTCCATCTCCAATAATTTTATTTTCTATTTTAAATTCAAATTCTTTTCTTTCTGGATATGTATTGCCAATTGAAAATATTGAACCAAGTCCATTACCAAATCTTGAACAAATAACCATTTTATCATTACATCTTATACCTGAAATAGGTTGCCAACCAAGTAAATTTTCTTCCTCTGGAATTCTACATAATTTTACATTTTCCGGAATACCCATAATATCATCAATTGAAAAGGAAATACCAAAACATATTGCTCCAATTTGAGTAAAACCAAATTTTTTTCTGTAAATCTTATATATCTCTTCACTGCTTGTCTCATTTATATCAATTTTACCTCTTAAAACATCTTGCCAATGAGTAGAATGAAAAGCCATTGGCTTTTTACCAAATCTTATTCTTGCAAAAAACCAACTATCCATATAATTTTCTCTATATCCACCATCTTCTATTAATAAAACATCTGTATTCATTGCTGTATGCCAGGTATTCACACAATCTCCAGCAACTGCAAGATTAAAACCCCTTTTATCAGGTGGAAGAGAGCGAAACTTATTGAAAATTTGAGAAATACCAATAGATTCATCTATATAAATTCCTTTTTCATCAAATGATATACCCTCTGATTTTGACAATACTTTTTCTCCTCTAAATTTATATCCACCATTTCCTCTTATTGCATCCATAGCAATTGCAGATATTGGTATTTCATTCCTTATTTTTTTAAAAGAATTTATTGTATCATCAGAGAATTTTGTATAATACCAGTACATTCTTGGTCCATTATTATTTGCTCCAAGTGCACCATGATGGTAATATAAATGAGGATGACATTCTGAAATTATTTCATCATTATATAAACTTTTTGCCAGTTCTTCTTCACAAAAATTACATAAATAAAAAGCAGTAGAAAGACCCAATTTAATATCCTCTCCAGACCAGATTTCCTTTCTCCATTTATGAAATTTTTCAAAATCACTAAAATATTCCCATTCTTTCCTTTTCTTCCACCCCTCTTCCTGTTTATAATCTGAAAAGTATTCTTTTTCACCATACCAATCACCAAGTCGCTTATATCCACCAAATTTCCAGTGCCATCCAATATTAAATCTTCTAAATAATTCAAGAGCAATTTTTTCAATATCTTTACTTCTTAAATTTCTGTATTCAAAATATTGATAAATCATACTTTCACCTTTATAAAGATTTGGGTCTATATTTTCAATTGGTTTAAATACATATGGAAACAATTTATAATAAAGGCCAACACCTGAAAAAAATCTATAAGAAGGAGAAGTGGATGCAAAAACAAAAGTATATTCATTTTTTTCTTTTGGTCTTATCGCAATTTTAATACCATATCCAATAATTTTTCTTTCCTTTAATAATATTTTCTCATAAGATAGGTAATCATCTGGTTTTCTACCAATTAAAAAAACAGAATTATTATCATATATAATAGCAAATGGAAGATTTGGGGGATATAAAGCACCATAAAAACTTCCTTCTAAAATTCTTTCATAATCTCCTGAAGGAGTTCTTATTATTTCACATCCATCAAAAAATAAAGATTCATTCTCAGGGAAAATAGGTAAATTTAACTCAATATATAATTTTTTTATTTTTTCTGAGTTGTTTTTTATAGATATCTTCCAGAAAATTGCTTCTTTTTCAGGTCTTATAAAATTTTCAACAAAAATATCTTTACTTTTTTGTAAAATTTCAAGATTCCCTTTATTATATTTTGTCTCTAAATATGAAAATTCTATCTCTTCAAAATCTTTTTCTCCATCAAAAAATGAAGAAACATGTTTATTAAATTTAATATTTTTATTACTAACAAAATCCTTTACTTCAATCAATTTACCAGAAGTAGAAAATGAAAATAATAGATTACCACCATATAAATTTAAATTTCCACCTTTTTTATAAATGCCTATCTTATTCAAAAAATTTTCTTTATATTCGGGTAAATTCCAATTATCATAAATTTTGGCTTCTTTCATTAAAGAAAGAAATTTTTCAATATGTGGAAAGATATATTCATCAAAATTTACTTCTTCTAATCCATCCCATATTATTGAAAATTTACCTGTTGATGTAGAACCAGAGGAATAAAATCTTATCTTTTTAATTTTTGAAGGGTCGCCATCTCCTCTTGTTAACCCTCCCCTATAAATGGAGGATGGATTAACATTGAAAGCAAAATCAAGTGGCCTACCTAAAGAACCCCATATTTTATTTGTTGCAACATGCCACCAACTTACCCAATTATGCCTTGCAACAAGTTTATCATTTGAATCATAAAATTCAATTCCAAAATTTCCATGATATACACCACCAATTATATCGCTTCCTTCCCATTTCCCTTCAATAGGCATAACCCAGAATTTTAATCTCTTATTACTTAAATCAATCTCTTTTTCATATGTTTTTTCAATCCAGACCCTTCCTGGTTTACCATTTATAAGTTTTTTTACATTCCATTCAACACGAATTGCTGAATTTCCTTCTTTAAAATAACTATCTTCCTTAATTATCTTTGCATCCTCTATACCTTCTTCAAAACCTAATTTAAATTCATTAGGATTATCAAATGATTCCTTAAAATATGTTTCACAAATTATGTTAAAAGAAAAAATTAAAAACAAAATAAATATTTTTTTCATCTGGCCATCTCCTTTAAAAATTTTTCAAGAGCAATAATTCCAAAAAAAGTTGAAATATCTCTCTGAAAGATTTCCCACTTATTATTTTTAAATAATTTTGAATGATAAAATTGACCATCAGGAAGTTGATTTTCTAATATAAAGTTCAAACATTTCATTGCACCTTTTAAATATCTTTCATTTTCAAATAATAAATATCCATCTATTAAAATAATCAAACACATGGCAGTTGCAGTTCCATCAATACCTTCACCTATTCCACCATATGTTCCATCTGTTTTTATATCTCCAATTATACTACCATCATAAAGTTGTGATTTTAGAATTTTATCAAGAAACCTTATAACTGGTGGAATTAACCATTTATATTTAAAAAATTTATATGCCTCTATAACTGGATACCCAAGCCAATAAATAGACCTTCCACTTATCGGTTTTATTTCTTTATAAAAATAATGAGAAAGATACAAATTCCCATTTAAATCTTGGTTTTCAACTATATATTTAACTTGGTCAATAAATGCATTTAAATATTTCTTTTCTCCAGTTTCCTTATATAACATTAAAAAACTTGCATCATCATGGATTGGTAATGGATTTAAATGTTCACATTTTTCAATATCAAAAAGTTGTCCTATTACACCAGGTGAATATAAATTTTTTATAATCCAGTCAGCAGCAAGTTTTGCACTTTTTATATATTTTTCTTCTTTTGTTTCACTATAAAGTTCAATTATTCCTGAAAGACATTCATATATATCAGAAGGTGCTATTTGATTTTTTGCTGTATATACTGGTGTTTCATAAGCACCAAAAAGAGGTGAATTTTTGTCAAGATACTGTAACGAAAGAATGAAATCACCACATCTTTTTGCTCTTTCAATCAATTCTCTTTCTTTTGTTCTTCTATAAATTGAAATCATTGCTCTTATTGCCTCTCCATCATGCCATATAAAATAACCATGAAAAGAACCATTTTCTTTCTGTATAGATAAAACCCAATTTTTAGCTCTTTCAATTGATTCAATAATTCTTTCTTTTTCTATCTCCATTATATCTCCTTTTTTATTCCAGAAATTTTTTCAGCAATTTTAAAAATCTCTTTTTCTTTATCTATACTTAATGGATGAAATTTTTCTCTCTTTAATAATTCTTTTGTTTTTTTAATTGCATTTTCAATTTCAAAATTCATTGAGATATTATCAATAAGAAATGAAAAAATTTCAGGGAAAAACATATTTTTTCTCATTTTTAAAATTGTATCCTCTTTATCAATAAAACTACCTCCTATTCCAACCTCTTTTATCAATTCATAATTAATATGCTCTTCACTTACTTCTATGCCTTGAAAAAATTTATTTAATGTTCTACAAATTTCAGCATCAATAACCATCTGCTCAAGACATCCACAACTTCCAGCAGGACCTAAAACCCCTATTCTAAAACTTACTCTTTTTGTATCAAAAACAATTAAAGATATCAATGAAGTAAATACTCTTTCAAAGGATGCCTTTATTCCTGGTGTTGGTGAATCAGTATCTCCAAGATGTCCCCCTTCTGGAATTAGACCATAAAATCTGCATAAATCTGGAATTGCAGCATTCATAATAACTGTTAATGGATTTGCATAATTACCACATCCTGTTCTCATATCAATGCTTACTGGATTTCCACCATATCCTCTAATTGGTTGATTAAATATATAGTTTAATATCCAGCCAGAAATTGTCTCTGCATTACATAAAGTAATTGTCCCTGCTATATCAATAGGTCCTGTTGCTCCAAGAACAGTCATTGGAGTTCCAAAATTTACATTTAATCCCATTTTTAATGCCTCATATGCAATATCTAATGCATCTTCTGGATATCTTAAAGGAGAAGATATAAAACATTGATAACTCGGTTTTTGTTTTCCTGCAATTTCACACATTTCAACAATTGGTCTTAAACTTTCTTTTCTTAATATTGGACAAGATGATGGCTTTATACTTCTTGTTAATGCGACAACCCATCCCCATAAATCTTGATAAGGAATACAATCCATTGGAAGAAATAAAACTCCATTTCCACTTACTTCATCAATTTGATTACCAATTCTTACTGCCTTTTCTGCATCCTCTAAATTTGGTTTCCTTCTTCCTTTTTCAATATCATAAATATTTGGAGTAAAACCACCAACAGAACCTTTAATTTCAATTTTTTCAGGTATTTCTATTTCTCTTTTTTCTTTTTTTATACTATCAAGGACTTCCTCAATTAATTTTACAGGGAATTTAACAATTTTATTTGAAAAATCAACGATACATCTTGAACTTAAAATTTTTAGAAATCTATCATCAGGAATTTTTATACCAATTTCAGAAAGAATTTTTAAAGAATAATAATGTATCTTTTCAATTTCTTTTTTGCTTAATAATTTATATTCTTTTTTATGGTCAAAATACATTTTTATTCAATTTTTAATTTTATATTATCAACAATAAAGTTTGTTGTATCAAAAATATAATTTAAAAAACCAACTTCAAAAATCTCTATTTTTTCTGGTATTTTAGGACAACCTTCAATTTTAATTGCTTCTTTTAAATCAATATTAAAATCAAACCATTCATTCTGCCTTAAATCCCATTCACCTGTCTGAACTTTATTCCCTATCCAAGATAAAAAAGTATAATTATCTGGTCTTATTCCTTCAAATGCATTTAATCTATTTTTCTCATTATCCCATCCCCATGATTTTTTATTTTCCTTTATTAAATTGAACTCATTTTTCCCTGAATGAATAATAAAATAATAAAATCTATAAACAGGCATATCTTTATCAACTGGTCTTCCTTTTAAATAAAATGAAACAAAATAACCATTATATCTCTGTAAAAATTTTATTGAGAAACTACATTTAAGTGATTTATTTGTATCCCATATTATGTCAGGATTTATTTTAATTCCAGGGGAGAAATATTTTGCATTTGAAGCAGAAATATTTAATCCATATTTCCCATCTTGTGAGTCCTCAACAATCTTATATTCACATCTTCCATCTATTTTTTCCCATCCAGATAGTTTCCCTTCATTTTCAAAACTTCCATATATTTTTAAAATATCACTCTCCTGTGAAAAAATTAAAGAAGAAATTATTAAAAATAAAAGAATTTTTCTCATTTTTCTATCTCCATTTTTATTGATTTAACCCAGAAATTTGTATCATAAATTGTTTCAAAAACATTATCTCCATCAAAATAGGAAATATTTACTTCATTTTTTCCCTTTAAATATCTACCATCAATTTTCCATCTATTTTTTATGTAATTGCTTTCCCATTTTCTCCTTTCAATTTCATTCCCATTTATTTTAACAATCACAATACCTCTTTCAGGTTTAAATGGGATTTTTCCTTCAATTTCAAGATAGAAATTTTTATATTTTTCAATCTCTGGGATTTCAAAATTATATGTTGATGAAGTTCCATTATAAATAAAATCACAATTATGTTTTTCATATCCAATCAAATTTTTTATTAAGATTATCTTCCCTTCATCTTCAATTCTTTTACAAATAGGGTCTGAATAATAATAAGGTTTCCCTGATTTTAAAAGCCATTCATTTATCATTCTTTTCTTAATCTTTTCAATTATTCTATCAATCTTTTCAATCTCTTTCTTATCCGGAATATCAAGTTCAATCTTTTTTATTATCTTTTCTTCATATAACCTTTCATTTGCCTTTTTAAAATATTCCCAATAAGGAAGGTGATTTTTCCAAATATCAGAACCTTTTTCTGGATTATTTTCACCATATAACCAGCAACCAGGCCCTGTTCTTACAAGATAATAATATTCCTCCCCTGCTTTTTCTGGACTATACTGGGGATACCTTGGATATGTGATATAATCAATACTTGTTAAAAATATACCTTCATATCCAAGTTTTTCCCTTAAAAATTGTTGCCCTTTTTCTGGTAATTTTTGATTTCCAGAAAATCCAGTCCAATAACAATTATCATCCCAGACAAAAAATGGTATCTCTTTTTTACCAAGTCCTTTACATATTCCAATTTGCCACCAACTTTTTTCTGGCTGTAAATACCAATCATTAAATGGATACATACAGAAAAATATTTCTTTTCCTTTATGAATTTTATCTCTTAATTTTGAAAGTTTTTCTGAAAGATTTTCTTCACAAAAATTTCTGTATTTATCAATAAGTTTTTTCTTCAATAAAAATATTTTTCTTTTTTTATAATCAACCTTTTCATCAATATTTTCTCTCTTTAAAAATTCATAAAATACAATATCTGAAAAATCTATTTCAGTTTCTCTATATGGTTCAAGGTCAATTATAATTCCATCAAAAATATTAATATTTTCCTTCTTTTCAAATTCAATTATCTCTTTTATAATTTTATAAAATCTATCCTCCCATAAATTTTCATCAAAAAGAGACGGTAAATAATTTCCCCATATTTTTTTAGGAGCACCATCTGAATCAATAAATAATTGATAATTATTTTTAACATTTGCAATATATCCAAGATGAAAAATAACTTTAAGTCCTTTCTTTTTAGCATATAATGCAGATATTAAACTTTCTCCATTTAAAGATGGATTTTCATTATAAGGATAATATCTTAAAGTTATTAAATTAAATTTACAATCAGAAATTTTATCTATAACCTGGTATATTGTGTGGGTATGTCCAGGCCTTCTTTCTATTCCTGTAAGCCATCCACAATAAATCCTTATCCTTTCATCAATTATCCATTTTAATTTTTTATTCAAATCTTTTAGTTTATCAATATCATATGTATAAATATTAACAGGGAAAATTGGATTTGATTTTATTTTTGACAATCCTATTTCTGATAAATCAAATTTCTCCCATTCTTTATATTTATGATACCAGCCAGAAAATGTATAATATTGATTTGTAACTCTTCTGTTTCTGCATAAATTTATTTTCCATATATTTTTTTCTGGATTAAATTTTAAAGAACTTATAGGTAATTTTATCTCAACATTATATCCATCCTGCTTTATTTCTGTTTTCACTTCTGCCTTTGAATCCCATTCTGTTATTGAACCTAATAAATATTTATCATAGATTTTACCAATTGCATTCACAACAATGTGAAAATAATCTTCTTTGTCAATTTCTGTCTGTATAAATATTTCAACTGAATCATCCTGCCAAATTTCTGTATCATTTTCCTTCTTTTCGGTTTTTATATTTTTTATATATGGTTCCTTGCAATAAAATGAAAAAATTAAATTTTGACCATCTGAAAAAAGTTTACAATTTGTCTCACATGTATCACCTTCTCCTTGTCTTTTTTCAAGTTTTAAAATAACTGGTTTATCTATTAAAATTTTTGTTTCTGTAAATATAAAAAAAGAAAAAAATATATATAAAAATAAAATTTTTCTCATTCCAATATTATGGCTCATGTGTATAGTCCCTTTTACTCATATCATAATAAAAATATTGTGGATCTGGGATTCCATTTGTATTTGGCCATACTTTTACCCAGTCCCTTGTTTCCCATACTCTTACACTTCCATCTGCCCAGCAAGCATTTATTCTTTTACCTCTTGGAAGTTCTCTATAATCTGTATATGGTTTTCCTGGTTCATGAAATTGTCCATACTCATAAAGTATTATTGTTTTACTTGGATTTTTTAATCTGTGAATTGGAACACATACCCATGACCAACTGTTTGTAAGTCTTGCAAATGGATACTGGCATGTTCCCATATATGAGTAATAATAAGCATAAGATTTCCCCCAAGACCTTAAATAAGGAGATTTTCTCCATGAAGGACAAAGCCATATATCACAAGGATATTTTCTGCCAACATAAGGGTCTATACCTGTAAAATAAACTCTATTAAGAACTTTAAAATGAAAAACAGCATAACTTGGATTATAATAATAGTAATGACTGGGCAAATATCCATTATAATCATCTGCATATTGTAAAAGAGCCAAACCAAGTTGTTTTAAATTACTCATACAAACTGCTTGCCTTGCTCTTTCCCTTGCATATGATAAGGCAGGTAAAAGCATGGCAGCCAAAATAGCAATTATAGCTACCACTACAAGAAGTTCAATTAAGGTAAAGCCCCTTTTCCACATATTCTCACCCCCTTCCCTTTTATATATTTTATACATATTATTTTATTTCTGTCAAGTTTTTATTTTTTAATTTCTCCTAAACTGAATATATTGTCATATACTCCAATATATTTTAACATCTCAACTGTTTCTGGAATTGCTTTTCTTGGCTCATCCCAATAATACCATAACTGGTCTGAAACGTGAAATTTACCATAATATCTGTATTTTTTATCAAGTATTTCAAGAAGTTTTTTTACATTTGTTTTTAAGTCATCTGTATCTTTACCTGAAATAATTAAATTTTTGTCTTCTATTTTTACTTCTGAATCTCCCTTTCTTAAAATTATTTTATATTTATCCAACTCTTCTTTTGTTTTTATTGGTATTAAAACATCTTTTGGTTGCTCACTTCCATATTTATACCAAAATTTAAAATATTCACTTATCCAGTTTGCAAATAATTTTTCATCCTCTGAAGATATAATTACTACACTTTCTTCATATGGAAATTCTAAAATCTTTTCTTCCTCTGTCTTTATCTTCTCTGATAAAAATTTTATTATCAAATTGTCTCCTTCTTTTATCTTTATCTCAATTTCTTTATCTTTCAAATTTATTCCTTTTCCATTCAATTTTAATGAAGAGAGAAAATATCCATCTGGAGAATGTATAATAAACTTATGTTTATCTCCATATGTCTTTAAAAATTTAATATCAATTTCAATATTATCTGCTTTTTTTATCTCTCTTGTCTTTATTTTTATACCATCTCCTCTATATCCAATTAAACTCCTTAAAATCATAAATTCTCTTGGCAAAAGTTCAATATTAAAAATTGTATTTTCATTCTTTATTTCGCTTTCAAATTCATATTCCCACCAGTTTGTTAGAATTGGAGAAAAATTTTCAAAATATTTACCCATTATTTTAACTTCTCCTTTAATATTTTCTCTTGTTGAATTGCCAAATGTGAAATATTTAATATCCTTGCCAAATCTTGAAATTAAAATATTTTCTGGCCCTTTTGCTGCTGTTAATGGCTCCCATCCTTTCTCTGATATTTCTATAAGTAATGGTAATAATTCAAACATTTCAGGAATTCCTCTTATCAAATCAGGAGATGGTAAAATTCCATAATAAAGAAAGGCAATAATTAAATGCTTCCATAAACCCCTATATGCTTCAATTATCTCTTCCTTGGAAAATTGTCTCCAGTTAATATTTTCAAGTATATCTCTTCTTAATGTTGTATGTATACCAATTGGTTTTCTTCCCATTAGTAATCTATAAATATCAAGAAGTTCTCTTTTTTCTTTTTCATATGTATTTATCCATCTCCATTCAACCATTCCTCTATCTGCTCTAAAAACCATCATATAAGGCATAGGATGTTCTCCAGCAGGATTTATCCATACACCACATTTATATTTACCATCTTTTGTTTTTAAAGAATGGATGAATTCAAAATTTTTGGCAAGTGCAACTCCTTCAAGTAAATATGGCCCTTTTTCATCCCATGACTTTGGTAAATCAATTTCTTCAATAATTTTCCCATAATATTTTCTATTTCCCATACCTCCACTTGAATCAATAGCAAAACCACTTAAACCATCAATCTCTTCAACTACCTTTTTTATCCCTTCTTGGTAAAATTCTCCAAATTTTCCTCCATATGAAAACATCCAGTGGGCTGTCTCATAATGATATGTCATTAAAGATGGTTTTTCTGATATTATTGATTCTTTAAATTTCTCTTCTGCAAGTTGAGTTTCACATCCATTCCATATGTAAAAATAACCTGCAATATCATAAGGTATAAGTTGCAAAAATTTCTCTTTTCTCCATTCCCTAAATTTTGAAGCACTTACCTGCCATTGATAATGTCTTTTTGCTCTTTCTTCATTTACTGGTTTATAATCCCATAAATCTTCATTACAATACCAATCACCTTCCCTTTTCCATGGTCCATAACACCAACAAGGACCTGCTTTTATCCTTCTTAAAATCTCATTACTCATACCAGGATAATAATATGTATAAGGAAAACTCATTGACTCAATTCCACTTATTTTTTTATCTATTTCAGGATGTACTGAGAAAAAAGATGGATATGTGTCATAATATTTCTGTATAGCATATCTATAACCAAATTCTGATGGAAATGTTAATAATATAAATCTTATTTTTTCTTTTTTTTCAGGATAAATAACTATCTTTGTTGAATAGCAAAATATATTATCAGATGTAAATCTGCTTGATAAATGGGATAAATATTGTTCAGGAGTTATTCCAATTGCAATACCATAATTTTCATCATATACACATGATAAAGGAAATGTTGAATTCACTTCATCCCTTATTATATCATTTTTTATATTTTTATGCTCATATCTTCCATCAAAAAATATCCATTTTTTTTCCTTTAAAGGTAGATTTATTTTTACTTCAATAAACTTTTTCTCATCTTCCAAATTCTTTATCTCCAAATTCCATATTATAAATTCCCCTTCTTTTTCAAATAAATTTGAGATAATTAAATCATTTCCTTTCTCCCTAAAATCAAAACTTATTCTTTCCTTTTCTTTTTTTAAATTAATCATATTCCATTTGTAAATTTCTCTTTTTCTTCCTTTGTCATATATGGATAAAAAACCTTCCCTTTTCAAAATGTTCTCACCATTAAATTTCATCTCTGTTATTTCTCCATTATTTCCAAACGAAATTTCTGTTGAATTATTTTTAAAGTATATTTTTTCATTAGAGTGGGAAATTAAGCAAAATAAAAAGAAAAGAATAATTTTTCTCATTTTTGCCTCCTTATGGAATATTTAGAATCTCTTGAAGAGTTTCAACTTCTTTAAATTCTCCAAATATAACTTCTGATTTCTCATTTGGCTTTTTACTATTAAAATAAATTAAAATTTTTGTTATTTTATCAAATTCATCTCTCGCTTTCTCAAAATAATTTGAAGAACCTTTTTCTCCAACCTTTATTATTATTTTATTTCCATTCCCAATCTTAATATTATGCCATGCATTCATACTTACTCTACCTTTATCATCATATAAACTAAAAAATAAAGTTGGAACTATATTAGAAATTGGTTTCACAAATAAAATAAAATTCTTATTCCTTAAATCTGTTGGTGGTAAATTTATTTCTATTCCACCAGCACCTGTATTTTCTATCATTCCTTCCCATATAACTCTTATTTCTTTTCCTTCATTTAAAAACTCTATTTTACCATCTTTACATTTATAACCTTTATAAAAAGAAATATTTTTAAGTTTAAATTTTTCTCTCGCTTTCTTTATCGCTTCCAAATATTTATCTATATAATCTTTCCTTGGAATAAATTCATTTGTTTTAAGTGTTCCTGTATATATCCATACATATTCATCTGTAATTTCTAAAGCATTTTCAAGTGCATATGCAAATTTCTCAGGAGTAAAATAATTTTTTGAAAGGTCTTCTGTATTAAATTCTCTATGTGGATAATCAAATGCAAGAGCAAATCCAACACTTACCCTATTTTTAAAAATCTCTGGATATTCAGTTATTGATAAACATTTATTTTTTGCTGTATCATATGCTTTCTTGAAATGTTCTTTTTCTGTATATCCATAAGGATATATACCTTTTCTGTGTAGTTCTAGGTCTACACTTGCTATATCAACAAATTTCATATTCTCACTAAGTTCTGAAAGCATGCCATCTAAAAATGAAGGTAATAGTGAATATCTTGCTTCCTCTTCTGATCCTCCTCTCCTCCATCTATCTGTAAAATACATTGAATATCCACTATTATAAAAAATTATTATGTCTGGAAAGATTCTTTTTGTTATTCTCATTATATCCTTTCCTCTTTGCTTTGCTTTTTCTTTATATTCTTTAAATGGCCTATCTTCTCTTTGAACTTTGTGATGGGCATAGCGAAACAATTCACAATCATAGTCATAATGTTCAAAATCAATAAATACACCTTTTAAATTCCCTTCTTTCGCAATCCTTATAAAAGTTTCCCAATTATTATAGATAATTTCCCATCTTTTATCATCAAACCAATTTAAACCTTTATCCTGACCTTTTGATGCAACTGCACATGTTAGAAAATTTTCTTTTAAATTCTTCCATTTTGGAACTTTTAAATCTTCTATTGCTTCTTTAAATTCATTATATTCAAATTTCCTATCTCCAAATAGATTCCATCCTAAAAGATTTCCTGTCGCTCCATTTCCTGTTGTTGGCTTTTTTCTATCTATGGCAACACTAATACCTATACCGTCAAATGGAAGTTTATCAAGTTGTTGCCAATTTTCTCTTACAAAAATTGTATCCCTTGTTGCCCATCCATGATAAATAATCTTCTTCTCACTAAAAATTAAATTTGAAATTAAAAAGAAAAATAGAAAAACTATCTTCTTCATTTTGCACCTCCTTTAATTATGTATTTTTTATTAACCATTTTTTTAATTCTTCTGCCTCTTTTAAATTTTTAATTGCTCCATATATTCCAAATTGATAAACTACTTTTTTTGGCCCAAGTTCTTTATGAAATATTTTTAATTCTTCTACTGATTGTGGATAAATTATAACTGATTTTCCTGCTTTAATTATTTTTTTAAAAAGTTCAATCCAGTAAATATGTGGTTTATTTCCAGCACCTGGAACCCATTGAATTGCATCTATTTTTTTTATTGAAAGTATATCATCAAGATGTTTTAATGCACCTGGGCCATCAAGATGAAAAATAGAATGGTCAAGATAATTTGCTTCATATTCAATATAAGGTAAAGCAAATTTCCTAAACATTAAAGGAGATATCATACATATAAAATCACATTGAATAACAGCAAATTTACCTTCGCAATAGAAAGGAATCCACCCACCTGTTCCCCATTTTTCCATATTTCCTGCAATATAAAGTGTATTATAAATTTCAATAAAAATATCTTTAATCTCTTCAAGTTTATTTTTTATTAAATCGGGTTTTTCAATTAAATCAATACATAAATTCTCGCTTCCTCTTATTGCTCTCAAAATTTCAAGATGTGTATGTAAATCATTTACACTTATAAGAAATTTACCATCTCCATAAGAAGAAGCAAATTTATGGAATTCAACAAATTTTTTAAACCATTCATTTTCTTTATCTATTTCTATCCTACCTATGTCTTCCCAATTTTCAACAAATGGTTTAAACCACGCGGTTCTTTTATCAAAAACAATTTCAACTTTTTTAGAAATATTTAAAAAATAACATATTTGGTCTGGCCCAAAATAAGGTCTGAAAAATGGCAAACTTTCCGCAAAAAATATCGTATTTTCAGCCCACTCTTCAAATTTTTCACATGGAGTTCTAAAATCTCCATCATATCCTGAAATATAAGGTGGTGAAATTTCTTTATTGGTTTTTTGTAAATATAAAATAAGAATAGGTCTATCAATAATCTCTCCTTCCCAGAAAGCATTAAAATATTTTTTTACTTCTTCAAAATCTTCTTTATATTTTAATTTTTGCATATTTCTATTTCTTTTAAAATAAAAAAATCTTCTACCAATTTATCATCTTTAAAAATTTGGAAATAAAATCTATATTTACCTTCTTTTTTAATCCCTCTGATTTTATCTTTAACTGATTTACAATTTTCTGGTGTAAGTTTTTTAAAAAAGAACTCTTTTTGGGTATCTCCTACAATTAATTTAACTTTTATCTTTTCCATCAACTTTGGAGAACCTATATTTAGATTAAAATTGATATCCTCACCCAATTTATATTTATTCTTCTCTAACTTTAAATCCAAAGCAATATTTGGTGAAATATAAGATATACTATCAAATCCTTTCAAGGATACAAGATATGCTTTTATTTGATTTATTTTTTCCGGAAATATTACTTCCAAAGTTATACCATTTTTTTCATTAAACTTACCATTCCAAGAATAAAAAATAATATTTTTATCAATAATTTCTTTATTAACTAAAACTCCTCCAACTAATTTTTTCATTTTATCAACTATACAGAACCATCCCTGTGAAGGAATATAAAAATAATTGGTTTCAACTGGATGAAAACTTTTAATTTCTTCTTTTTCTGATATCTCTGTTAAATTTCTTACTCTTTTATCTGTTTTTGCAACAGGAATAAATAAGAAATCATTCTCGTCAAACTCACCTCCAACTAAAAAAACAGGATGAAACCAAAAACTATTTTCAAATTCTTTTTTAACTTTTATTTCTACCAAAGACGAATTATTATATAAAACAACTTCCCTTTCAATTTTACCATTCTCATTAAATAAATATACACTAATTTTTTCTTTATTGGATTCATTAATTTTATATTCATATTTTTCCTTTCTTAAATTTCCAGCACCTGGCCATATCCAATCAGTATAACCTGCTAAATTTGGTCTTTCTACAAAAACTGGGCTTCCTGGATATACTTCCTCTTTATTTATTTTAAAAGGGAAAAGTATTTCTTCATTTTTAAAATTATATTTAGAAATTACTCCACCATATTTAGGAAGGATTTCAATTTCAATATAATCATTTTTTGCATTTATTCTCTCATAATCTTTTTCTTTATAAATTTCAAGTTTACATCCAAAATCTTGTGAAAAAAGTAAGAAAGAAAATAAATAAACAAATATTATAATTCTCATTAAAATTATAAATTCTTCTCTTTTACACTTTCTCTTTCAATAATTTTAAATCTATCCCAAAGTTTTTTTCTTTTTCTTTCTCCTTCCATTATCTCCTTTAAAAAATTTATCGCTTCTTTACCCAGATTTAATGTTTCAAAATCAATAGTTGTTAATGGAGGATTTGAAAATGAAGAAATAGAAAGATTCCCAACACCCATAACTGAAATGTCTTCAGGAATTTTATATCCCTCTTTTTTCAACCTTTCCATACATCCAATTGCAAGTAAATCATTTCCACATAAAATTGCATCCACTTTTTGTTTGAGTATATCTCCAGTTAATTCATATCCCTCTTTTTCTCTATCTATTTCTCCCTTTTTATAATAATGTATTTCTTTAACACCCTTTCTTTCTATAAATTTTTTGTATCCCAGATACATCTTCAAATAATAAGGGAATGAAATGTCCCCTGAAATTAAAGCAATTTTCCTATGACCTTTTTCCCATAAATATTCAGTTGCTTTATAGATAATTTTTTCAATTGGTAATACTATTCTTGGGAAATAATAAATTTTTCTTAATTTTTCTACAGGATCACCAATTATTACAAAGGGAATATTTTGTTTAAATAAAAATATAGGTAAATCCTTTTTTATTCTTCCAGCAACAATTGCTCCATCAACTTTTTTCTTTTTAAATAAATCCTCTAAAAATCTATCACCATCATAATAAGTATAAAATTGTAAATTCCATAAGTTTTCTCTACATCTTTCTTCAACCCCAGAAAATAAAACAGAATAATGATGGTCAGGAATCCTATGGTTTGAGAGAATAAATATTATATTTTTAAATGACTCTTTTACTTTTTCTTTTATCTTTTTCCCAACAAATGTTCCAAGTTTTGGTCTTCTATATATAAGTCCTTCTTTTACTAAAAGGGAGAGCGCTTTTTTAAGTGTCCCTATACTTACTTCAAGGACTTCTGCAAGTTCATATTCTGGAGCAAGTTCGTCTCCTTCTTTTAATTCTCCATTTTCTATTTTTTTTCTTATTATATTTGCTATTTGAAGATAAAGAGGAACTGGCTCTTCTATATCTATTTCTTTTTTTATCAAAATTCCTATATCCTTTTCCATTTTTTATCCATTTTGTTTATATTATATACTTAAATTTTTAAAATATCAAGTCAAATTCAAAGATTGACTAAATAGACATTTTTTGGATAATATCAAGGTATTCAAGTTTTAATGGTTTAGGATTACTTACAACTTCTGAAAGAGGAACATAAACTATTTCATTTCCACAAATTCCAACCATATATCCATATTTTCCATTTATTAAAATTTCAACTGCTTTGTTTCCAAAGATTGTAGCGAGTTTTCTCGTTAAATAAGTAGGTCTACCACCTCTTTGAATATATCCTAAAACTGTGTATCTTATTTCTCTATCTTGTAATTTTTCGCTTAATATTTTTGATAGATTTTCTGCTTTCCCTGCTCCTTCAGCAAGAATAATTATACAACTTTTCTTTCCTTTTTTCTCTTCTTCTTTAATCTCTTCAACTATTTTATCTATTTCAAATTTAACCTCTGGAATAATAACTATTTCTGCACCACATACAATTCCAATCTCAAGAGCAAGATTTCCACATTCTCTCCCCATAACTTCAATTATAAATGTCCTTTCATGACTTGTTGCAGTATCCCTTATTTTATCAATTGCATCAATCGCTGTGTTTACTGCTGTATCAAATCCAATTGTATAATCAGTCCCATAAATATCATTATCTATTGAAGCAGGTATATGAACTACTGGAAAGTTAAATTCAGAATATAGAAGATAGGCACCTTTTGCTGAACCATCTCCACCAATAACAACAAGACCCTCAATCCCTTCTTCTTTTAAATTTTCAAAACATTTTTCTCTTATTTCTTTATTTTTAAATTCATAAAATCTCTTTGTCTTTAAAATAGTTCCACCAAGATTTATTATCCCACTTACACTTCTTGAATTTAATTTTACAAATTTTTTCTCATATATACCTTTAAAACCATCATAAATACCAATAACTTCACTTCCATAATAAATTGCTGTTCTTACAACACTCCTTATAGCACAATTCATCCCAGGAGCATCACCACCTGTTGTTACAACACCAATTTTTTTCATTTATTAATATCCAAAATCTGCTTTTAGTCCCGGCTTTATTTCTCTTGATTCTTTAATTAATGACTTTGCTTCATCACTCATCCATTCAAATTTATACCACCATGGCTTTGACATAATCTTTGTTATAGTTCTTATCTGCCTTATCCTTGGAATTGCAATTTTAACGAATGATTTTTCAAGTGTATCCCAATCTTTTGTTTCAGTGTCTGTAAATGCCTCTTTGAAATATGCTCTCCCACACATTGGTCCTGAAACAATATCACAAACAGTTCCATATTGAATTGCATACTGTTCAAAATCAACAGCAGCGCTTAATAAAAGTAAAGGTCTTGGCGATATTTTTTCCATTTCAATAGTTACATCCCTTACAACTTGTGGAGAACAAACTTTAATTATCTTACCATCTTCTTCTACCCATAAAACAGGAACCTGTGTTTTATAAAAATGACCAAATGGTGAAAAATCTTCTGCCATTTTAATTAATGCTTCTGGCAACTTTTTTGCTTTCTCAAGTTTTGTTTCTCCTGGTAAATCTGCAAGTAATGTTTCATTATAAAGTGGCTTTTCAAGTTTTTTGCATTTTTCAAAGACATCCGCAAGCCACTCTCTATTTTTCTCCCAACTTTCTTTATGATCTGGATTTAAATAAACAAGTGTTTTAAAAGCATCAACTTTATCGGCAATCTCTTCTGGTTCTATTGCTAAACGAGCAACTTTCCCAAGTCCTCCATCAACTTCAATTGGTTTTGTATGTTCAAGTCGTCCAATCAAAAGAATATTTTCTCCAAGTGCTTCCTTAAATCCTGGCGTTAAAATAGCAAGATGATTAAATAATGCAGCAGTGACTTCACCTCTTAAATGTCTCGCAAATCTTTTACATACTTCTTTAACATCCTCATCATTTGCTTCTCTGCTTTCTCCAATATGTTTTAAAAATGCATTTGTAAGTTTTATATAAGAACTATGCTGATCTGAAGCAAATACATCCATAACACCATCAGGAGCAAATTTAGCCAGAACTTTAAAAATCTTTTCACTTACTTCTAACCCATCTTTATATCTTGCATATACCATATTGACCTCCTTTTTAAAAAAATTTTTCTTTAAACTCTTTCAATTTTTCCTTTATATTTTCCTCTTTTATAGATAAAATTTCAAGAGCAAGAAGAACTGAATTTTTTATCCCTGCTTTCCCAGATGAAACACATCCAACTGGAACTCCTTCAGGCATTTGAAGCATTGAAAAAATTATCTCTGTATTTGAAACATCCTTTGAGGGTAATGGAACTCCTATTACAGGGATTATTGTCTTTGATGCAATTACGCCTGGTAAGTGTGTTGAAATTCCTGCAAGAACAATTATAATTTCTATTTTATTATTTTCAGCATATTCAACAAATTCATAAACTGGTTTAAGTGTATCCATGCCACAAAGAATTTTTGTTTCATAAGAAATACCAAATTCATCAAAAATTTTCTTTATCTCCTCTACATAATTCAAATTATCTTGATTATCAACTACTATTCCTATTTTTGCCATATTTTTTTCATCCTTTCTATTGCTTTCTTTATTTTTTCTTCATCAATTGTTAATGAGAACCTTACATAACCCTCACCGGAAGGACCAAATCCTATCCCTGGTGTTGATACTATTTTACCATTTTCAAGCAAAAAATCAACAAATTTTATGGAATTTTCTCCAACTTCAACCCAAAAATAAAATGTTCCTTTTGGTAAATCAAATTTAAATCCGAGTTCATTTAATCCCAAAGCAAAAATATCTCTTCTATTCTTATAAATTTTTCTCAATTTTTCAACAGATCCTTGAGAACCAGTAAGTGCTTCAATCCCTGCATATTGTATTGCTTCAAAAGTTCCAGAATCAATATTTTCCTTTATTTTTGCGAGTGCTGAAACTAATAATGAATTCCCACATGCCCAACCAATTCTCCAACCAGTCATATTATATGTTTTTGAAAGAGAATTAAATTCAATAACGACATCTTTTGCACCATTAATAGAAAAAATATTTATTGGCCTTTCTTCAAAATAAATTTCTGAATATGCAGCATCATAAACAAGAATAATATCATTTTTTTTGCAAAAATTTATTGTATCAGTTAAAAAATCTTTATTAGCAAAACTACCCGTTGGATTATTAGGATAATTTAAATAAAGGATTTTGGCTCTTTTAATGATATTTTCTGGAATTTTACCTAAATCAGGAAGAAAATTATTTTCTTTTTTAAGTGGCAAAAAATAACTCTCTCCACCAGCAATTAATGTTCCGATATGATAAACAGGATATCCTGGTTCTGGAACAAGAGAAATATCACCAGGATTTATAAAACACAAAGGAAAATGAGCAATCCCTTCTTTTGAACCTATTAAAACACATATTTCATTTTCAGGATCAATATCCACTTCATAATTCTTTTTGTAAAAATCAGAAATTGCTTTCCTAAATTCTTTTGTTCCTTTCCCAAATGGATATCTGTGAAATTTAGGATTCTCAACTGCTTTTTTCATTGCTTCAACTATATTTTCAGGGGTTGGTAAATCAGGGTCTCCTACTCCAAAATCAATGACATCCTCTCCTTTCAAAATCAATTCTTTTTTCTTTTTATCTATTTCAACAAAAAGATAAGGTGGTATCTTTTTTAATCTGTCACTCATTTCAAACATTTTCACCTCCTAATTAAATTAAAATTATACATTAACTTGCGCTTAACTTCAAAAAAAGGTATAAAATAAAATGGGGGACAAATGGCGGTAATTTATAAAGATAGAGTTGAGGGATTATATTGTGAATGCACAAAAAGTGATATTGCAATTTTTAAAATTCTTGATGATAGAATTAAATGTATATGGTGTGGAAAAGAAATAAAATGTAAGCCACCTATTGAATTTGTTTGGAAAGAAAAGTGTTTAAGTTGTGAAGAGAAAATGTCAACTTTTGTTATTGATTCAACAGGTTTAAAAATATGCTCAAGATGTGGAAAATCTAAATAAAATTTTTAAAAATTAAAAACCCACCGAATATAACAAGAAATGAACCCAAGAAAAGAGATAGATATTTTATCTTTGGAATAAAAATTTTTTTGTTTGAATATATAAAATAAGAAACGGTTGAATACCAAAAGAAATCAGATAATATGTGTCCAATAAAAAATAAAAATATACCTAAAAAACCATATGGTAAGGCAAAAGAGAGATAAACAAGACCAATAGTGACCCACCATATAGTCCAGTAAGGATTGCTTAAACTTATAAAAATTCCTTTTAAAATTAAAATGTGGTTTTTTGTTGATTTGAAATTTTTTCGGTTTTCTTTATTAAACTCATATTTTGAAAAAAATGTGGAAATGCCAAAATAAATAAGAAAAATACCACCAAATATACTTAAATATTTTTGAATTTCAGGATTTTTTAATATATCTCCTAAACCAAAAATCAAAAGTATAACCATTAAAAGTTCAAGAAAAGAATGCCCTGTTATTATTAATGGTCCCGCTTTAAAATCTTTTTTAATTGTTTCATCAATTGTAACTATTAGAAGTGGTCCAGGACTTATTGCACCTGAAACGCCTATTAAAAAAGAAGTAAAGAAAATTAGATATAAAGGCATTTTTATAAATTTTCAAGTTCATAAATTAAAATACTAAGTGCAACAATACTGGCTGTTTCAACTTTTAATATCCTTTTTCCAAGTGAGATAGAATAATAACCATAATTTTTTGCAAGTTTAATTTCTTCTTCATCAAATCCACCTTCTGGTCCTATAAAAACATTAATTCTTTTATTTTTTATATTTTCCTCTTTCAATTTCTGAATAAAATCTTTCAATGTGAAATTCCTCTCACCTTCCCAAAAAATTATTCCAAAATCTTTCTTTTCTTTTATACATTCTTCAAACTTAACAGGAAACATAATTTCAGGAACAAGTGTTCTTCCCGATAATTTTGCTGACTCTTCTGCAATTTTCTCCCATCTTCTTAATTTAGTTTCTATTTTTTCTCTTCTTATTTTCACAATTACCCTTTTACTTATAACAGGTATTATTTTCTTTATACCAAGTTGTGTTGTTTCTCTTATAATAAAATCAAATTTTTCTCCCTTTGGAATACATTGAAAAAGTTGTAAATCAAAAGGTAGTTCAGTAGAATAAACTTCCTTTTCTTCAAGAATTTTACCTGCAATTTCATTTTTCCCAACTTCTAAAATTTCAATAATATATTCTCTGCCACTTCCATCAAAGCCAATAAATATATCTTTTTTCTTTAATCTTAAAACATTTTTAAGGTAATGGTATGTTTCTCCCTTAATGTAAAAAGAATCTTTTTTTCTAAATATATCTGTCCCTAAGTAAATTCTTCTCATAAAATTCTTTTTTAAATTTTTTCAATTACATATTTTAAAACTTCTCCAGATAACTGATAAAATTTTAAATCAGAAATACTCTCATAATAACTTTTTTCTTTATTAATTTCAACAATTTTGGCACCACTTTCTTTTGCAATATATGGCAAATCAGATGCTGGCCTTACAATCCCTGAAGTCCCAATAATTATAAATAAATCTGCTCTTTTACTTTCAATTTCTGCTTTTTTAAATTCTTCCTTAGGTAATAACTCACCAAAAAATACAATATCAGGCCTTTTTCTTCCTCCACAATCACATTTAATAAAATTTAAAATATACCTTATTAAATTCCTTTTACCCTTAATCTCTTTCATTCCTTCAATAAATTCACTTAATATTTTTTCATCAATAAATTCTTTTCTACCACACTTTTTACATTTCCATTTGTATAGATTCCCATGGAGCTCAATAACATTTTTACTCCCTGCCTTTTGATGAAGATTGTCTATATTTTGTGTTATCACTGATTTTAAACATCCTTTCTTTTCAAGTTCTGAAAGTGCTATGTGAGAAATATTTGGTTTTGAATTTAAAATTGGATATGTGAAATCATAAATAAATTGAACAACTTTTGAAGGAGAAATAGTAAATTGTAAAATTAAACCAGGCAAAGTTCCATAAATTTCAGGTTTATATTTTTTCCATAATCCCTCATCACCTCTAAATTGGGGTATACCACTTTCCACAGATATTCCCGCTCCTGTAAAAGCAACTACATATTTTGATTCTCTTATAAAATTTAAAAATTCATCAAGTTCATTCATAAATTGACTTAAAAACCTTAAATGCTTCTAAAACAAGTTCTTTAATTAAATCCTCAACTTTATCTGTTTCTCTATTTGATAAATATTTTAAAAACTCATCAATGTCAATCTTTTGAGAAACAATTTCACACGCCTCCCATGACAAAATACTCCTTATAACCCTTTCAATTGCTTTATCTTCTCTATCATAAGGTCTTGCCTGAATATCGTGTCCCTTCCATCTATTAAAACCTGCATCTTTTATTAATTTTGCTATAACAATATTCATCCCATTTATTCTTGCACCATGATCAATATCAAATTTCCCAGGGCCACCAAGTATTATTCCATCATTATAACCTTGACTATTTATATGCATATGCACAAGAGTTTTATTATCTATCTCTTCCACTGTATCATATACATGGTCAAGTCCTATCATTTCAGAGTGCCCAAATTCTTTATTAACTCCTTTCTTTTCTAATTTTATACCATATTCTTCTTTTAATCTTTTCCAAAATAAAATTGCGCTTGCAACTGTTGGAATAAGCATTGCTGGATGACCTTCATTTGGTTTTGGTTCAATAGCAAAATATAATTTCCCTCCCTTTTTTTCTTCATATTTACATAATTTTGCAATACTTTCTTTTAAATTCTCATACATTTTTTTAATAAGAGGTGTTGCGATATCATATCCCCATGAACCATTCCACAGAACAAATGTTGGTTCTTTATCTTTTAAAAATACACTCTGCAATTTTTCATAAGTTAACTCAACTGTTTTCATCCCAAATTCCTCTGCTCTTTTTCTTTCTTCAGGATCAAGGGAAGCAATTCCTCCATAAGCAAAATGGGAATGAGCACCAGGAGTAATCAATGCAAGATAAATATTATTTTCTTTCATTGCTTCAATCACTTCATCTACATTTTTTTCATTTATTTCAGTATCATAATGAAATTCAACGCCAAGAATAATATTTTCAGGTAATCTCGGCCTTATTTTTTCTGCAATCAATTTAATAAAATCAACTGAATTAAATCTATCTTGACTCCAGGAAGGTCTGATATTAGAAGGAACAAAACCTCCTTTACCCGGATTGAATGCCCATCTACAAATTGAATGATATGAATATTCCATATTTTACCTCCCTATAAATTTTTATTTGGTCACTTCTTTTTCAGGTCTTCCATCAACAAGCCACTCTGTATGAAATTCTCTTTCTCTTCCATCAGATGTTTTCAAAATTTCGGGATTATCAATTCCTTTTAATTTAAAATATCCATGAGCACCGAAATAATCTCTCTGTAATGCACTCACTTGAGCAGAAAACATTACAGGATTTGTTATTTGTAAAATATAATCATATGAATTTGAAAATGCAGGAACTGGAACTCCTGCTTTATGTGCAATTTCAATAAATTTTGCAAGTTTTTTTATATTCTTTTTAATAAATTCAGAAAAATTTTTATCAACAAGCAAATTTGGAAGTTCTGGATCTTCTTTAAATGCTTTTGTTATCTCATCAAGAAATTGTGCTCTTATGATACAACCTGCTCTCCAAATTTTTGCTATTTCTCCAAGATTTAAATTCCAGTTATAATAATTACTTGCTGCTTTTAAAAGAGCAAATCCCTGAGCATAGGAAGAAATTTTTGATATATATAAGGCATCATGGGCAATTTTTATAATATTTTCTTTTTTACCTCTAAATTTTTCTCTTACATTTAACTTTAATAAAGAAGAAACTTTCAATCTTATATCTTTATCTTGCGACATTTCTCTTGAAAAAACTGCAGAAGCAATTGTTGGAACAGGGACAAGCAATTCAAGGGCACTTTGAACTGTCCAAGTTCCTGTCCCTTTCATTCTTGTTATATCTGCAACTATATCTACAAGATATTCATTTTCATTCATTTTATGTTTTTCCTTCATTAAATCACCTGTAATTTGAATTAAATAACTCCTTAAAATATCATTTTCTCCATTCCACTGAGCCATTATTTCTGCAATCTCTCCCGAACTCATTCCAAAACCATTTTTGAAAAACCAACAACACTCACCAATCAATTGCATATCTCCATATTCAATACCATTATGAACCATTTTTACATAATGACCTGCTCCATCAGGACCAATATAAGTTACACAAGGACTTCCATCATATGCTTTTGCTGATATTTTTTGAAACATCTCTTCAACAAGTTTATATGCCTCATATTGACCACCCGGCATTAAAGAAGGGCCTTTTAAAGCACCCTCCTCTCCTCCTGAAACACCTGTTCCAATAAATAAAATCCCTTTTTCAGATAATTCTTTATTTCTTCTTATTGTATCTTTAAAAAATGAATTACCTCCATCAATTATAATATCACCTTTATCAAGCAATGGAGTAAGTTTTGAAATAAAATCATCAACTGGTTGTCCTTCTTTAACCATAAGCATAATTTTCCTTGGTCTTTCAAGATTTGCCACAAAATCAGATATTTCATAACTCGGTATTATATTTTTACCTTTACCCTGTGTCTCTACAAAAGCCTTTGTTTTCTCTCCAGTTCTATTAAATACACAAACAGTATATCCATTTCTTTCAAAATTTAATGCAAGATTTCTACCCATAACTTCCATACCTATTATTCCAATATTTGCTTTTTTCATATTACCTCCTCCTTTTCAAAATAATTATATTTTTAAACCTGAATTTAATCAAATATATAAATAAAAAAACCCGACCCGGGGGTGTGAGGTCGGGTAGAGAAAGGGGGAGAAAGGAGGTGATATTTTTTATAGAAAATAAATTATACCTTTTTTAAAACTCCCTGTCAAGATATCGGTATTCCTCAAAAATAAAGTTGGCAAGAATAAAAACCATCTTAAATCTTCCATAAGAAAAAAGAATTAAAACAAGCAAAAGTCCTTAAATAGTTTTTCTTTTTTTCATTTTAAATGTTAATATATAATGTTAATATACAATGAAAAAAAATGTAAAAATTGGGTGTTGCGGTTTTCCCATTTCAAGAAAAAAATATTATGAAAAATTTAAAGTTGTTGAACTTCAACAAACATTCTATCAAATTCCAGATGAAAATACTGTATGGAGATGGAGAGAGGAATCACCGAAAGATTTTGAATTTACTCTGAAGGCATTTCAATTAATTACACATCCACCTTCCAGCCCAACTTACAGAAAATTGAAAATGAAAATAGATGAGAGGAAAATTGAAAATTATGGTTTCTTCAAGCCAACAGATGAGGTTTTTAAAGCATGGGAATTAACAGAAAAAACTGCCAGAATACTCAAGTCAAAAATTGTAATTTTTCAATGTCCAGCAAGTTTCAAACAAAATGATTTGAATATAAAAAATATGGAGAAGTTCTTTAATTCAATAAAAAGAGAGAATTTCATTTTTGGATGTGAGCCGAGAGGAAAATGGGACGAAAAAATAATAAAAGAGATATGTGAAAATTTAAATCTTATCCATGTGGTTGACCCATTTGAAAATGAAAGTGTATATGGAGTTTTAAAATACTGGAGATTACACGGAATAGGTTCTTACAGATATAAATTTGAGGATAAGGACTTTCTTTTTTTAAAAGAAAAAATTGAGAAAGAAAAGATAGATGAAATTTACATTATGTTCAACAATGTTTATATGGATAAAGATGCTTCTGCATTCAAAAAAATTATTGATGAAAAATGAAAATCTATACACTTGGTACTTCAAACCGTACAATAGAAGATTTTCTTGAAATTTTAAAGGAATATGAAATAACTACAGTAATTGATGTAAGAAGATTTCCAACCTCAAAATTCCTTCATTTCAAAAAAGGAAATCTACAGAAATACCTAAAAGAAAATAAAATCGGTTATATATATCTTGGAAATGAACTCGGCGGATATAGAAAAAATGGATATGAAAAATATATGAAAACAGAAGAGTTTAAAAAAGGACTGAGGAAAATAATTGAATTATCTGAGAAAGGGAATGTTGCAATTGTATGCTGTGAAAAATTTTTCTGGAAGTGTCACAGAAGATTTATTGCTGAAGAGTTGAAAAAAGAAGGGAAAAAAGTCATTCATATAATTGAAAAAAACAGAAATCTTCTGGGTTAAGAAATATAGTATTTATAATGGTAAGAGGAATTTTAAAAATATAATTTTCCATTGCCCTTCTCTACCCTTATATTTTTCCTGTTCCCAAAGAAAATATTCCCTCACTTATTTTGCAAAATCTATTAAAATTGGCAATTTCAATATCAACAGTTTATAATTTTTTTCTCCTTTTATTGGTGGCTAATTTTTCTTTTTTATACTTACTTTTTCCGTATTTTTTCAACAAATTTTAAAAACATATATATTAAACTTTTCTTTCTTGGTTTTAAATCAGGTTTTACAGATTCCAACTCTTTTCCCAATTCTGCTTCAATTGATTCTGTCTTTTTAATAAAAAGTATTTGAGAAGGATATACACTTCTGTATCCGGTCATTATAAAACTTATAACACATGCTATACTTGCATATGGTGCTATTTTAGTCCCAAATAATTCTATAGACATAATACTTGCAGAAATTGGTGTATTTGCTGCTCCGGCAAGAAGTGCAACAAGTCCAATTGCTGCAAATGTTGAACTATTAACTCCTGCCAGTTTTGCAAAAAGAGTCCCTGATGTTGCACCAATAAAAAATATTGGAGTGACAATACCACCACTTCCGCCAAAATTCAATGTAATTGAAGTAAAAAGAATTTTCAATATAAAGGCATACCAAACAACCTCTCCACCTTCAAGAACCTTCTGGATTGTTTCAATGCCCAATCCCAAGTACCTCCCTGAGAAAATAAATGTTAAAATAATAAGGATAAAACCTCCAAGTAGAGATTTAAATGGCTTTTTCAAGAAAATTCTTTCCTCAAATCTTTTAATCTGTTTCATAATTTCAATAAGAATACAGGAACAAATTCCAAAGAAAATTCCTGCAAGTATTACTTTTAACATAAATGTCCCCCTGAAAACTGGCATAAAATTTATAGGATGATAAAGATAGGTTATTCCTAAGGATGAAGTAACATGATAACTTACAATCCCAGCAATAAATGATGGTAAAATAACTTCATATAAAATACTTCCCACATAAAGAACCTCAACTCCAAATATACCTCCTGCTATTGGTGTTCCAAAAACAGAAGCAAAACCTGCACTGATACCACATATAACCAGTTTTTTACGGTCATTATCATCCAGTCTAAGAAAATCAGCAAAAATAGAAGAAAGTCCTGCACCAATCTGAGCACATGGCCCTTCTTTACCTACAGAACCTCCACCTGCAATTGTTATTATTGTAGCGATAAGTTTTACCGGCACAACAGATGGCTTTATTTTACCTGAATATCTATGAACTGCTTCTATAACTTTTTCGGTTCCATGTCCCTCTGCATCCGGTGCTAAATACATAACAAGGATGTTGCTAATAAATAATGCAAAAGGTAAAAATAGAAAATAGTATGGATATGAGGTAGTAAACTTAGTGCTTAGATGAAGAAGTTTTAAAAATATTCCTGTTGATAAACCAACAATTACACCAACAATTGTAGCCAGAATAATCCACTTTAAAACACTTATAAACAAAACTATTTGTTCCTCTAAAACTTTTTTCATAATTTAAAATTTATTATAACTTTTTGTTAATATCCAGTGTTTGCAAAGTCAATTAAATTTTATAATTTATATTATAATCTCTGTCAAATAAACGCCATCCTTCAGATAAACCTTCCCAAAATATAAGCCCTTTGTGAACCTCCGAAGTTCCCAAGTCCTTGATAGTCAATAAGTTATATTTTGTTACCTAAGGACGATCCTTGTGCGAGAGGATGGTTGTGTTAAAATCTTATTGTAAATTCTTCTTCGGTAGAAACTGAAGATGAAGTAACCACATAGTTAACCTTTAATATCTTCTAACCTTTTTATTTCAGGACTCTCTTTCCAATCAATTGCATGTTTATTGAAAAATTATATTTACTAAAAACCAAAACTTATAATTAGTCAAATAAAGAAATTTTTTCTAAAAAGTAATTTGTGATATAATAAAATTGGTATTTATACTTCATTTGTTCATTTAAAGAAAAAAACTAACCGAAAGGCCAAATTTTGATAAAATCCACACCTCTGGAAGTGAGGAAAGAAAATTAGTTAAAATTAAAAATGAAGAAAAATGGATATAAACTTAAATTAGGAGAAGTATTTTGTATCGCCTCTGGAGCAATGATAAGTTCTGGTCTTTTCATACTTCCTGGTATTGCATTTTCTTACGCAGGACCTTCTGTTATTCTTTCTTATCTTATAGCAGGTATTGCCTGTATCCCTACTGTTTTAAGTATGGCAGAACTTTCATCTGCTATGCCAAAAGCAGGTGGTGATTATTTTTATATAACACGGGGATTTGGACCTTTTGTAGGAACTCTTTCTGGTTTTGGTTCCTGGTTTGCTTTAAGTTTCAAAAGTGCCTTTGCTTTGATAGGTATGAGTGCATATATAAGTATGTTTATAAATCTTCCAATACAGTATCTTGCAGTAATTCTTTGTATTCTTTTTGTAATATTAAACATCATAGGGATAAAGGAAGCCAGTAGGACTCAAGTCATACTTGTAGTAGGACTTATAAGTATACTTCTAACCTATGTAATATGGGGTAGTTTTTATCTACGACCTGAAAACTTTATTCCATTTTTTTCTAAAGGACATATTTCAACTTTACGGACAGCAAGTTTTGTATTTGTTTCTTACGGAGGCCTTACAAAGATAGTAGCGATGGCTGAAGAAATAGAAAAATCAGAAAAAAATTTATTAAGAGGTATGATTTTGTCTTTACTTGTGGTTATGTTTCTTTATATTCTTGTAGTTTTGGTTACTATAGGTGTAGTCCCTTCTGAAATTTTAAGCAATACAATAACACCTATATCAGATGGTGCTAAAATTTTTGGAGGCCAAAATTTCCAAAAATTAGTAGGTCTTGCTGCTTTTTTTGCCTTTATTTCAACTGCAAATGCAGGTATTATGAGTGCATCAAGGTATTTACTTGGCATGAGTAGAGATAAACACTTACCAGAAATATTTCAAAAAATAAACAGAAAAAATATTCCATATATTGCTGTTCTTACTACCGGAATGTTCATGATATTTTCACTTCTGGTATTTCCGCTTGAAATTCTGGTTAAGATAGGGTCTATAATATTTCTCATGCTTTATATCCTTGCAAATTCTACAGTAATAATATTTAGAGAAAGCAAAATAACCAGTTATCAGCCAACTTTTTATTCACCTTTTTATCCTTACACACAAATAATAGGAATTTTTATCACAGGTTTACTTATACTTGAGACATCCACAGGTATTATTTTTTTAACAATCCTTTTTCTCTTTGTATGCGGCATTATTTACAAATATACCCTTCA
>Ga0197143_1000250_pt1 | contig 63692 bp, 64 predicted proteins | sample GBS70_MetaG_FD_148603 | JGI IMG/M metagenome (GOLD analysis project Ga0197143, IMG submission 148603) | Sediment microbial communities from Great Boiling Springs, Gerlach, Nevada, United States - GBS 70_MetaG | ecosystem: Environmental > Aquatic > Thermal springs > Hot (42-90C) > Sediment...
TCCTCAAGGGGGCCTTCTCTTGCCCTTCTGACGGTCTTACGTGAGATGCCGAGGATCCTTGCCGTCTTTGACACATTGCCTCCGTTCTGCTCGAGGACCTTTCTCACCAAAAGCCTCGCCCCTTCAGGAGAAGTCTTCCTCAAATCGTGATATACTTTACCCACACCTGCCCTCCCATCCTCTGAGGGGTTTGATTTCACGATCCCAGGGTACCTCAGCCCTGCGAAAGACCTCAAGGATGAGATGGGCAGCCTCTACCCTCTCTGTTCCTCCTTCTCCAAAGTGGTACCTATGTTTATACCCATGCACCTTAAGGACCTCTAAACTCTCTTGACAAAAAAATCGGCTTTGGGTAGAGAGTATGTGTATTTTCTCACAAAGTCGAGGGAAGGGATGTTGAGGGAATATATTGGGATAATTTTGATGGTTGGACTTGCGGTTTTTGCTGCTTTGTTGATCCTTTTCTTATCGCATCTTCTCGGGCCCAAGAGGGTTGAACCGGCCAAGCTCTCTCCCTATGAATGCGGGGTCATCACCATTGGTCCTACCCATGAGACGATTCCGGTTAAGTATTACATTGTGGCTATGTTGTTTTTAGTCTTTGACCTTGAGGTGGTCTACCTTTACCCTTGGGCTACGGTTTTTAAGGATCTTGGGATGGTAGCTTTTATAGAGATGTTGGTTTTCGTTTTTATCTTGCTTATTGGCCTTTTTTACGTTTGGAAGAAAGGAGCGCTTGAATGGGAATAGAGTCAAGGCTTCCTGAAGCCGTATTGGTGACAACCCTTGAGGACATAGTCAATTGGGCGAGGAAAAACTCCATATGGCCTGTCACTTTTGGTCTTGCCTGTTGTGCCCTGGAGATGATGGTCACAAGCTCCGCTGTCCTTGATATTGCCCGTTTTGGAGCTGAGGTCTTCAGACCTTCACCAAGGCAAGCGGACCTTATGATCGTGGCTGGAACGGTGACCAAGAAGATGGCCTATATGGTCAGAAGGATTTACGATCAGATGCCAGAGCCCAAATGGGTTATCGCTTATGGAACTTGTGCTTCTACGGGGGGTATTTTCAGGACTTATAACGTGGTTCAAGGGGTCGATAAGATAGTTCCGGTTGACGTTTACGTTCCCGGCTGTCCGCCAAGGCCTGAGGCCCTTCTTGAGGCGTTGATGAAGCTCCAAGAAAAAATATCCCGAGAAAAGTTTTCTCAAAGACCAGATATCATAAGGCCATTAAAGCCCGAGGAGATAAGGTAAATGTGGGACAAGGAGACTCCCTTAAGGCTTAAGGAACGTTTTCAAGATGCGGTAATTGAGATTGAGGAGACAAGGGGAGAGGTTTCCGTAAGGGTAAGTTCTCAGAAGGTGGTGGAGGTCTTAAAGTACTTGAAAGAGGAAAATTCTCCGAAATACCAGATGTTGGTTGACCTCTTTGGGGTTGACTATCCTCAAAGGGATAAGCGGTTTGAGGTAGTGTATTTGCTTCACTCCCTGGAAAACAACCACCGCTTAAGGGTTAAAACGCAAGTGGGAGAGGGGGAACCTTTAGGTTCAGCCTGTAAGGTATGGCGAGGAGCTAACTGGCTTGAGCGGGAAGTTTACGATATGTTGGGCATTAAGTTTGAGGGGCATCCGGACCTTCGGAGAATATTGACTTGGGAAGGATTTAAGGGCTACCCCTTGAGGAAAGATTTCCCCTTGGAAGGCGAGGAGGATTTTGAGCTTCCTTCAAGTCCTCCTGACCTTGAGCCACCCAAATGGTTTGTTGGAGAGGGAGAGAAGTATTTCATAGTCAACATGGGGCCCCAGCATCCCTCAACCCACGGCGTTTTGAGGGTGATCCTCAAGCTTGAGGGAGAAGGGATAGTTGATGCGCTTCCGGTCATCGGGCATTTACACCGAGGGGTTGAGAAGCTCGGCGAGAACATGAAATATCTTGAGGCTTTGACCTTAACGGATAGGCTCGATTATACGGCCGCCTTTTCCAATAACTTGGCCTATATGCTCGCGGTTGAAAAGCTTTTTGGTGTTGAGCCTCCAAAAAGGGCCCAATATATAAGGGTTATGCTGGCGGAGTTTTCCCGTCTTTCAAGCCATTTGCTTTGGCTTGCGACCCACGCGCTGGATATAGGGGCGATGACCGTCTACTTCTATTGCTTCAGGGAAAGGGAAAAGATATTGGAGATCGTCGAGGACATAAGCGGGGCTCGATTGACGCCCAGTTTCCTTCGTATAGGAGGGGTGGCCAAGGATTTGCCCGAGGGAGTTGAGGAGAAGATCGAGGCCTTCGTAAAGGAGTTTCCTTCCCGAATAAAGGAATATGAGACCCTTCTTACCAAAAACCCCATATGGCTTAAGAGGACAAAGGGCATTGGGGTTTTGGAACCAGGAGATGCCATTGACTATGGGGTGACAGGACCACCTTTGAGGGGGTCAGGCGTTAAGTGGGATGTGAGGAAGGCTCTTCCCTATTCGAGTTATGAGGAGTTTGATTTTGAGATACCCATTGGTGAGATTGGTGATACTTACGATCGTTACTTGGTCAGACTTGAAGAGATGAGACAATCGACGAGGATAATCGATCAGGCCCTGAAGAAGATTAAGGAAACACCTCCTGGTGAGATTTTAGTTGATGATCCTTATTTGGTTCCTCCTTCTAGAGAGATAGTGGAAAAGGAGCCTCATGCTTTATTGAGGCATTTTAAGTACTTTTCCGAAGGTCCATCTCCATTGCCTGGAGAGGCTTATATGAGCGTTGAAGGTCCCAAAGGCGAACTCGGATGGTATCTGGTAAGTGACGGCTCACCACGGCCTTATCGTTTCAGGGTGAGACCTCCCACGTTCATGAACCTTCAAGTCCTTCCCCTTATGACGAGGGGGCACCTGGTGGCTGATGTGGTGGCAGTTATTGGTAGCATCGATATCGTATTAGGAGAGATAGATCGTTAAAGGTGAGGGGGGAAGATGGGGGTTTTAAGCTGTTGGGGTGAAAGGGTTGAGAAGGATCAAATGATTTTGCCTCTCCCTGAGGAGTTTCGACCTGGTTTGAAGATCAAGGCCTTCATGGGATGGGATGGCTTTGAGATTCGGGAGGAGAGTGTAAACATCGTTGATATGTGTTTGGCTTGGATGGAGGAGATTCAGAGATATTCTTGCGGGAAGTGTTTCCCCTGTAGGGTTGGGACGAAGGTTGTCTGTGAGATTTTACAGAAGATAATTGAGGGGAAAGGAGAAGAAAAGGATTTGGAAAAGCTTGAGGGGCTACTTGCATCCATAAGGGATTCTTCCAAATGCGGTATAGGACAGACATCCCCCATTCCGGTGCTTAAAGCCTTAAGTTATATGCGTGAGGCTTTTGAAAAGGCCTTAAAGGAAGGTGTGAAAGAAAAGGGGAAATACGTTTTTAGGTTGACTGCTCCTTGTATGAACGCGTGTCCTGCCCATTTAGATATACCCTCTTATGTAGAGGCCGTAAGGGAACACGAGTTTTCGGAATCCTTGAGGGTAATAAGGGAGAGGCTCTGTCTTCCCGGGACACTGGGAAGGGTTTGTGTTAGGCCTTGTGAGTCCAATTGTCGAAGGGCTTTGGTGGAAGGGTCTATAAGCATAAGGGAGCTTAAAAGGTTTGTGGCGGATTATGAGATGTGGAAAAAGAGGGAGCCTCTTTTTGATCAAACGGAAGCTCCTCAAGGGAAAAGGGTCGCCATAATAGGGGCCGGCCCGGCGGGGCTTTCTTGTGCCCATTTTTTGGCCCTTTTGGGTTATGAGGTGGTCATTTTCGAAAGGCACGACCGTCCTGGAGGAATGGCCACGTGGGGTATTCCCGATTACAGGCTTCCTCCGAAAATATTGGAAAGGGAGGTAGCTCTAGTAGAGAGACTTGGTGTTAGGATCGAATATAACACGGATGTGGATCAGAAAAAGTTTGAGGAGCTTTTACGGGAATATGACGCTATCTTCATCGGTGTAGGGGCCCAGGGTTCTACCGAGATGGGCGTTGAGGGAGAGAAAGAGAACTACGAAGGGTTTATCCCTGGAGTCAGGTACCTATTAAAGATAAATCGAGGTGAAGATCCTTACCCCGAAGGCAAAAGCGTTATTGTGGTAGGCGGTGGTAACGTGGCCATGGACTGTGTGAGGACTTCCTTAAGGCTTGGCAAATGGCCGGTGAGGCTCGTTTATCGTAGAACTAGGGCCGAAATGCCAGCAAATGAAGAAGAGATCGTTGAAGCCGAGGAAGAAGGGGTGGAGTTTCACTATCTCTGTAATCCCACAAGGATAATAACCGAAGAGAGGAAGGTTAAGGCAGTTGAACTTATAAGGATGAGATTGGGAGAACCTGATGCTTCCGGCAGAAGAAGGCCCGAGCCCATACCAGGGTCCGAATTCGTGATGGAGACTGACATCCTTGTTCCGGCCATTGGACAAAGGGTGGAACTTCCCTTCCTTGAGGGATCAAAGGTTAAAATAAGCAAATGGGGAACTGTGGAATCAGATCCTTTAACCTTGCAAACCTCAGATCCCAAGGTCTTCAGCGGCGGTGACTGTGTCACGGGGCCTGATGTGCTTATTAGGGCCGCAGCTGCAGGACGAACGGCTGCATTTATGATCCATTCTTTTCTCCAACAGGGGAAAGTGGAACCCACCGACGAACAGCTTATGGACAAGATCCTTGAGAAGTTTAAGCTTTTTGATCCCAAGGAGAAAGTCCAGGTGCCTCCAGGACAGATGAGAGAAGAGCCCTTTATGCTCGAACCCGAAGTCCGAAGACACACCTTTGAAGAGGTTAATAAGGGGTTGAAGACACCTCAGGCGATAAAAGAGGCCTTAAGATGTCTGAGGTGTTATCGAGGTGCGATGGTGGCCCTTTAAGGGGGGATGAAGATGGTGAACTTAAAGATAGACGGAAAGGAAGTGGAGATCGAAGAGGGAAAGACGATCCTTGAAGCTGCCAAAAAGGTGGGGATAAGAATTCCTACCCTTTGTTACCACGAGAGGCTTTTACCGATAGCCTCCTGTAGACTTTGCCTTGTGGAGGTGGAAGGATTTGAGAAGCCCGTTACTGCGTGTAACACGGTGGCACAAGAGGGAATGTCCGTAAGGACTCAGAGCTCCCTTTTAAGTGAACTCAGGAAGGAATCCTTAAAGCTCATTCTGATCAATCACCCCCTTGATTGTCCCATATGCGATAGGGGTGGAGAATGTGAGCTTCAGAACCTGGTTTATGAGCTTGGGATTTCCGAAGAGCCTTATTTGGTTGAGGAAAAAAGGGAAAGAGGGCCCAAGGAGCAGGCCATTTCCTTTATAAGGCATTGGCCTGATAGGTGTGTTTTGTGTTTGAGGTGCATAAGGGCTTGCCAAGAGATCACTGGAGCTAGGGCCTTAGAGCTTGAGGGCACCGGTTACGGGGCCAGGATCAGGGTAAAGGAGGAGAGATGTCTTAAATGCGGTGAATGTGTAAGGGTTTGTCCGATCGGTGCTATGACTGAAAGAACCGTCGTCAAAAGGGCAAGGCCGTGGCAGAGGGAGGAGAGGGAAACGGTTTGTTCTCACTGTAGTTTGGTTTGTGAACTTAAGATCAAGGTTTTCGAGAAAGAAGCAATAGGGATTTCTTCCGAGAAAAGCCTTTGCGGGAAAGGATATTTTGGATTTCAATATCTCAATCCTAAAGATAGGCTTCTGAGGCCTTTGATAAGGACAAACGGCTATGTGAGGGGAGGGACTTTTGAGGAGGCTGTAGAGGTTGTAAGGTCCGCTTTGAAGGAGAAAGGAGTTGAAAAATTTGGAGTAATTCTCGGAGGAAGGCTTACCCTTGAGGAAGGGCTTTACGTTAAGGAGGTCTTGGCTCAGATAGGGGTTAGAGAGATAGGGAGTACCTCCTATTTTCACACGGGTCCCTTCTTTAAGGCCTTTAAAGAGGTATTCGGAGAAGGGTATCCGGGAAGAAGCCTTGAGGAAGTAAAAGAAGCGGATCTGATTTTCGTTTTGGGGGATTTAGAGGGAGAGAATCCGGTTTCAGCCAATTGGGTGAGGGAGGCCATATTGAAAAATGGAGCGCGATTGATCCTCCTTTATCCAAGAAAGGTCCTTTTGAGAGAAGAAGCAGATTGCTTTTTGCAGGTTAAGGCCGGCGATGAGGGGTTAGTGTTAGGATGGCTTCTCGAAGAGCTCGGGAAGAGAAAGGGGTTTGAAGGCCTTTCGATGGGATTTGACCTTGAGATGGTGAAGAATAAAACTCAAATTTCGGAGAACCTTTTAAAAGAGGCCTTAGAATTATTAAGTGAGGCGAAAAGGCCTTCCTTTATAGTGAGCTCCCTTTACGGCCTCTCGGGAAACGGACAGGCCTTAATGGAAGCCTTAATGAGCCTTGGCCTCCCCTGCGGGGTCATGAAGGAGGGCTGTGGGGTCCATCTGGTAGGGCCTCAGGCCAATATGATCGGACTTTCTCTGATCTTAAATGGTGGGGCTTCTCCTCTTGAGATGCTGAGAAAGTTAGAAAAAGGAGAACTTCAGGGGCTTTTTGTCTTTGGAGAGGATTTATTTTTCAACTGTCCCAAGGATTTCCTTGAGAGGGCTTTAAGGGAGAGGTTCCTTGTGGTTTGGGACCTTTACCTTGGACCTTTGGCTCAAAAGGCCCATGTGGTCATTCCAGGTCTTGGGCATGGAGAAAAAGAAGGTCACTTTATAGATTCGTCCTACCGGCTCAAAAAGGTGAGCCCTGTCTTTTTAGCGGAAAAGGAGGCGATACCCATATCGGCCTTCATGGAAGAGTTGGCAGCGGGGTTTGGTCTTAAAGTGGATCCTCAGAAAATCCAAAGGACCCAAGAAGAGCTCATTCAGGGGATCAAGAGATTTGAAGGAGAGGGGAGAATAAAGGTCCCAAGCTTTACCTTTGTAGAAGGCTCCAGGCTCTTTGTGGAAAAGGCCTTTTTGAACCATCATTTGGGAACTAAAGACGAGATAAAAGATCCTACTATGGTGGAACTGGTAGGAACGGGAAAGCTTTTGGTGCATCCGGATGATTTGCCCGAAAGGGGTTTAAAAGAGGTAAGAGTCGTCGGGGTTTATGGGGAAACCGTTTTGGAGATTCAAGAAAGCGATGACGTCCTTAGAGGTAATCCTTGCTTCAGGGTGGGGCTTAATCCGGTAAACCTCACGGAGATGATGGGAGAAGAGGGGGAGGTGCCCCATATTTGGTCTGCTCCTATAAAAAGGATCGAGAGGGTTTAAGAGATGGAATTCATATACTTTTTGATCGAGACGATCATAAAGGTCATCGTGGTTTTTGCAGTAGTGATGCTATGTGTGGCTTATATGACCTGGCTTGAGCGTAAGATTTTGGGACACATTCAAGTCCGGTATGGCCCGAATCGGGTAGGTCCTTTTGGATTATTGCAGCCCATTGCTGATGGTATTAAGGCCTTTTTCAAAGAGGAGGTGATCCCGGCAAAGGCCGATAAGGTCCTATATGTACTTGCGCCGGCTATTCCCTTTGTGTTTGTGCTTTCCATTTTTGCAGTTATTCCGTTTGGGGAACCCATCACGCTCTTTGGCCGGAAGATAAAACTCTGTATAGCTGATATTCCAATAGGTTTACTTTACTGTTTTGCCATGGCCTCATTGGCCGAATACGGGATAGTGCTTGGGGGATGGTCCTCTTATAACAAGTATGGGCTTATGGGGGCATTGAGGGCGGCCGCTCAGATGGTAAGTTACGAGATAGGTCTTGGTCTTGCGGTTCTTGGTATCTTGATGCTTTCTGGTACCTTGAACCTTTCTGAAATAGTAAGGAAACAGATCGAAGGGCACTGGTTTATCCTTTATCAACCCTTTGCCTTCTTGTTGTTCTTGATCTGTATGTTTGCCGAGATTAACCGAACGCCCTTTGATATGCCTGAGGCTGAGTCGGAGCTCGCTTGTGGGTATAACATAGAGTATTCGTCGATGAAATTTGCCATGTTTTTTATGGCCGAATATGCTCATCTTTTGGCTGTGGCCTCTTTGGCTACGGTTCTTTTCCTTGGGGGATGGGATGGCCCATTCCTTCCGCCTGAACTTTCTTGGATATGGTTTGCGGTGAAGGTGTTTGTACTCGTATTTTTCGCCATATGGGTAAGGGGAACTTATCCGAGGTTGAGGTATGACCAAATAATGAAGTTCGGATGGAAGGTCTTAATTCCCCTTGCCCTTGCGAATGTACTGGTTACAGGGTTTGTGATGGCACTTTAGTGGGGAGGAGAAGATGATCTGGCCACTCCTAAAAGGATTAGGCCTCACGCTTAAGGCATTTTTCTCAAGGCCTGTTACCATCCAATACCCCGAAGAGAAAAGACCCCCTTCCCCCCGGTGGAGGGGAACCCATTACTTTGAGGTCCTTTCGGATGGGGATACCAAGTGCGTAGCTTGTGGTTTGTGTGTGGCTGTATGTCCTCCCAAGGCTATAAGACTTGTGGCGGTGGAGATGGAAGATGGGAGGAGATATCCTGAGGTTTATGAGCTTGATGCAATAAGATGCATTTACTGTGGGTTGTGTGAGGAGGCTTGTCCGGTAAATGCCATAAAGCTTTCCACTATTACCAATTTAGTGGGCTACAGAAGGGAAGACCTTAAGTGGGATAAAGGGAGACTTATTGAAAGAAGGAGAGAGAAGGAGGAAATGGGATGATCATCCAATGGATTGTCTTTATACTGGCCTCTTTATCGGCGATAGTCTTTGCCCTTTTGATGATAACTCGTAAAAATCCAATCCATTCGGCGGTGTGTCTCATAGTGAATTTTCTTTCGGTGGCGGTGCTGTATGTGCTTTTGGGGCGGGAGTTCATAGCCATTTCTCAAGTGATAATTTACGCCGGGGCCATAATGATGCTTGTTGTCTTTACCGTAATGCTAATAAGCGTCGAAGAGGTGAGGAGAAAACCCCTTTTGAGGATCGGAGCGGGGGGAGTAATAGGGATCGTTTTGACCTTGTTGCTTTTAGGATATTTGGGACTCGGTTCCTTTGGGGGAAGCCTCTATGGTGAAAAGGGCAATGTCACCATGGAGACCATAAGGGAAATGGGTCCTTTTAAGGTAGTTGGGAGGCTTTTTATGACCGAGTATCTTCTCCCCTTTGAGTTGGCTTCGGTGGTCCTTCTTGTGGGGATCATCGGGGCGGTCATTTTGGCCAAAAAGGAGAGATGAGATGATTCCTTTGGAGCTTTATCTGTTGGTGAGCGCTCTACTTTTCGTTATAGGGATAATCGGTGTTTTGATAAGGAGAGAGGCCATCGTGATCTTCATGTCGATAGAGATGATGCTCTCAGCGGTAGGTATAGCGCTTGTTGCTGCCTCGAGGGCATATGAGGCGTTAGATGGAATGATCCTTGCCTTTTTGGGCATGACCGTTGCGGCTTCGGAGGCGGCCATAGGTCTTGCCATTTTCGTATTGCTTCACAGAAGTTATAAGGGTGTTAAGGTGGATGATATCAATTTATTGAAGGGGTAAGGGCTATGATTGAGCACGTGTGGCTTATTCCGCTTTTTCCCGCCATTGGTTTTTTGATAAATGGGCTTATAAGCAGATGGTGTAACCTTCCTAAGGCTTTCGTAGCTTGGGTTGCCTGTTCTGCTTTGGCCCTTTCTTTCCTCGGCTCAGTGGTGATCTTCTTTGAGCTTTTAAAGCTACCTCCGGAACTGAGGGTGAAGGTTCCCGATGTGATCCTTTTCGATTGGGTGGTTTCTGGCGATTTGAGGACCGTCATAGGTTACAAGGTGGATCCCCTTTCCATAGTGATGGCCCTTGTAGTGACAGGGGTTAGTTTTCTCATTCACGTTTATTCTGTGGGTTATATGCATGATGACCCAGGTTTTACCAGATATTTTTCCTACCTTAATCTTTTCGTCTTCATGATGCTCAATCTGGTTTTAGCCAATAACTTCCTTCTGATGTTCCTTGGTTGGGAGGGGGTTGGGCTTTGTAGTTACCTTCTAATTGGTTTTTGGTTTGAAAAGGAGGCTCCTCCTTTAGCGGGGCTTAAGGCGTTTATTGTGAATCGGGTTGGGGATTTCGGCTTTTTGATCGGGTTGTTTTTGATCTTTTCGAAGCTTGGGACTTTGGTTTTCGATGAGGTCTTTGCCAAGGCTCATCTCCTTGATCCTTGGACTGTAACCCTTATAACCCTGATGCTCTTTGTGGGGGCTGCTGGAAAATCGGCGCAGCTTCCCCTTTACGTGTGGTTACCTGATGCTATGGAAGGCCCAACGCCTGTTAGTTCCCTTATTCACGCGGCCACCATGGTCACTGCTGGGGTTTACATGGTTGCAAGGTGCCATGTGCTTTATGAGATGGCCCCTTTAAGCATGATGGTGGTAGCTACCGTAGGGGCCTTGACGGCGATTTTTGCCGCTTCAATGGCCTTGGTACAAGTGGACTTTAAGAGGATCCTGGCTTACTCAACCATAAGCCAGCTTGGTTACATGTTTTTGGCAGTAGGCGTTGGGGCTTATAGTGCTGGGATGTTCCATTTGATGACCCATGCTTTTTTCAAAGCACTCTTATTCCTTGCAGCTGGGAGCGTGATGCATGGTTTGGCTGGGGAACTGGATATAAGACGAATGGGACAAATTAAGGAAAAGATGCCCGTAACTTTCTGGACTTTTCTTCTGGCCGCTTTGGCCATAGCGGGTATCCCCGGCTTTTCGGGCTTCTTCTCGAAGGATGAGATCCTTTGGAACGCTTTCTCGAGTCCTAAAGGGCATATCCTTTTATGGCTTATAGGGCTTATCACCGCTGGCATGACCGCCTTTTACATGTTCAGGCTTTGCTTCATGGCGTTTTTTGGCCGTTTCAGGGGAGATCATGAGGTCTTTCATCATGCCCATGAGTCACCTCCCATAATGACCATACCCATGATAGTACTTGCGGTTCTTTCGGTTATAGGGGGCTATGTGGGAATACCCCATGTGCTCGGAGGTCACAACTACTTCCACGATTTTCTCTCACCCCTTTTTAAGGTCCACGAAAACTTACCCCATGGGGAAGGAAGTGAGAAATTAGAGCTTCTTCTTATGGCGGTTTCGGTAGTAGTTGCCCTCTTCGGGATCTCTCTTGCCTTTAACCTTTACCTTAGAAATCCCGAACTCCCCAAAAAACTCAGTGAGAAATGGACTAAAGCTTATAAGGTCCTTTGGAACAAGTATTACGTGGATGAGATATATGGATTTATCTTTGTTGAAGGCTCCAAGGGATTTGGAAGGATCCTTTGGCATAACTTCGATGAGGCGGTGATCGACAGGACCGTCAATTGGATTGGGTCGCTAATGAAGGTTATGGGGGCTGGTCTTAGGCTTTTCCAGACGGGATTTGTCAGGGATTACATCGTTGGGATCCTTGTTGGTGCTTTGATCCTGATGCTCCTTATTTTGTGAGGGAGGAAAGATGGAAGGGATACTGGGGTTAGGTTGGCTTACGGTTTTGATATTCTTGCCGTTGGTTGGGGCTGCAGTGCTTCTGTTTTTCCCAAGAAGGTGTGAAGGGTTGATTAAATGGTTTACCTTGGGGGTTACACTTCTTAATTTCATTCTGTCGGTTATTGTGTTTGCGAAGTTTGACGATTCTAAGGTGGGGATGCAGTTTGTCGAGCGTTTTCCGTGGATTCGGGCTTGGGGAGCAGAGTATTACTTGGGGATAGATGGGATAAGCTTATTGCTTGTGGTTTTGACCACCTATCTTATGGTCCTTTCCGTATTGAGTTCCTGGTCATCGGTCGAAAAGGCACTCAAGGAGTACATGATTGCCTTTTTGCTTCTTGAGACAGGCATGATAGGGACCTTCTGTGCCCTTGACCTTTTATTGTTCTACCTATTCTGGGAATTTACGTTGATCCCCATGTACCTGATTATTGGGATATGGGGTGGTCCTCGAAGGGTTTACGCGGCCATCAAGTTCTTCCTTTACACGATGGCCGGAAGCGTTCTGATGCTTGTGGCCATTTTGGCGCTTTATTTCCTCCATGCAAAATCGAGTGGCCAATATACTTTTGACCTATTTGTCCTTTACAACACTCCCATGTCGATTAAAACGGCCCTTCTGCTCTTTGCGGCCTTTTCCTTGGCTTTTGCTATTAAAGTTCCCATGTTCCCGTTCCACACCTGGTTGCCCGATGCCCACGTGGAGGCACCTACTGCAGGTTCGGTGATCTTGGCCGGGGTGCTCCTTAAGATGGGAACCTATGGTTTTTTGAGATTCGCGATTCCGCTATTTCCTCAGGCCGCAAAGGAGGCCCAAATGACCATCTTGGTTTTGGCCTTAATAGGGATCATTTACGGGGCGCTTGTCTCAATGATGCAGGACGATTTGAAGAAACTTGTGGCCTTTTCTAGCGTGAGCCACTTGGGATTCGTTATGCTCGGTATGTTTGCCTTCACCCATCAAGGGATTCAAGGTAGCGTTTATCAGATGTTAAATCACGGGGTCTCCACGGGGGCTTTGTTTATCTTGGTAGGGATGATTTACGAAAGGCGCCACACGAGGCTCATTAAGGAGTTCGGAGGACTTGCTAAAATTATGCCCATTTATGCCACCTTTTTCATGATTGTGGCTCTTTCATCCATTGGCCTTCCTGGGACCAACGGGTTTGTGGGAGAGTTTACGATTCTGCTCGGGACCTTTAAAACCCAGCCCGTTTTCGGGATTCTTGGAGCTACCGGTGTTATATTTGCGGCCGCTTATATGCTTTGGATGATGAAAAGGGTCTTTTTCGGTGAGGTGACCAATGAGGAGAACGAGGCGTTAAAAGACCTTAACAAACGAGAAATCATTACCCTGATTCCCATTGTGATTATGATCTTTTGGATGGGTATTTATCCCAAATTCTTCTTCCAGAAGATGGACCTTTCGGTCGATGCGTTTTTGAAGGATCTTCAAACAAGACAAAGCCTTTTTGTGGAGAAGGCTCAGATAGAAAAACTTGGGGGAAGATAAGATGGGGGTAATGGACTTTAAGAAGGAGCTTTTGGGAATTTTTCCGGAGATAGTGCTCTTTTGTTTCGCTTTGGTGAGCCTACTTTTGGGAGCTTTTTTAAAGGGGAATTTGAGGCGTATAACGGGTTATATAGCCCTTTTGGGATATGTGATTTCTTTTTTTGTTCTTTTTCCAACTGGAGGTGAGACCTTTAAGGCCTTTTATGGGATGATCTCCCTTGATCCCTTTAGCATGTTTTTCAAGGTCCTCTTTTTGGTGATCGGCTTCTTGGTGGTGCTTCTCTCTTTGGATTTTGCAAAAAAGGAAGAGGTGGGCTTTGGAGAGTATTATGCCCTTGTTTTAATTGCTACAGTTGGGATGATCCTTATGGCCTCTTCTTCCAATTTCGTAACCCTCTTTTTAGGACTTGAGGTCATGTCCCTTTCGATTTACGCCTTAACGGGCATCACCCGGGAGGATCCGAGGAGTGTGGAGGCAGCCTTTAAATATTTTCTCCTTGGGGCCTTCGCTTCGGCCTTCTTCCTTTACGGGGTGGCTCTTCTTTATGTGTCAACGGGGACTTTAGACCTTGTGGCCTTTGGAGAACTGCTCAAGTCAAAGGCCCAAGTTTTAAAAGACCCTACCTTCCTTGTGGGATTGGGCCTTTTACTGGTTGGATTTGGTTTCAAACTCGCCCTTGTTCCATTTCACATGTGGACGCCGGATGTGTACGAAGGGGCGCCGACGCCCATTACGGCCTTTATGGCCACGGGAGTTAAGGCTGCAGCCTTTGCGGGATTTTTGAGGGTTTTACTTTTCGCCCTTCCTTCCCTTCCGTTCAGATGGGAAGAGGTCCTATGGGTATTGTCAGTGGCCACCATGACCCTTGGTAATTTAGTGGCCTTAAGGCAGGATGATATAAAGAGGATGCTCGCCTATTCTTCCATTGCCCATGCGGGGTATATCCTCATAGGGATAATCTCGGGGCCTGAAAGGGGATATTCCGCGGCTCTTTTTTACCTTTATGCCTATGCCTTTATGAACATAGGAGCCTTTTCGGTTGTGGCCATTCTGAGCAAAAAGGGGCATCCTAATACGGTCCTTGAAGCCTATTCAGGAATCGCCTCAAGACACCCCCTTTTGGCTTTATCGATGACCATATTTCTTTTCTCCTTAGCCGGCGTTCCACCTACAGCGGGCTTCATGGCCAAGTTTTATGTGTTCAGTGCAGCGGTTAAAGAAGGTTATGTTTGGCTTGCCGTTCTTGGGGTGCTTAATAGTGCGGTGGCTGCGTATTATTACTTAAGGATAATGGTTTACATGTACTTTAGAGAGCCTAAGTACGAGATCGAGACAGGTTATGCCTCTCTTGCAGGGGTTTTGACGATAATTTTCTCCCTTTGGGGGGTTTTACAGTTTGGAATCCTCCCCTCAAGCCTTTTGGCCTTAGCGCAAGGTGCTTTTTTACCTTAATCGCATAATGGAAAAATCACAACAGCATCAATTCCAGTTTGTGAATGAGGTTTACTTTTAACCCATTAGGAAATTTATCTTATCACTTTTCCAATTTTTCTATTAGTACAGCACATACCTTTAACTCTGGAGTCTTAGCAACCGGATCAAGAGCAGGGTTAGTCAATACATTTGTCGGACATTCGGCAAAATGGAAAGTCAAAGAAACCACACCCACTGGTGAGTTTTCGGTTATTTTGGCTTGAACCACAACTTCTCCCCGCGGAGAAATCACCCGCACCATTTCACCATCAACTATTCCGAGATTAGCAGCATCTTTTGGATTTATTTCTAACATTTCATTAGCTCTCAGTACATTAAGACCTTCTACTCTTCTTGTCATAGAGCCATGATAGTGGTAAAGACTGCGCACAGTAGTGAGGATAAAGGGAAATTCTTCATTCGGAAGTTCGGCAGAAGGCTTATACTTCAGAGGCATAAACCGGGCTTTACCATCCTTGGTAAAAAATTTCTCGGTATAAAGAATCGGCGTACCAGGATGCTCTGAATCAGGACAGGGCCACTGTAAGCTTTCTTTCTCCAGCCGCTTATAAGATACACCTTTATAAATGGGGGTAAGGGAAGAAATCTCTTCCATGATTTCCGCTGGGTGATTATAATCAAAACCCTTACCTCCCAATCTCTTCGCTATCTCACAAACAATCACCCAATCGGGACGCGCAAGACCGGGAGGTTCTATTGCCTTACGGATAAGTTGAATGCGCCTCTCAGTATTGGTAAAAGTTCCATCTTTTTCGGCAAAAGATGCGGCGGGCAAAATGACATGTGCTAACTTAGCAGTTTCAGTGAGGAAAATATCTTGAACTACTAAAAATTCCAGTTTTTCTAAAGCTTCCTTTACATGTTGAGCATTGGGCATACTCAATACGGGATCAGAGCCAATGATATACATAGCCTTAATCTGCCCTTCATAAGCGGCTTCTACCATCTCAGTAAGAGGGAGTCCAAGAGAAGAACTCAATTTACAGTTCCACGCAGTTTCGAACTTTTGTCTGATCTCAGAGTTATCTACCCGTTGGTAACCAGGAAATACATAGGGTAAAGCACCCATATCACACGCACCTTGTACATTATTCTGTCCTCTGAGAGGATTAACCCCACTTGATGGTTTGCCGATATTTCCAGTGAGCAATGCCAAGTTACTGAGCGCTAACACATTATCAGTGCCATGGGTATGCTGAGTGATACCCATAGTGTAAAGAATAGTGGCGGGTTTATTTGTAGCATAAATACGAGCTGCTGTTATTATATCTTCCTTAGGTACACCCGTAATATTTTCCACCGAGTTAAGATCGACCTCCTTTAACGATTCCTTAAATGCATCAAAATCTACAGTGCGTTCCTCAATGAAGGATGCGTCAAACAATCCTTCATCCACTATAACTCGCATCATCCCCATAAGCAAAGCCAAATCAGTGCCCGGACGGAGCCTGAGCCACATAGTGGCAAAGCGACAAAGGTTAAATCTCTTCGGATTGGCAATAATAAGCTTAGCTCCCTTTTGCACCGCCTGCTTTATTTGGAGTTCAATTATCGGGTGACTTGCAGTGGTATTGGTACCTATGGCAAAAATACAATTAGCGTTAACAATTTCGTTGATGGAATTAGTCATCGCACCGCTGCCCAATGTGGTGGCCAAACCAGCCACCGATGGCGCGTGTCAGAGACGGGCACAGTGATCAATATTGTTTGTACCCATCACCGCACGGGTAAATTTCTGGATGAGGTAGTTTTCTTCATTGGTACACTTAGCCGAAGAAATAACAGCAAACTGATCCCCTTTATAATTAGAAAATTTTGCGGCTACAAGATCTAGCGCTTCTTCCCAAGTTGCTTCTACAAAAACCCCATTTCTCTTTATTAATGGCGTGGTCAACCGTTCGGGATGATTGATGAACTCATAGCCAAATCGACCCTTTACACAAAGAAGACCTTTGTTAACCGGATTGTTGACATCACCCCGTACACTAACAACCTTATTGCCCCGTACACCAAGATAAATACCACAACCTACTCCACAATACGGACAAATAGTTTTTACTTCACGAACAGGATACTCAAAATTTTTGGGTATTAAGGCCCCAACTGGACACCTTACCACACACTCTCCACATGACACACATATTGATTCCTTAATGGGTTTATCCTTAAGTGTTGCGATTTTTGTGGAATACCCTCTGAATGCAAAATCAACAGCACCTACTCCTACAATTTCTTCACAGGTGCGTACACAGATACCACAAAGGACACACTTATTTAAATCACGTATGAAAAAAGGATTGGAATCATCAATAGGAAGGGATCCGGTGGCTTTTTTTAATTGTTTAAATCGTTGAAAGCGCTTTTGATCAATACCAATATAAGCAGCAATTTTTTGAAGTTTGCAATTTGTATTTTTTACACACTGTAAACAATCTCTATAATGATCTGCGATGATTAATTCAACGGCTATACGACGCAATTTATTAACCTCAGGACTATCCGTTAGTACCTCTATTCCCTCTTCCACTGGAGCTTTGCAGGATATAATAATTCCTCTCCCTTTTATTTCAACTACACATACACGACATCCGCCAAAAGGTTTAAGATCCGGATGATAACATAAATGAGGGATGTAAATTCCATTTTGAAGTGCTGCCTTAAGAATAGTATCTCCTTTATTCGCTTGAACCTTTAAACCATCGATTGTGAAAGTGACCTTTTCCGCCATTTTTACCCCTCTCGTTTAGCTATTTAGTCTTCCCGGAACACATTCTACCGCCCTAAAGCGTTCCGGACATACATCGAAGCATATTCCACATCTAATGCACTTGTTTTGGTCAATTACGTGGACTTGTTTTTTGCCGCCTATTATTGCTCCAACAGGACATTCTTTAAGACAGAGCATACAAGCTTTACACTTATCCGGGATTATACGGTAAGAAATGAGTGCTCTACAAACCAGAGCTGGGCATTTCTTCTCATAAATGTGAGTTTCATATTCTTCACGAAAATAACGGATTGTAGTGATTACAGGATTTGGTGCACTTTCTCCCAAGCCACAGATTGAACCCTTTTTAATTGCTTCGCTCAACTCCAAGAGCAAATCAATGTCTTCGGGTTTACCCTTTCCTTCAGTAATGCCTCTAAGGATTTCTAACATTTGTAATGTGCCTAAACGACATACGGAACACTGGCCGCATGATTCTTTCTGAGTAAACTCTAAAAAATAACGCGCGATATCAACCATACAGGTGTTTTCATCCATAACTATCATACCACCAGACCCCATCATGGCCCCGACAGCTGTGAGAGAATCGAAGTCAACAGGAAGGTCTAGTAAATTCGCCGGTATACAGCCACCCGAAGGTCCCCCCGTTTGTACTGCTTTAAATGTTTTCCCTCCCGAGATTCCTCCACCAATGGTGAAAATGATTTCACGAAGAGTAATGCCCATGGGCACTTCTATTAAACCGCAATTTGCCACCTTACCTGTGAGAGAAAAGACGGCGGTACCTTTACTTTTATCAGTGCCCACACTGGCGAACCAATCTGCCCCTTTATTGAGAATCCAACGAATACTGGCAAATGTCTTCACATTATTGAGCAAAGTGGGCTTATCCCATAGGCCAACCTCGGTAGTTCGAGGACGGGGAAGGGGTTTGGGCATTCCTCGTTTACCTTCGATGGAAAGAACTAAGGCGGTAGATTCACCACAAACAAAAGCCCCAGCTCCTTGGAAAATCTCTATATCAAAATCGAATCCGCTACCTAAGATGTTTTTGCCCAAAAGTCCTTTTTCTTTTGCTTGACTAATAGCTATTTCCAACCTTTTCACCGCAAGGGGGTACTCTGCACGCACATAAACATAACCCTTTTTTGCGCCAACAGCATAACCAGCAATGATCATCCCTTCTAGTACAGCATGAGGATCACCTTCTAAAATCGACCGATCTTGAAATGAACCCGGATCACCTTCATCAGCATTACAAATCACGTATTTTTCCTCTCCAGGGGCCCGAAAACAGGCTTCCCATTTGCGTCCGGTTGGGAAACCAGCACCGCCAAGTCCACGCAACCCTGAACGTTTAATCTCCTCGATAATGCTTTGCGGATCCATTTTAAAAAGCGCTTTATATAAAGCTTCATATCCTCCATTAGCGATATAGTGATTGATGTTTGTGGGATCGATAAAGCCGCAATTACTCAAAATCCTTCTCATTTGAGATTTGAACATTGGTAGATCGAAAAGAATTGGAATCCCCTTAACATTACCATTCCCAACGGTACCTAAAGCATAATCAACCATAGGGTCATCGTTCAGGAGATAACCCTTAATAAGTTCTTTGGCTTTTTCTGGAGTAATATTGCGATATAAGACAGTAGGCCGCCCTGGTTTAGCAATGCCAACTATTGGTTCGGCATAACAAGGCCCTAAACAACCTGTTTCAAATATATGAACGTCGAGATGGATTTTTCTTAACTCCTCATGAAATGTTTCCAATACCTTCACTGCTCCTGCTGCCCTACCACACGTTGCTGTACCCACAAAGATTAAGTTCCTTTGCTTTAACTCTTCCCATTCCACTTCTGCTTTTTGTTTTATCTCTTCAAACTTCACCTTCTTTCTCCTTTTTAAATAGTTCTTTTACTTTTTGGGGTGTCAATTTGCCTTCAACCTTTTCTCCGATTACTAAGCAAGGAGCCAACGCACAACAACCGATACAGGCAACAGTATCAAGTGAGTATTCTAAGTCAGGTGTAGTCTCTCCTTCATTTATGCCGAGATGCCTCTTTAACTCTTCAAGAATTTGAGGTGCTCCCCGAACATGACAAGCAGTTCCTCGACATACTAAAATTTGGGTTTTGCCTATTGGTGTAAAACGAAATTGAGCGTAAAAAGAAGCTACGCCAAAAACTTTACTTTCTGGTACACGAAGAAACTCTGCGACCTTAACCATTGCCTCTTCAGGCAAAAAACCAAATTCTTCTTGAATTTTCTGTAAAATCGGTATTAACTCCTCTTTTTGACCCTTATCAAATGAGCCTAAAATTCTCTCCACCCGATCTCTAATTTCTCTCTCCATTTTTCGTCCTTATTTTAATAGTGTAATCTGAATCCCATTAGGTTCCATACTTTACTACCTTTTTCTTTATAAGTCAAGCCCATCTTTAAGTTCAGAAATTTTTTAATTTTCTTTCTTTATTGCTATTTATTTAAAAAAACGTATTAATTTTAAATGAAGAACCAGCTTTTTATCTTTTAACAAAAATAATTTTTAAATATCTAAAACAGGTTTCTTTACTTTACAGTTTTTAGGTTTAGCGCATCTTATTTTTATTTTACCAAAAACCTATTTAATTTGACAAAAATAAACTTATTTTTTATTTCACTCTAATACCCAGCACACTTTCCACGACTCCTCATGCGTTTAAGGGGCTTCTATTTTTATAAATAAATTTATTAGGAGATATTTTTCCTCAAAGATCTTGCTATCTATTAAGAAGTATGTTATATTTCCAAAGCAGGAAGGCCTGCTTTGGCGGGTAGGAGTGCCCGCTTTTTTAACATTAAGATGATTGATAGTAAAGAGATCATCAAGCGGGTGGAGAGGATAGTTGAGCCCATTTTAACAGAAGAGGGGCTTGAGCTAGTCGATGTTGAGTTTCGTAGAGAGAGGGCCGGGTGGGTTTTGAGGATTTACATTGACCGTAGGGGTGGGGGTGTGACCCTGGGAGATTGTGTGAAGGTGAGTCGGGAATTGGGAGAGTTGCTTGATGTGGAGGATTTTATTCCTTACTCATATAACCTGGAAGTTTCCTCCCCTGGCATAAACAGGCCTCTGCGGAAGAAGGAGGACTTTGAGAGGTTTAGGGGGGAATGGGTTAAGGTAAAGCTTATGGAACCGATAAGGGGACGAAGGAACATAAGGGGAAGGATTTGGGGAATGGAGGGGGAGGACCTTTTATTGATAGTGGACGAACAGCTTTGGGAGATACCTCATTCCTTAATTGCAAAGGCAAACCTTGATCCAGAAATAGAGGTATAAAGATGGAGATTAGGTTGAATGAGCTTATTGAGGAAGTAGTAAAAGAAAAGGGAGTGGATAAGAAGTACATCATTAAGGCCCTAGAAGATGCTCTTTTGAGAGCTTCTAAGAAGCACTTTGGGAGCCATAAAGACATAGAGGTCCGTTACAATCCGGAACTGGGCGAGCTTGAGGTCTTTCAGTTCAAGACGGTGGTAGAAGAGGTTAAGGACCCCGATCTTGAGATATCCCTTGAGGAAGCCAGGAAGATCGATCCCGAATGTGAAATTGGCGACAGTTTAGGAGTGAAGTTAAACCTTAACGAATTGGGAAGGATTGCTGCTCAGACGGCCAAACAAGTGATAATGCAGAGGGTAAGGGATGCGGAGAGTGAGGTTATTTATCAGGAATTTAAGGATAAAAAAGGGGAGATCGTATCGGGGGTGGTTCAAAGAATAGAGAGGGGTAACATCATTGTAAGCCTTGGGAAGGCCGAGGCCATTTTACCTAAGAAAGAACAGATCCCCAAGGAGGTGTATAAAAGGGGCGATAGAATAAGGGCTTACATGTTTGACGTTCAAAGGACATCGGGAGGATATCAGATAATACTTTCAAGGACGCATCCTAATTTCCTTGCCAAGCTTTTCCAATTGGAGGTGCCAGAGGTAGCGGATGGTACGGTTAAAATTGTAGCTGTTGCCCGAGAGCCAGGAGAGAGGGCAAAAGTAGCCGTCATGAGCCTTGATCCTGATGTGGATCCAGTGGGAGCTTGTGTAGGGCTTAGAGGTTCTAGGGTTCAAAACGTGGTCCAGGAATTGAGAGGAGAGAAAATAGATATAATCCCCTGGCACGAAGACCCGGCCAGGTTCGTTTGTAATGCTCTTGCTCCAGCCAAGGTTTCCAAGATTTACATAAACAAAAGCGAAAAAACCATGGAAATAGTGGTACCTGATGATCAGTTATCGCTGGCCATTGGTAAAGGAGGTCAGAACGTGAGGTTGGCTTCCAAATTGGTTGGATGGCGCATCGACATAAAGAGCGAGTCCAAGATGGAGAAGCTTTCTCAAGAGATAATCTCGAAGCTTCAAGAGATTCCTGGTGTGGGTGAACTTATAGCCAGGATCCTTTACAATGAGGGTTTTTATTCGGTTGAAGAAGTAGCCGAGGTGGAGCCCGAAGAACTGGCAAAAGTCTTGGGGGTACCTTTAGAGAAGGCAAAAGAAATAGTAAAAGGGGCTCAAAAACTTTTAGGTAAAGAGGTAGAAGAGGAAGAAGAGGAACTTGACGAAAAGACCGAGAGAATAAGACGGGGTGATCAAATGGTGGACAAACTTCCCGGTCTCAATCCCCAATGGGCCCAGTGGTTGAAAGATGAAGGTATCGAGAGCATTAGGGATCTTTTCCAAGCGGACAAAGGGCAACTCATGAGGGTCTTAAGGATCTCAGCTCAAGAGGCCGAAGAGCTGATAGGGAAGGCTAAACAATACATAGATACCGGGTATGTCTCATAAACCTATAAGGATGTGTGTGGTGTGTCAGAAAAGAGAAGAGAAAGACAAACTTTTAAGGTTTACTTTTAAGGACGGGCATCTTTTGTGGGATAAAAAGATGCGATTAGGAGGAAGAGGTGCTTACGTGTGTCAAAACCCTGAATGCCTCGAAAAGTTAAAAAACTCAAAGATTGTGAAGAAGCTCTCCTATTCTTTGAGGAGAAACATCCTTTTAGAAGAAGTGGAGGCTCTTTTGGTCCAATTGCGCAAAGAGGAGGTCTTTTAATAGTGAGGGATGAGGAAGCAAAAAAGGTCGAGTACACCGAGGAGAGGCTAACTTCGGGTATTATAAGGAGAAGGAGGATTCACCGAGAAGAAGCTCCACCCCCTCCTCCAAAGGAGGAATTTGAAAAAAAGGTGGAAGAAACTCCTTCAACTGCTCCAACGATTTCGAGTGAGCCTTCCTTAACGGCGGAGGTCCAAAAGGTCGAAAAGCTTGAAAAACCTGAGAGAAAGGAGGCATTTCCTGAAAAGGGAGGAAAATTTGTACGAATTCCGAAAGAGCAGACCAAACCGGCGAGAATTGTGGGCCGCATAGAGCTTAAACCCGAAGAAGTCCCTCGACCTGAGGTGCCAAAGGAGGTTTCTCTTCCTAAAGTTCCACCACCTCATCAAGAGCCCGTGACCTTGGAAGTTCAGGTGGTGAGCGAAATTCCCAAAAAGAAGCCTTTTATTCGAAGGGAGGAGGAAGAAGAGGAAAGATGGGAGAAAAAGCTTCCGAAAAGGAAGGGAGGGAAAAGGCCCAGAGAAGTGGTGAGATTTGATGAAGAGGAGCTTGAGGAACTATATGTCAAACAGAAGGTTTTAAGGGAATATAAAGCGGAGAAAAAGACCTTATCTCGTCCTCCGCAGAAGCCCAAGATAACCGTTCCTAAAGCCATAAAGCGGAAAATCCGGGTTGAGGAAGAGATTCCGCTTTTGGAACTTGCCCAGAGGATGGGGGTTAAGTGGAGCGAAATCGAGGAGAAGGTGACCCAGCTTGGCCTTGAGGTGGGTCCTGAGGGCATAGTGGATGTTGAGACAGCGGCTTTAATAGCGAGCGAATATGGTTTCGAGGTGGAGAGTGCCCTTGAGGAGCTCGAAAACGCCATAGCACCCTTACCTGATCCTCCTGAGGCTTTAAAACCGAGACCCCCCGTTGTGACTATCATGGGACATGTGGACCATGGGAAGACCACGCTTCTTGACGCCATAAGGCATACCAATGTGGCGGAAAAGGAAATAGGGGGTATAACGCAGAAGATCGGGGCCTATCAAGTTGAGATCCCTAAAAAGGGTATAATCACTTTCATCGACACACCAGGACACGAGGCCTTTACCGCCATGCGAGCTCGGGGGGCTCAAGTTACGGATATTGTGGTTTTGGTGGTAGCGGCAGACGACGGGGTGATGCCTCAGACCGTTGAGGCCATAAATCATGCGAAAGCGGCATTGGTGCCTATAATTGTGGCTGTAAACAAAGTGGATAAAAAAGAGGCCAATCCCGAGAGGGTAAAGCGTCAGCTTGCCGAGCATGGCCTTATTCCGGAAGAATGGGGAGGAGAAACCATCTTTGTGGAGGTTTCGGCTTTAAAAAAGCAGGGGATAGAAGAACTCCTTGAGATGATCCTCCTTCAAGCCGAGATGATGGAGCTTAGAGCTAATTCCTCTAAGCCCGGAAGAGGGGTGGTAATCGAGACGCGGCTTGATAGAGGAAAAGGGCCCGTGGGCACTGTTATAGTAAAGGAAGGCAAACTCAAAGAGGGGGATTATTTCGTGGCGGGCCTAACTTACGGTCGAATAAGGGCAATGGAGGACGATAAGGGAAGAAGACTTAAAGAGGCCTTACCCTCTACCCCAGTTGAGGTGATAGGGTTTGAGGAACTTCCCGAAGCGGGTGATGATTTAGTGGTGGTAAAGGATGAAGACACGGCCAAGGCCATAGCCGAAATGAGGCAGAAGCGCCAGGCAAGGCTTAAAGGAAAAAGGACACCCGTTATAAGTTTGGAAGAACTGTTTCAAAAGATTCAAGAAGGAGAGGCGAAGGAATTGAGAATAATCCTTAAGGCTGATACCTTCGGTAGCTTACAGGCAATCAAAGGGGTTCTGGAGAAGCTTTCAACGGAAGAAGTGAAGATTAAGGTCATCCACGAGGGAGTGGGTGGGATTTCCGAAAGCGATGTGAATCTGGCTTATGCTTCAAAAGCCGTAATCATTGGCTTCAACACCCAAGCTATTGGAAAGGCCAAAGAGACGATAGCCGAAAAGGGGGTTGAGGTTAGGATTTATAGGATCATTTATGAATTGTTGGAAGACGTTCAGAAGGCTTTGAAGGGGATGCTCGAGCCCAAGAAGCAGGAAATAAGGTTGGGGCGTGCGGAAGTTAAGGCCGTTTTCAACATACCTAAGGTGGGGCCTGTGGCTGGTTGTTATGTACTGGAAGGGAAGATCTTAAGGAGTGGTTCGGCCCGTATATGGAGGGGTAAAGAGGTCCTTTACGAGGGCAAAATAGCGAGCCTTAAGCGATTTAAGGAGGACGTAAGAGAAGTCCAACAAGGGTACGAATGTGGGCTTTCGGTTGAAGGGTTTAAAGATTGGAAAGAGGGTGACATTATTGAGGTTTATACCTTTGAAGAGGTGCCCCTTGGTTAAAGATGGTGGTAGGGGTTTGCCATCTGGATTTACTTATTGAAGGGGTTGGATCCCTTAAGGGGAAAAGACAGGTTATGAAGAGCTTAATAGAAAGGGTGAAGCAGAGATTTAACGTTTCTATATCTGAGGTGGGAGATCATGATATATGGCAAAGGGCCCAAATTGGGATTTCAGTGGTGGGTTCGGATCAAGAGACATTGGATTCGGTTTTGTCGAGGGTATTATCCTTTATAGAGGAAACGAACTTGGTTCAGATATTAAAAAGTAACGTGGAATTTGTGCATTTTAACTTGGATTTTTGGTAAGAAGATGACTTCCAGAAGGGCTTTAAGGTTAGGCGATCTTATAAGGGAAGAGGTCTCTAAGATCATCCTTTATGAGGTGAAGGACCCGAGGCTTGGTTTGATTACGGTAACGCGGGTGAAACTTTCAGATGATCTAAAAAAGGCCAAAGTATATTGGACCGTTTGGGGTGATGAGAGGTCGAAAGAGGAATGCTCACAGGGATTGGAAAGCGCCAAGGGCTTCATCAAAAGGGAATTGGGCAAAAGGGTGAGGGTCAAGTTTATACCCGATATCGATTTTGCCTTCGACGAAGGGTTTGAATACGAACAACGGATATCAAGCTTGATCAAAAAGATAAAGGAAGAGGAAGGGGATGAAGGAATCGATTGACGGGATTTTGTTGATTAATAAACCTGAAAATTGGGTTTCATTCGATGTGGTGAGGAAGTTAAAGCCCTTTCTCAAGGGCACGAAAATGGGGTATTTGGGCATTTTGGACCCTATGGCCAAGGGAGTTTTGCCGATCCTTTTGGGCAGAGCCACAAGGCTTGCTCCTCTTCTGGAAGAAGGGGAGAAGGTTTATGAGGGGACCATAAGGCTTGGCATAACGACAGATACTCAGGATCGGGATGGGAAGCCTCTCAAAGTGGTGGAGGATCTTTCGGGATTTGATCTTTCTCCTTTGAGGATTCAAGAGGTCTTTAAGCAGTTTGAAGGTAGGATCAAACAGGTTCCTCCCATGTTTTCGGCAAAAAAGTACAAAGGAGTACCTCTTTATAAATATGCCCGTAAAGGGGTAGAGGTGCCGCGGGATTTCAAAGAGGTCGAAATTTACGAAATAAAGCCCACCAAGGTGGAGCTTCCCCTTGTGGAATTCTTCCTAAGGTGTTCTAAGGGGACTTATGTTAGGACATTGGCCCATGATATAGGGGAGGCCTTGGGATGTGGGGGACATCTTTACAGTTTGACGAGGCTACGGAACGGCCCCTTTGGTATTGAGGATGCCAAGGATTTGGAAGAGGTTTTAAATTTGGCCAAAGAGGGCAGACTTTCGGAACTCATTTGGGATCTCAACAAGGCCCTTGGTTATTTAAATGCTTTGGAGCTTGAGGGACAGAACCTATATCGCATATTACATGGGGGGTTTGTTTTCCTTGAGGATAAGGAGCTTAAGGAAGGCCTGGTGAGGCTCACGGATGGAGAAGGTAAACTGATAGCCATCGGTTCGGTTAACCGAGTTGGAAAGGAGTGGATGGTAAAACCCCTCAAGGTGTTGAGGGGTAGAGCATAATTTGAGGAGGTGTCAAATGGCTTTGGAGCGCGAAAGGAAAAAGGAGATAATTGAAAACTTCAAGATTCACGAAAAAGACACGGGCTCATGTGAGGTTCAGGTGGCCCTTCTAACTGAGAGGATAAATTATCTGAATGAGCATTTGAAAGTCCATAAGAAGGATTTTCATTCCAGGTTAGGGTTGTTAAAGTTGGTTAGTAGAAGGAGAAAGTTGTTAAATTATCTTAAGGAAGAGGATCCGGAGAGATATAAGCGATTGATAGAACGGCTTAAACTTAGGAAGTAAAGGAGGGGTTCAGGGTATGCCGAGGGCTCATATCCAATGGGCAGGCAGAGATTTAGTGATTGAGACCGAAGAGGTAGCCCGTCAGGCCGATGGAGCTGTATTGGTCAAGTACGGGGAGACGGTAGTCCTGGTTACGGCCGTTTCTTCCAAGGAATTCAAACCAGGGGTCGACTTTTTGCCGCTTTTGGTCAACTACCTGGAAATGACCTTTGCTGCCGGTAGGATCCCAGGTGGGTTTTTCAAAAGGGAGGGTCGGCCAACGGATCCCGAGATCCTTTATTCCCGACTTGTCGATCGGAGTATAAGGCCGCTTTTTCCCAAAGGTTACAATTATGATACCCAAATTATAGCCACGGTTCTTTCGGTTGATCAGGAGAACGATCCGAGCTTTTTGAGCATCATAGGGGCATCAGCCGCTCTTGACCTTTCGGATATACCTTTTGGAGGACCGGTGGTTGGGGTAAAGGTGGGTTTTATAGACGGGCAGTTCGTGATAAACCCAACGGCAAGTGAACTGGAAAAGAGCCTACTCGATCTCACGGTGGCGGTAAATCGCGAGGGAGTAGTTATGGTTGAAGGAGGGGGCAAATTCGTTCCTGAAGAGGTCCTTCTTGAGGCCATTTTTAAAGGGTATGAGGCCACGAAGCCCGTTATCGAGTTCTTAGAAGAGCTAAAGGAGACATGGGGTAAGCCCAAAAGAAGTTTTACGATTTTTGAAGTACCCGAGGACCTAAAGATTTCAGTTTTGGAGTGGAGCATTCCAAAGTTAAAAGAAGCCTTACAAATCACTTCAAAGATTGAACGCAGAGAGCGTATTAACGAAATTTTAAAAGAGGCCTACGGGGTTTTTGGGGCAGCAGATCCGCTTAAACAGGTCCAGATCAAGGGGGCTTTTGAGGAGGCCGAGCGTTATTTGATAAGGTCCTCAGTCCTGGAAGAGGGTAGGAGAATCGATGGACGGGCTTTAAATGAAATAAGGCCTATAAGCTGTGAGGTGGGGTATCTGCCTCGGACTCATGGGTCAGCGGTTTTTCGGCGAGGGGAAACCCAAGTTTTGGTCACCACAACCTTTGGGACCGCTGAGGATCAGCAGAAGATCGAGACCTTGCTGGAGGGCGAGATATATAAACGTTTTATGGTTCACTATTATTTCCCCCCCTTCTGTGTGGGGGAGATAGCCCCCTTGAGGGCCCCGAGCCGAAGGGAGATAGGCCATGGGGCTTTAGCGGAAAGGGCCCTTGAGCCCGTAATTCCTCCCAAGGAGGAGTTCCCTTACACCATAAGGGTGGTCTCTCAAGTTTTGGAGTCTAATGGTTCTTCCTCCATGGCTACTGTATGTGGAGGCTCGCTTTCTTTGATGGATGCAGGGGTACCGGTTCGAGCTGCGGTAGCGGGGATCGCCATGGGGTTGATGATAGAAGGGGAGAAGGTAGGTATCTTAACGGACATCATGGGTGAAGAAGATCATCACGGGGATATGGATTTCAAAGTGGCCGGTACTCGAGAAGGGGTTACTTCTTTCCAGATGGACGTTAAGGTTCCTGGAGTCACCAAGGAGATACTTAAACAAGCCCTTGAACAAGCCCGTGACGCGAGGCTTCATGTGCTTGACGTTATGAATAAAACGCTTGATCAACCCAGGAAGGAGCTTTCGAAGTATGCTCCTAAAATTGTTACTATTCAAATAAATCCCGACAAAATCCGCAACGTGATAGGTCCGTTGGGCAAACATATTCGGTCCATAATTGAAAAAACAGGTGTCAAAATCGACATTGAGGAAAATGGGCTTGTGAGAATCGCTTCTCCTAATCCTGATGCGATTCAAGAGGCGATAAAGATGGTGCGGGAATATAGCGCGGAAACCAAGATAGGTGAGGTTTATGTAGGTACGGTGAGAAGGATAGCCGATTTTGGGGCTTTCATCGAGATAATGCCAGGGGTAATAGGGCTTTGTCATATCTCGCAACTTGACACCAAACGGGTGAAAAGTGTGAGTGACGTTGTCAGGGTGGGACAACAGGTGAAGGTAAAGGTCATAGAGATCGATGAATACGGAAGACTAAGGCTTTCTAGGAAGGCGGTGATAGAAGAGGAAAAGAAAAAAGTCCCACAAACTTCTTAGAGGTCTTAAGGGCCTTGCAAAAAACAGTACTCGAAAATGGGATTTCCGTTTTAAGTGAGAGGCTTCCCCATTTCAATTCGGTCTCTCTGGGCATATGGTTTAAAGTCGGATCGCGCGACGAAGGGGAAAGAGAAAAGGGGATATGTCATTTTATTGAACATACGGTTTTTAAGGGCACAAAAAACAGAATTGCTTCCCAGATAGTGAAGGAGATTGAATCAGTAGGAGGTGCCATAAACGCCTTTACCACCAAGGAATATGTTTGCTTTCACGCAAGGGTTCTGGGGAAGGATTTGTCATTGGCCCTCGGTGTATTAAGTGATTTGGTGAGGGATCCCCTTTTTGATCCGGAGGAATTGGAGAAAGAAAAGGGGGTTGTCATACAAGAAATCAAAATGACCGAGGACACGCCCGAGGAACACGTTCACGAGCTTTTTTTCAAGACCTTCTGGAAGGATCACCCCCTTGGTTTCCCCATAGCGGGAGAAGAAAACACCGTAAAAGCCTTTACCTCGGACCAGGTGTTAGAATTTTACAAAAGACACTTCAGTCCCGAACGGATGATTGTGGTGGCTACAGGAAGCGTTGAACACGAAGAGTTTTTAAAAATGGTCCTTAAGGAACTCGGTTCCCTTCCAAGCCAAAACGGGAACTTTTCCAGGTATTCCCCTAAGGAAGTACAAAGTGGAGTTAAAACCTTCAAGAAGGATTTGGAGCAGATTCATGTATGTTTAGGGGTAGAAGGCGTTTCTCAAACGCATCCCCTTCGTTTCCCCCTTATTGTTCTCAATACCATTTTGGGCGGTAATATGAGCTCAAGACTTTTCCAAGAACTGAGGGAGAAACGGGGGTTAAGTTACGCGGTTTATTCCTTTTTGCATAGTTTTACCGATTCGGGGGTTTTTGGCCTTTATGTGGGGACTACTTCCCAAGAGCTACCCCAGGTGCTTGAAGTCATAAAAGAGCAATGGCAAAGCCTTTCTAAAGGGGAGATAAAAGAAGAGGAAGTCCAGCTTGCCAAGGAGTACATCAAAGGTGGTTTGCTTATAAGCCTTGAGTCGCCTGAAGGGTGGATGAACCGCATCGCTAAAAACGAGATATATTACGGACGGGAGATTAAGGCGGAGGAGACCTTAAGAGCTATTGAGAGCGTTGATCTTAAAGTCCTTAAAGAAGTAGGTGGGGCCTTTTTGGGCAAGGAACCGTGTGTGGTGTTTCTGGGGGAAGTAGAGGAGAATTGCTCGAGATTGTGGTGAAAAAGCTCTCCCCTCGAGCGAGGCTTCCTGAGTATATGAGCGAAGGGGCCTCGGGATTGGATTTATTTGCCCTTTTGGAAGAACCTTTGGTAATAGAACCGGGTAAATGGGCTTTAATCCCCACGGGGCTTGCCCTTTGGATACCCCAAGGATATGAAGGGCAGATTAGGCCTCGAAGCGGTTTAGCTTTAAATCATGGGCTTACCGTTTTAAATTCCCCGGGGACCATCGATTCCGATTACCGGGGGGAGATTAAGGTGATCCTTATAAACTTGGGAGAGGAACCCTTTACAATTCGCGATGGGGATAGAATAGCCCAATTGGTTATACAACCCGTAACGAAGGTGAGGTTAAGATTAAGCGAGGATCTTCCTCCTTCCCTAAGGCAGGAGGGAGGATTCGGACATACGGGGTTTTAAAGATGAGGATAGGCGTTTTTTCTGATACTCACGATAATTTGGCCATGATAGAGAAGGCCCTCCGGGTTTTTGAAAAAGAAGCCGTAGAGGCAGTCCTTCACTTGGGAGATTTCGTAGCTCCATTTGCCTTACGAAGAATCCTCGAGGGAGTAAAGGTTCCCCTCTATGGGGTTTTCGGTAATAACGATGGCGAAAGGATACTACTGAAGGGTATAATGGGCGATCGGCTACGGGATGGTCCTTTTGTCGTCCAATTCGGGGATTATAGGGTTCTTCTTTTGCACGAACTGGATGAAGTTCTCAAAGAGGTTCTTTCTTCAAGCACCTTAAGAGCGGTCTTTTTCGGCCATACCCATCGGATCTTTTTGGAAAAACGAGATGGAGTCCTTTTCTTCAATCCGGGGGAATGTTGTGGATATCTTACGGGCAAAGGAACGGTAGGGATATGTGATCTGGAGAAGCTTGAGGCTTTTGTGGTTGAGCTATGAGAAACGAGCACTTGGTGGATCTTTATCTTAATCACCTAAGGGTTGAAAAGGGGCTTTCGCAAAATACCATTGAGGCTTATTCTCGGGATCTCCGGACCTTTTTGGAGTTTTGGTCCGATAAACCCATCCAAGAATTTCACAGGAATAAGGTAGCCAAATACCTTTCCTTTCTGGGAGAAAAGGGGCTTTCGGCTCGGAGCGTTCATCGGGCTTTGGTGGCTTTAAGGGGTTTTTTTCGTTTTTTGCTTCTTGAGGGGCATTTAGAAGAGGACCCCCTGGAGGATGTTCCCTTTCCTTTCTTTCCCAAAAAGTTACCGAATCCCTTAACCTTTGAGCAAACTAAAGAGCTTTTAGAAAAACCCGATTCATCAACCCCTATAGGTCTAAGGGATTCGGCCCTTCTGGAGTTGATGTACGGTACTGGTATTCGGGTTTCGGAGGCAAGTGACCTACGACTTGAGGCCCTTCAATTGGAATTAGGGTTTCTTCTGGTAAGGGGCAAGGGAGATAAGGAGAGGATAGTTCCCATAGGAGAGATGGCAAAGGAAAAACTCGTGAGATACCTTTCCGAAGGGCGTCCCAAACTCTTAAAGAATCGGGCTTCTCCTTATGTGTTTTTAAATCCTCGAGGGAGAAAATTAAGCCGTCAAGGCATTTGGAAGATCATAAAGAGGTACGCCCTTTTATGTGGCATAAGGGATATTAGCCCTCATACTTTGCGTCATACCTTCGCTACCCATATGCTTCAAGGAGGAGCCGATTTGAGGGTGGTTCAGATCCTTTTGGGGCATGCGGATATCTCCACAACTCAAGTCTACACCAGTGTTACAATAGATTATCTAAAGGAGATTCATAGACGCTTTCACCCAAGGCCTTAAGGGGGAGGGTTTCATGGCTTTAACTTATAAAGATGCAGGTGTTGACATAGATAAGGCGGACGAATTCGTCCGTTTAATAGGGGAAAGGGCCAGGCCTTATCTCAAGGGATGGGTCTTAAAGGGGATAGGAGGATTTTCCTCGGTTGTGAGTATTCCCCCCGGTTTCAAGGATCCCCTTATCGTTAGTTCCTGTGACGGGGTGGGGACAAAATTGAAGATAGCCCAAATGCTTAAAAGGTTCGATACCGTGGGGATTGACCTTGTGGCCATGTGCGTAAATGACCTTTTACCCGTTGGTGCCTCTCCGCTTTTCTTCCTAGATTACCTCGGTACAGGGAAACTGGACCTCCAAAGAGACCTCGAGCTCATAGAGGGGATAATTCGCGGATGCGAAGAGGCTCAATGTGCGCTTGTGGGTGGTGAAACGGCGGAACTTCCAGGCCTTTATCAGGAGGAAGACTTTGAACTTGTGGGGTTCGCCGTAGGGGTAGTGGAAAGGGAAAGGCTCATCGACGGTTCGGCCATAAAAGAAGGGGATGTCCTTTTGGGTTTAAGCTCTTCCGGGCTTCATTCAAACGGGTATTCCTTGGTAAGGAAGCTTATAGAAGTTCATAAGTTGGGTTTGGAATCTTATTTTGAAGAGCTCGGGACAACTCTTGGAGAGGAGTTGCTTAAACCTACAAAAATTTATGTTAAGACCGTCTTAAAGCTTTTGGACCGTTACCCCATAGAGGGCATGGCTCATATAACCGGAGGAGGGCTTCCTGGTAATATCCCGAGAATATTGCCTCAAGGCCTGGGCGTTAAGATAAGAGTAAGTTGGCCTATTCCTCCGATTTTTCAATTCATCCAGAGACTTGGGGTAAAGCCCAAAGAAATGTGGCGAGTTTTCAATATGGGGATCGGATTTGTGTTGGTGGTGGATAAAAGGGTAGTTCCTTCGGTAATGGAAGAAGTTGACCGATTGGGGGAAAAGGCCTTTTTAATCGGCGAGGTTATAAAGGGAGAGGGGGTTATAATTGAGTGAGAGGGTTTTAATCAGCGCCTGTTTACTGGGCATCAACTGCCGATATGATGGGGATACCCGGGGCCCTATCCCTTTACCCGAGTCTTTATGTCCAATTCCAGTATGTCCCGAACAATTAGGTGGTCTTCCCACCCCGAGGCCCAAGGCCTATTTCGAAGGAGGGGATGGTAGAGAGGTGTTAAAAGGCCGAGCGAGGGTGGTTAACCTCAAAGGGGAGGATGTGACTCAGGCTTTTATCAAAGGGGCCAAGGAGGTCCTTGGGCTTTGTAAGCTTCTCGGCCTAAAAAAGGCGATCCTTAAAGATAAAAGCCCTTCCTGTGGGGTGAAAAGGGTTTGGATTGACAAAGAGCTTAGCTTTGGAATGGGGGTTCTTTCGGCCCTTTTAAGTGAAGAAGGGATAGAGGTGATAAGTTCCGAGGACTTTTTAAAATGAGACTTGCCTTAATAAGGTTGAGTTCCTTAGGTGACCTGGTACTTGTGCTTCCTGCTTTTTGGGCTTTAAGGAAAGCCCTGCCTCAAGCACATATAGCTTGGCTTGTTCGTGAGGATTTAAAAGAAGTCCTTGAAGGAACACCTGGGCTTGATGAGATAATACCTGTACACTTGCCATCTTTCACCGATAGATATGCTTCACTTCCAAAAATCCTTAAGGGCATTACTCTCTGGTCTAAGGCCATAAGGGAAATAGGTTTTTCTTACTTTAGAAAGTTTGACCTTGTCATTGATTTCCAAGGGCTTTTTAAAAGTGCCTTTTTTGCTTTTTTTCTGGGGAAGGAGCGTTATGGCTTCCGAAACGGGCGTGAGCTGAGTTTTCTATTTTTGAATAAGGCCATATTCATAAGGGATAAGACTCAACATGCGGTGGATAATTACCTTCAAATAGCGGCCCATTTTAGAGGGATCCCAATAGCGGAATTTCCCCTTTTTATCCCTGAAGAGGCGCGGTCATTTTGTAGGGCCTTTTTTAGGGAGAATGGCGTAAAAGAAGGGGACTTTTTGGTCTATCTTTCTCCTACTGCTCGATGGGAGACCAAACTTTGGTCACAAGAGGGGTTTGCCCAAGTTGGCGATAGGATTATAGAGGATTTTGGGGCAAGGATAATCCTCTCGGGTTTACCCAAGGAATTGGATTACCTGAAAGGAATAAGGGAAAGAATGAAATACAGGGACCGTGTCTTTTTACCCCCTCCCACTTCCATAAAGCAGTTTTTCGCTTTGCTTGAGGCTTCACATATTTTTGTAGGGGTTGACAGCGGAGCCATGCATGTGGCAAGGGCCTTGGAAAAGCCCGTTGTTGTGGTCTTTGGTCCTTCGGATCCAAGGTGGATAGGCCCCTATGGGCAAAAAGGAGGGATCGTAAGGGCAAACGTGGAATGTTCACCTTGTAACAAGAAAAGGTGTGACGACTTAAGCTGTATGAGAGAGATTACGCCTCAAATGGTTCTTAAGGAGTTTGAACATTTACTTTCAGAAAAGAATACCTGACCAATAAGGTTGTCCATCACCCTCCTTAGGAAAGGTCAATGCCCAAGGTCCTCCCTTTTGAATGGTGGTAAGGTAAAGGCTTCGCGGTTCTCTCATATCACTTGAAAATACCAAATGTCTCCCATTTGGAGCCCAAGAGGGGTTCTGATGGTTGCCCTTGTAAGGGGTAAGAAGCCTTAGATCTGAGCCATCTGGCCTTATTATAAAAATCTTAAATTCCCCTTCCCATCTCCCCGAAAAGGCGATCCAGTCTCCTTGAGGAGACCAAGAAGGCTCGGCGTTATAACTTCCAAACTGGGTTAGAGGCTTACTCTTTCGGCTCTCCAAGTCCATTATGTAAAGCTGAGGATTTCCCGTTCGGTCAGATACGAAAACTAGTCTTTTCCCATCAGGCGAAAAAGAAGGCGAAGTCTCCGTATAAGGGGTTTCAGTCAGAGCGGTTAAGGAACCAGCATTTAGATCAAGCAGGAAAAGGTCGAGGAATCCCTTTGTGCCTCTTAAGGATAAAACAACCTTTTTTCCATCGGGAGACCAAGAAGGAGCCGAATTAGGGCCTGGTTTGGAGGAGACCAAATTTAATTTTCCCGTTTCCAATTCAAGCATATAAAGATCAGGGTTCATCCTTTTAAAATTGGTTAATAAGAGCTTTTTCCCGTCGGGTGAAAACCGCGGTGACATGCAAAGCGTTTGTCTCAAAAGGGGCATCTCTCCTGAGCCTTCAGGATAAATCATCCAAAGTTCCCGGTAAGGGTGTATTTGCCTTATAAAGGCGATTCGAGAGCAAAAAATGCCAGACCTTCCGGTTAGGGTTTCAAGGATCTCGTCAACCAGTTTGTAACATATAAGGTTCACCCCCTCTTGGGAAGACCGATAAGTCTTCGCCTTAATTAGGCTCTCTCCTAACGGGTCAAATAGAAAGGAACTTAAAAGGACTTCTTTTCCCGAGGTCTCCACTTTCACTGAAAGCACAAGTTCCACTTCCTTCCGTTTCAAAGTGGCATAATCTATGTTTTGTGGCGTAACACTCCCATTTGAAGGTAAGTCCACCAGTTCAAAAAGATGCGATATCTCAAGGCACCTCTTTAAGACCCGTTCGATTCTTTCTGAAGGTCCTTTGTCCTTGGGATGAATGAAAAAGGCCAACCGATAAAGCCTTTGAGTAGGCGAGTCTATCTCAATGTAAGTGATGCTTTTTCCTGCCTTAAAGGAAAAAAAGATCAAAAAAACCACTAAAAAAAGCTTACGGCCTAAAGACAAGACCCACCTCCAAAGTCTTCTTTTCAGGTGGTGGAGGGTAAGGTTCGGCTCTTCTAAGAGCTTGAAGGGCTGAATTGTCAAATATCCGATTGCCCGAACTCTCTTCAATTTGAGCCCACAACACCCTACCCTCGGGATCAATCTTAACCCTTATAACGGTTTTGAGTCCTTCTGGATTAAAACCCTCAGGAATTACCCAAAAACGCCTAACGTGTTGCTGAAGTTGATGAAAATAAATATCTGAACTCACCTTTTCTCCGGGGGGTTCGTTTGACGTTAGTTCTCCTTTGAACTTTTCTTCGATTCGTTTAATAGCTTCTTGGCGTTTCTTTTCGAGCTCTTCAGACGAAACCTCTGCTTTTTTCACCCTTTCCTCCATCTGCTTTATCTTTTCGCGGTATAATTTCTCCAAATCCATTTTGGTTTCGGTCTTCAGTGCCTTTTCTACCTTTTCTTTGGCCTCTGTTTTTGGCTTTGGGGTTTTTGTTTCCGTTTCTTTTTGAACTTTTACGAGTTTTTCACTTTTGAGTTCCTTGGGCTTTTCCTCCTTTGGTTCAGTTTTAAACGTTTCGCTTGATGTTGGTAAAGGGGGAGACGGAAGGGGTTGTTTTTCTATGAGGCTTACCGAAACCGTTTCTCTTAGCGAAAGGGTTTTATGAAAGGGTTTTAAGACTAAAAATAATCCCAAATGAAGAAAAACCGAAAGGATCAAAGCGATCTTTAATGTATTCAAGTTATTTCTTTTTCCCATATCTCATTTAGAAAAATTTCTGTCAAACGCCGCGCCAGGGGTGTTAAGGTTCTTCCTTTTCTTGTGACAAGATAAAAGGTCCTTTCAATGGGGTCAAGCTCTCTTATCTTCACTTCTCCGAATTCCCTTCCCAGTTCCTTCTTGACCGCTATATTGGAGATGAGCCCAATTCCTAATCCAGCTCGAACCGCTTCTTTCACCGCCGTAGTGGAACCTAAAAGGAGTTTTATCTTAAGGTTACCCAAATTAAGACCACACCTTTTCAATTTCTCCTCAAAGGCCTTACGTGTACCTGAGCCAAGTTCTCTTAAAATCAGGTGTTCTTTGGAAAGTTCCTCAAAACTTATAGTCCTTTCGAAAAGGGGATGTCCTCGATGCACTATTAGGATCACCTTATCCCTAAAAAAGGGCTGAAAAACCAGCCTTTCACTTTCCCTTTTCATCCCCACTAACCCCAGCTCTACCTCATTACGCTCAACTGCACTTATCACCCGGTGGGAGTCGGAGATTTGGACTTTAATTTTGACTTCTGGAGCTTCCGCTAAAAGCCTTGGCAACACCTGGGGTATAAGATATTCCCCTGGAAGGGTGCTGGCATATATTTCAAGTTCCCCGGACAGGTTTTCTCCTTCAACGACCTTTTTGACCTTTTCCTTTAAAAATAAGATCTGACGAGCATATTGATAAAAAAGTTCCCCTTCCCTAGTAAGTATAACCCTTTTCCCCATCCTATCAAAAAGTCTTTTCCCCAAAATCTTTTCCAGCGTCTTTATATGAGCGCTTACCGTAGGTTGGCTCAAAAACAAAGCCTCCGCTGCAAGACTGAAACTTCCGAGTTCAGCTACCTTACAAAAACATTCCAATTGCCGAAATTCCATCTTTAAAGTTAAGTTATTTAAAGTTTTAATAGTTGTAAAGCCGAAAGGACAAAGATGAGACCTAACAAGAAGATGTTGTCCTTACTCGGAATGGGTCATGCCATTACGGATATAAATCAAGGGGCTCTTCCGGTCATATTGACCTTTCTTCCTTATTTAACTCAGCTTAAAGTCGGGGTGGTGATGCTTGTCTTTTAACATCAGTTCTTCGGTTGTTCAGCCCTTATTTGGGGTCATGAGCGATCGTTTCAAAGCCCCTTGGTTTATTCCTTTAGGGTGCTTTCTGGCTGGTTTTGGGATGGCCTCTACAGGGTTCGCAAAGGATTACATGGTGCTTCTTTTTGCCGTTTTGATAAGTGGATTTGGAGTTGCGGCTTATCATCCTGAGGGTTCAAAATTTGCCCGTTTTGCAATCGGATTTGCCATAGGACCAATTTTGGCGGGTTTCTTTTACAAATTGTTTGGGCTTTATGGCACCTTAGGCTTTCTTTTAATCAATGGGGTTATGGCGTTTTTTCTATGGTTCTATCTGCCCTAATAAAAGGGCTTCAACCTTCAAACGTTAATTTGAGAATGGAAGAAAAGAGGGAAATTTCAATTGCGTCTGCAAATTCCCAAAAGGTCCTACTTTGGTTTATGCTTTTTCTTTTCATTATAATAATGCGTTCCTGGACTCATATGGGAATAGTCACGTTTTTGCCTCAGTATTACGTTCGATCCTTCAATTACGGACACACTTATGCCGCCGGAGCCGTTTCTTTATTTCTTTTTGCCGGAGCGGTTGAGACTTTGATGGGGGGCCACTTGGTGATAGGTGGGGGCTTAAAAGGGTCATAGTACTTTACATGTTAACCCTTATACCTTTATGTCTCCTCCTCCATACCTTTGGGGGTCGATCACTTCTTTTGGTGGTGGTTTTTAAGTGGTTTTGCCGTTATCGCCACCTTTTCCGTTACAGTGGTCTTCGGGCAGGAACTCCTACACCACAATATCGGTCTTGCCTCGGGATTAACCTTAGGTTTTGGTATAGGTATGGGAGGCGTAGGGACTACTTTACTGGGTTAGATCGCTGAGCAGTTCGGTCTTAGAACAGCACTTCACACTTTGGTTCTCTTTCCCACAGTAGGGTTTATTTTAAGTCTGTTCTTGCCTCATAGGGCTCAGAGGTTCAAGGAGCCTCAAAGACGGTGGGCTTGACGATCCATGGGGGCCAGAATTATCATAAATTTAGATCGCGGGGTGGAGCAGCCTGGTAGCTCGTCGGGCTCATAACCCGGAGGTCGTGGGTTCAAATCCCACCCCCGCTACCATTTTTAGCTTGAACCGACCCCAGAGTTATGTTGAAATAAAGAAGTGGAGAAGTTTTTGCTCATAACGGCCCCTTTTTATGGAGGGGCTTTTATTGTCTTTTTATTAGGCCTCAAAGAGAGAAAAAGAGAGTATTTACTCTGGGCAGAAAGGGTTTTGTATGTAGGTGTTGCCCTTCACGTGTTTATTTTCCTTCTTTTTTTATTCGGGGGAAAGACCTTTATTCTCTTTGAGCCCAAAAAGACCTCCTGGAATTTGAGCCTTATCTTGGTAGGCCTTTATCTTTTTTTGAAAAGAAGGCTTAAGCTTAAGGGATTTGGGGGTATTATAGCTTTATTCGCATTTATCCTTACAGTTTTGGCCTATTTTCCCGATAGTTTGGACATAGAAGAACTCGCCTTACATCCTGTTTGGTCTTCCTTACATCTTTTTCTCTGTTTTATCGGGATAGGGGGTTTTTCCCTTTCGTTTTCAGCCGGTCTTATTTACCTGTTAGAAGAGGAGAAAATCAAGAACAAGAAGTTGAGCACAAGTAAGCTTCTTCCTTCTCTGGATGCCCTGGATAGGCTCAATCACTATGGGCTCTTTATCGGTTTTTTTTCGTTTACCCCGGGAATTCTCCTTGGAGGACTTTGGGCACTTTCGGTTTTAGGTAGACTCCCCTGGGAGGAGCCAAAGGTCCTGTTAAGCATGTTGAGTTGGCTTTATTACACTTTATTGATATGGGGTAGAATTTCAGGATGGAGGGGAAAAAAAGCGGCTCGTTTATCCTTAATAGGTTTTGGAATCCTTATGGTCTCTTATCTTGGAGTTAATTTCTTTTCAGGAAGTCACTTTTCCCACTTTATCCAAACGGGGTTTCAGTAATGAGGGAGATCGGGCTTTTGGGATTAAATCACAAAAGTGCCCCTCTGGAAATAAGGGAAAAGCTGGCCTTTGTTAACTCGGAGGAGCTTAAAAAGGGGTTAAGTCTTATAAAGAAGGAAAGGATTTTAAAAGAAGTGCTCATCCTTTCAACTTGTAACCGAGTGGAACTTTATGCAGTTTCTCCTCAAATAAGCGATATTTTGCTATTTGGGGTTTTTGAAAAATTAAAGGGAGTTCCTTTGGCAGGTATAGTTCCTTTCTTTTACTTTAAAGTGGGGGAAGAAGCGGTAAGACATCTATTTATTGTGGCCTCCAGCTTAGATTCCATGGTTATCGGTGAGCCTCAGATCCTTGGTCAATTAAAGGAGGCCTACGAGGTAGCCCTCGAGGAAGGTACGGTTGGCTTTTTTCTTCATAGGTTATTTCAGAGGGCTTTTTTCGTCGGAAAAAAGGTAAGAAGAGAAACGGGTATTGGGGATGGTGCCATCTCGGTGAGCTATGTGGCGGTGGAGCTTGCGAGAAAGATCTTTGGAGACTTGGAGAACAAAAGGATTCTCATCGTGGGGGCAGGAGAAATGTGCGAGCTTGCCGCTAGGCATTTTCGCAGCCATGGGGTAAGGGAGATAATTGTCGCAAATAGGACTTGGCAAAGGGGGTTGGAACTGGCCTCCCAAATTGAGGGTATACCCATACCCTTTGAGGAAATCGGGGAAAAGTTCAAAGAGGTCGATATCATATTAACTTCCACCGGGGCTTCTCGGCCTTTGATATTTAAAGAGGATGTAAAAAGGGCGTTGAAATACCGAAAAGGGAACCCCCTTTTTATCATTGATTTAGCAGTCCCGAGGGATGTGGATCCAGAGGTGAACGAGTTGGACGGGGTATTCCTTTACGATTTAGATGATCTTAAGCAAGTGGCCCAGGAGCACGCAAACAATAGGTTAAACCAAGCAGAAAGGGCAAAGGAGTTAGTGGAAGAGGAGGTGGAAAAATTCATAAGGTGGTATAGGAGCTTAGAGATAGTTCCCACCATTAAGGATGTTAGAGAATGGGCAGAGGCTTTAAGGAAAAACGAAATGGAGAGGGTTTTAAGGGGGTTATCCCTTGATGAAAGAGAGAAGCAGAAGGTTGAGCTTTTAAGTAAGCGTTTGATGAACAAGTTCCTTCATCCCCTTGTGGTATTTCTCAAAGCACAAGCAAGAGATGAAGATTCCGTAAGGGAGTATTCGGAGCTAATAAGATGCATTTTTGGTTTAGAAGATCAATAAGTTTATTGGTTCTCCTGGTCTTTCTCGCTTTAACCTTAAAGCCCCCTCAAGCTTTTTCCTTAAGCTTGGAGGAGCAGAAAAGACTTGGGGAAGAGCTTTTTCTGAAACTAAAAAGGGAGGTTCGTTTTGTCGATGATCCTTTAATAAACTTTTATGTGAGGCAAATGGGTCGTAAGATAGTGGAGGTTTCGGGTGATAGGCGATTCGTCTACAGGTTTTACGTAATAGAAGGAAACCAACCCAATGCTTTTACCATTCCTGGGGGCTATGTGTTTGTGAACAAGGCGCTTCTCAACTTGGTGAGTTTCGAAGACGAATTAGCCGGTGTTTTGGCCCATGAGATTTCCCATTCGGTTCTGGACCACGTCTCTCGAATGTTTGATCAGGTAAAGAAGGTCTCTTTAGGAACACTCGCCGCTTTAATAGCCGCCCTTCTTTTAACAAAAGATACTAAGACCCAACAGACCCTTATGATCGGTGCCTCTGCTTTAGGGCAAAGCCTTCTTTTAAAATACAGCCGTGATAATGAATTCGAGGCCGATCAATTGGGCCTTGAGCTTCTTTCAAAAGCTGGGTGGAATCCTTATGGTTTTGTTAGCTTTATGAGGAAGATGGACAGATGGAGTAAAAATATCTCCATTGAATCCCCTACTTATTTGAGCACCCATCCCGCTATAACGGAAAGGATCGCCTACTTGGAATCAAGGTGCGAAAACAAAACCTTAAGAGATTCCCCTTCCTTTAAACGCATAAAATCCCGGCTGAAACTTCTGGAGAGAAGGTCCGAAAGGGAAGAATGCGAGAGGGATCCCTATTTTTATGCTTTAAGTCTGATTCGTAAAGGGGAGAGGGAAAAAGCTCTTCAGATTCTTAATGAGCTCTTAAATGAATCCCCCGATGATTTTCATCTTTTGAGGGAAAAAGCCCTAATCCTTCTGAATTTAAATCGGTTCAAGGAGGGGGAAATGGAGTTTCGGAAGGCCTTAGAGGCTTTCCCGGGGGACAAGGAGCTTCTGGTAGGGATTGTTAACGCTTTGAGTGAAGATGGTAGGATCTTTGAGGCGATAGCTCTTCTTGAGCAATCCGTTGAAAAAGTTCCCGAAGAACCATTTTTGCATAAACTTTTGGGGGAACTTCTTTTTAAGGTGAAAAGAGAGAGTGAAGCCTACGAACATTTTGGGCTTTATTTTCTCGGAGAGGGCGATAAAAAGAGCGCCCTTCGGCATTTCCAAAAGGCCTTAGAACTGAGCGAGGGGGAGACGAAGGAGCGCCTTAGAATAAGGATAAAGGAGCTTCAAACTTCGTAAAGGAGGAAGAGATGAGGGTGAGAAATCCAAATATACAACAGCTTATAGAGAGACAGATAAAAACTACTTTTCTGATAAGAAGGGAAGATCTTAAAAGAGGATGGAGGCCTCCCATTTTGATCTCACGGGAACGTCAAAGTGCAGCTGAGGAAATAGCTGAAAGGCTTTCAGAAAGGCTGGGTTGGCCCCTTTATGACAAAAATATAATCTTGGAGATAGCTAAAGAGATCAAACAGGATCCAAAAAGGGTCGAATTCTTAGATGAACGATATCGGGCAAAGTTTTGGGAATACGTGGAGGTGCTTTCAAGTTCTTCCATAATTCTGCAAGAGGAGTATGTCCTTTACCTTAAGAGGTTTTTGAAGGTCTTGGGTAGAATGGGCAATTGCGTAATAGTTGGAAGAGGGGCCAATTTCGTGATCCCACCTTCCAAGGCCTTGAGGGTCAGGTGTGTGGGAAGTCCCCATGGATGGAAGGAGATTTTAAAAAACCGCTATGAACTTAAAGATGAGGAGATTGAGAAAAGGGTAAAGGAATGGAACGAAGAGCAGAAGAAATTCGTAGAAAAATACTTCGGAGCCGATATAAACGATCCGCATCATTATGACCTTATCCTTAACTTGGATTATTATCCCTTGGAAAGGGCTACAGGAATTGTACTTCAAGCCTACAAAGAGAAGTTCCCCGAGTTCAACATAGTTGGCTAAGACCACAGGTTATAACTTGACCCTGTCGGGATCCGCTTCGGTAAACGGTGATGCCCTTACATCCCAATTCGTAGGCCAAAAGAAAAGCCGAAGCCACCTTTTCTACTGTAGCTTCGGAAGGAAAGTTTATGGTCTTTGAGACTGCATTATCGGTATGCCGTTGGAAGGCGGCCTGGATTTCCACATGTCTTTCAGGTGGGATTTGAAAGGCAGTGAGAAAGAGCCTCTTATACTTTTCATCTACGGGCACTTCAGGAGGTATAAACCCCTTTTGGAAGATCTCCTCTTTTTGGTCGTCCCTTAAAAATCGTTCTTGTTCAAGTATCATCTCAAGGACCGGGTCTATTATCGGAAGCTCCAGGTCTCCTAACATCCTCTTCTTATAAGATAAGGCGAAAAGAGGTTCAATGCCCGAAGAACAATTGGCGATAAGGCTTATGGTTCCCGTTGGAGCAATGGTGGTCAAAGTGGCGTTTCTTTGGGGTTTTTCTCCCCTTTGGGCGTAAATGCTTAAAGGAAAGTTGGGAAAGGGACCTTTTTCTTTGGCAAGGGATTGGGAAGCCCTTTTTGCCTCTTGGCTTATGAAGCTCATAAGTTCTTGAGCGAGTTTTACCGCTTGATCCGAATCATAAGGGATGCCCAAGAGGATCAACATATGAGAAAAACCCATGACTCCAAGGCCTATTTTACGGTTTGTCTTGCAAATCCTTTCAATAGTCTTAAAGGGATAACGATTAACCTCCACCACATCGTCAAGGAACCTGACCGTCAAATGAACCACCTCCCGGAGTTTATCCCAATCGATTTCAAACCCTTTAGCTCCTTTTTTCAAGATCTTCACCAAGTTTATGGAACCCAAATTGCAAGCCTCATTGGGCAAAAGTGGTTGTTCGCCACAGGGGTTTGTGGCTTCGATTTGGCCAAGCGAAGGAGTGGGGTTATGACGATTTATGGTGTCAAGAAAGAGAGCTCCTGGTTCTCCATTTTCCCAAGCGCATTGAACCATAATTTCAAAAAGTTCTTTGGCCCAAACTTTGGCAACTGTTTTTTTGGTCCTGGGGTTAATAAGGGAGAAGGATTCGCCTTTTTTTAAAGCCTTCATAAAATCATCGTTTATTCCTACGGATAAATTAAAGGTCTGAAATTCAAAGGGATCCCTTTTTGCGGTTATGAACTCTCGGATATCAGGATGATCGACCCTTAGGACCCCCATATTTGCTCCCCGCCTGGTTCCCCCTTGTTTAATCACCTCGGTGGCCATGTTGAAGACCCGCATGAAGGACACGGGGCCACTGGCCACCCCATGGGTTGAGGCCACCTTGTCGCCTCTAGGTCTTAAGCGACTGAATGAAAAACCGGTCCCACCCCCTGACTGATGAATTAGGGCAGTCCGTTTTAAAGTGGTGAATATGGAGGGAAGAGAATCATCCACGGGAAGCACAAAACAAGCCGCCAACTGACCAAGCCTTCTTCCGGCGTTCATAAGGGTGGGAGAGTTGGGTAGAAAGGTCAAGCTACACATAAGTTCAAAAAATTTCTCGGCCCATTCTTCACTTCTTTCACTTTCGGCCTTTGCTACATGTTTTGCTACCCTCCAAAACATCCCTTCGGGAGTTTCTATGGGGTTACCCGAAGGGTCCTTCATGAGATACCTTGCCTCAAGTACTTTTTTTGCCGCTTCACTTAACGTGAGCAAAAGAAATCTCCTCTTTTCTCTTTACTAGTCTCCTATACCAAAGAAACCACGGCGTATCTATAAAACCAATTAGGTTTTTGGAAACGATCTGCCCTAATATGAGCGAGCCTATGGGAAAAACACCCCAAAAGGCAAAGGTGACAAAAAGAACGCTATCAAGGGTCAAGTTTATAAGGTCACTTCCGAGGCTCCTTAACCAAGCTTTCTGGGGGTATTTCTTCTTAAGCCAGGAGAACACTTTTGCATCTATTAATTCACATATCAAAAAGGCAGCCCAAGAAGAAGCAGTTATCCTCACCCCTTGGGAGAATATCCTTTGCCATTGCGCTTCAAACTCAAAAAAGGGAGCGGCAGGTAAACTCTTAACTAGAAAAATCAAAATCACCAATCCCACTTGCGTCAAAAAGGCTAAAATAATCGCCCTTTGAGCAGCTTTGAGTCCATATGTTTCATTTATCATGTCAAGCACTTGAGCTGTGAAGGGGTAAATAAAGACGGCTGAAGGAGCATAAAGGGTGTAAAAATAAAGGGGGAAAGTAGCGATCCTTGTAGCCATAATCTGAGAGGCCACCAAGTACAAGCAATAAAAGGAAGTCAAGGCCACAAGCCCAAATTCGCGCCATCTATTCAATATAAAGGCACTAAGAAGTGTGACCAAGGTCATCCCCAAGGCCCAAAAAATCCAAACCATCCTCTTTCTCCTTAAAGACTCGATCTGTTATAGTATATTTTAAAAGAAGTTAAAAATGGAAACAGAAAAGCTTATTGAAGCCTTTTTGGAACATTTGGTTTTTGAGAAAGGAAGGTCCGAGAATACGGTGAAAAACTACCGAGAAGACCTGGAGGATTTTTTCTCTTTTCTTAAGGGGAGAGAGGGGATAAAAAATCCAGCAGAAGTAACTCACCTTGAAGTAAGGGTTTTTTTAGGTGAGCTTTTGAAGAAGGGGCTTAAAAAGAATTCCATTGCTAGGAAGCTTTCCACTTTGAGAACTTTTTTCAAATGGTTAAAGAGGGAGGGTCTCATAAAGGTTAATCCAGCGCGATTACTCTCAAGTCCCAAATACCAACGTCAACTGCCTCGGTTTTTAACCGAGGAAGAAACATTTAAGCTCGTGGAATCTCCCGAAAAGGAGGACTCTTTAAGCTTGAGAGATAGGGCCATTCTCGAACTTCTTTATTCGAGTGGTTTAAGGATAGGGGAATTGGTCAATTTAAAAACTGCAGACGTTGACCTTTCCCGGGGTATCGTAAGGGTTATGGGAAAGGGTAGGAAAGAGAGGATCGTTCCTTTGGGAAATGTAGCTAAAGAGGCTTTATTAAAGTACCTTCGGGTCAGGGAGCTTTTCGGTCCTAAGACCGATCACCTTTTTCTCAACCGGTTTGGGAATCCTTTGAGCTCAAGGGGTTTTCAAAAAAAGATAAAGCAGTACGCCTTGAAAGCCAACCTTTTGAAACCCGTTACCCCTCATCTTTTGAGGCACACATTTGCTACCCACCTTTTAGATCGGGGGGCTGATCTTCGATCAATCCAGGAACTTCTCGGACACCGAAAGCTTTCCACTACCCAGCGATATACCCATGTTACATTAAGCCGTTTAATGGAGGTGTACGATGCTACTCATCCAAGGGCCAAAAAGCCCTGTTAAAGGCACCACTATCCTTTGTGTGAGGCATAAAGGGGCGGTAGTGATGGCGGGTGATGGGCAGGTCACCTTAGGGGAGACTGTTATTAAACACCGGGCCCGGAAGGTGAGGAGGCTTTATAATGAGAAGGTCTTGGCCGGTTTTGCTGGTTCAACAGCTGATGCCTTCACTTTGTTCGAAAGATTTGAGAGGAAACTTGAGCAATACAATGGGAACCTGCTTCGGGCGGCAGTTGAACTGGCCAAGGATTGGAGGACTGACAAGATCCTGAGGCGCCTTGAGGCGCTTTTACTGGTGGCCGATAAGGAGCGTTCTCTCATCATCTCGGGAACCGGAGATGTGGTGGAACCGGATGATGGGATAGTGGGGATAGGCTCCGGAGGACCTTATGCCGAAGCTGCCGCTCGGGCTCTTATAAAACACTCCCAACTTTCGGCCAGGGAGATAGCCCAGGAGGCCTTGAAGATCGCCGCTTCACTTTGCATTTATACCAATGAAGAGATAATAGTGGAGGAGTTATGAAGGAGGAATTTTTCACCCCGCGAGAGATCGTAAGGGAACTTGACAAATACATCATAGGCCAAGATGAAGCCAAGAGAGCAGTTGCCATTGCCTTGAGGAATAGATGGAGGAGGCAACAGGTTCCAAAGGAATTAAGGGACGAGATAGCCCCTAAGAACATCCTGATGATCGGCCCCACGGGAGTGGGGAAGACGGAGATATCTCGGAGACTGGCCAAGTTAGCTCAAGCCCCCTTCATAAAAGTTGAGGCCTCCCGGTTTACCGAAGTGGGGTATGTGGGAAGGGACGTGGAGTCCATCATAAGGGACCTTACCGAGGTTGCCGTTAAGATGGTAAGGGAAGAAGAGGAGGTTAAAGTAAAGGAAAAGGCCAGGGAATTGGCCGAGGAGAGGATACTTGAGTTATTGCTTCCCTCTTCCGGATACGCTCAAGGTTCACAGGTTATGGATTCTAGGGCAAGAACCCGAGAAAGGCTCAGGGAGATGCTCAGGCAGGGTTATTTAGATGAGCGGGAGGTGGAGATAGAGGTAGAGGAAAAGCTTTTGCCCATGGTGGAGATCTTTGCTCCGGCGGGTTTTGAGGAAATAGAACAACTGAGGGAGATGCTTTCGAATCTTTTCCCCAAAAAGGCGCGTCCAAAAAGGTTTAAAGTCAAAGAGGCTTTGGAGATCCTTACCTATCAGGAAGCTCAGAAGCTCATTGATATGAACGCCGTTATAAAAAAGGCCATTGAGAGGGTGGAACAATCAGGTATTGTCTTTATCGATGAAATCGACAAGATCGCCAGTCGCGATCACGTTCATGGTCCCGACGTATCTCGGGAAGGGGTTCAAAGGGACCTTCTGCCCATAGTGGAAGGGACAACTGTTACCACCAAATATGGGGTGGTGAGGACCGATCACATCCTCTTTATCGCCGCAGGGGCCTTTCATATCTCCAAGCCTTCCGATCTGATTCCTGAACTCCAAGGGCGTTTCCCCATAAGGGTCGAACTCAAATCTCTCGGAAAAGAGGAGTTTATCAGGATCCTCAAGGAGCCCGAAAACGCTCTTACCAAGCAATATGTAGCTCTTTTGGCAACAGAAGGAGTTGAGCTGAGCTTTACCAATGAAGCCATAGAGACCATTGCCGAAATCGCCGCTACTGTTAATCAGAGGACCGAGGACATAGGGGCTAGAAGGCTTTATACCGTGATGGAGAAGCTTCTGGAGGACATCTTATTCGATGCTCCCGAGATGAAGGGTGAAAAGGTCGTGATAGATGGTAAGTATGTGAGAGAAAAACTTGAGCAATTTCTCAAGGACGAAGACCTTTCGAGGTATATCCTATGATAGAGAAGGAGCTTTTTCAAGAGGCTCAAATTTTAATCGAAGCCCTTCCTTACATTCGCCGTTTTTACGGTAAGACCATGGTTATAAAGTACGGAGGGGGGGCAATGGCCAAAGGGCCTGAGGAAAGGGCTTTAGCCGAGGATATAGTTCTTATGTGGTATGTGGGCATTAAACCCATTTTGGTTCACGGGGGTGGGCCTCAGATAGGGGATTTTCTCGAGAGGCTTGGAAAGAAATCCAACTTCATCGGAGGGATGAGGGTGACCGACGAGGAAACCATGGAAGTGGTGGAGATGGTTCTGGGCAAAATAAATAAGGATCTGGTTTACCTAATCAACCGTTATGGTGGAAAGGCGGTCGGTTTAAGCGGAAAGGACGCTCACCTTCTTAAGGCGAAAAAGATGGTCCATGAGGAGTTTGACTTAGGGCTTGTGGGAGAGGTTGAGGAAGTGAATGTGGAGCTTTTGGAGGCGCTTCAAAAAGAGGGGTTTATTCCCGTTATAGCTCCCATAGGTGTTGGAGAAGATGGGACGCCTTACAACATAAATGCCGATATAGTCGCGGGAAGAGTGGCTGGGGCCTTAAGGGCCGAAAAGCTAATTCTTCTTACCGATGTTCCTGGGATAAGTGACGAGAATGGGAATTTAATTCAAAGCCTTAAAAGTGAAAAGGCCAAAGAGCTCATCAAAAGGGGCATAATCCATGGGGGAATGATCCCCAAGGTGAGATGTTGTCTTGAGGCTCTAAACTTAGGGGTTTCAAAAGCTCATATAATAGATGGCACCATACCCCATGCGCTTCTTCTTGAAGTTTTCACCGATAAGGGCATCGGAACGGAGATCCTAAAATGAATCCCTTTAACGAAGAGAAATACCTTATGAACACTTACAAACGTTATCCTATAAAGGTCGTAAGGGCGAAGGGTACAAGGATTTGGGATCAGGATGGTAAGGAGTACCTTGATTTTTTAAGCGGCATAGCGGTTTTGAACCTAGGACATTGTCATCCAAAAATAGTTAAGGCCGTAAAGGATCAGGCAGAAAGTTTCTTTCATGTCTCAAACCTCTTTTACGTTGAACCTCAAATTGAACTGGCGAAAAGAATCTGTGAAAACTCCTTTCGAGGTAAGGTCTTCTTTTGTAACTCAGGGGCTGAAGCCAATGAGGCAGCTATTAAATTGGCAAGGAAATGGGCAAAGCAAAACCGAGGATTTCATTCTTATAAGATCATAACCTTTTACGGGTCATTTCATGGAAGGACTCTGGCCACCCTTACTGCAACCGCCCAAGAAAAATTCCATCACGGTTTTGATCCACTTATGCCGGGCTTTAAATACTGTCCTTATAACGATTTGGAGGTCCTTTCAAAAGCCATAGATGAGGAGACCTGTGCGGTGATGCTTGAGGTAATACAGGGAGAAGGAGGGGTGATAGTTCCTTCCGATGGATACCTTAAGGAGGTGAGAAGGATCTGTGACGAAAAGGGAATTCTTCTGATCCTAGATGAGGTTCAAACCGGAATGGGTCGGACGGGTAAATTATTCGGTTATCAAAATTGGGGCTTTGAACCCGATATTATGACCTTGGCTAAGGCCTTAGGAGGAGGGTTACCCTTAGGAGCTATGGTGGCTAAGGAGGAAATAGCCTCGGTTTTTTCCCCTGGAGATCATGCCTCTACCTTTGGAGGGAATCCATTAAGTTGCAGAGCCGGCTGTGTGGTTTTCAATGAGTTGCTCGAAGGTGGCGTTCTTGAAAACTGTAAAAGACGGAGCGATTACCTTTTTGAACATTTAAAGGAAATAGCTAAAAGGAATTCCAAGATAAAGGAGATAAGGGGTAAAGGCCTTATGATCGGAATTGAACTCGAAGGGCCTTGGGCAGAGAGAATTGTTCATGATTGTTTGGAGAGGGGGCTGATTTTGAATGCTCCCAACCAGCGGGTCTTAAGGCTTCTGCCTCCCTTGATAATCGACCAAAGTGATTGTGATATGTTTCTCGAGATTTTTGAGGGGGTCCTTTTAGGGATTTAATCTAGTGGAAGTTTCCTCAGTAGTTCCCTAAGTTCTTTTTTAAAAGAAGCTTTAATCTCTTCCATTACCCTATTCCATCTGGGATGAACCCTTGGGTTAGGGATTATGGCGGAGCCTCGGATTCCCTTCTTTTCAAATTCTTGGAGCAATTCCTCTTTGAGGATCTCTATTTCCACCTCCTGTTTTTTGCGGTGTCTCTCAAAAAGCTCTTCGATCCTTCCGAATCCCTCCTTCCCAAAAAGTACCTCTAAACCAGTTCGATAACGATCCGAAAGTGTCTCAAAGGAAAGGTTCTCCACGATGAGGTTTAACAACTCCTCCATCCCCACTTCATCAAATTTTTTCGCTTCCTCTTTTAGATTATCCCAATCCCTTTGATCCCCTTGGAAATAGGGGAAGAATAATCTTTTGGCTTTTTCTTTTGTTTCTTCTTTACGGAAGCGTTCCCGGTCTTCCTGCGTTATCTCGCTCTGTTTGAGCTTTTCCATAACAATTTCCCAGGTGCTTTTTATCTCAGCCATTTTTCCCTCCTTTCAAAATGTGGTACTTCCTAAAGCCTTTTCACCCTCGTTCCCAGAAAGGTCAATTGCCGAAACCCCGTAAACCCAACAGCCCCTTTCCGGTTTGTCATAAAAAAAGGTCTCGCTGGTCACATCTTTGGTTATCTTTTCCAATTTACCTCCGCATCTACCACGATAAATATGATACCCTTTTATAGGCTCACTTACTACCGGAAACCACCTTAAAAGAACGCTTTCTTTTTCCCTTAAAATCACAAAACCCAAAGGAGGAGGGGGAGGAGAATCGTCTTGAGGCATAAGACAAATTTCCCGAGAGCTCTTTCCCTCTATAAACACCTTCCCACTTTCCTTAAAGCTTCTTATTACGTAACAATAGGTCTTTCCGTTTTCCAAGTTTTCGTCAATTAAGCTTTCCTCCTTCACATAAAAAGAAGGATCCGAAGAAAAAGGAAAAGGGCAGATGCGCCGATAAATAGCGTATCCAGAGGCTTCATTCACTTTCTCCCATTTAAGGACCACTTTCCTGTCTTTTTCTATTCCCTTTAAATCGGAAGGAGGCGGTGGAGGATTATTCCATAAAAGGCTTAATTCCTCACTTCCCTTCCCCTCATAACCCCATCGGTTAACACCTTTAATCTGAAAGATGTAGATTTCTCCTTCTTTAAGGTTTGAAAGGACGAACTGGTAAATTTCCCTTACTTCTTCATACCTTAAAAAACCAAGCTCCGCAAAATCCCCGGGACATCGGGGGCATCCTCTTCTCCAAAAGACCTTGAACCCAAAAAGGTCCTTTTTGACCTTTGGGGCTTTCCATTCAAGAAACGGTATCCCTTCCCTTACCTTAAGCTCGGCTTCTTTCGGTGGATCCGGTAAAAGAACATCCGGCGGAAGCGGAGCTTTTTTAACCCCACAACCCAAAAGGAAGATCAAAAGGAAGATTAAGTTTCGCAAATTCCAAGCTCCCTCTTGGCTCCTTCGATGGCCTCTTTTACCCTTTCAGGCGATGTTCCGCCTTTAAGGTTCCTTCTCTTTACTGCGTGAAGAGGATCAAGAAACTGAAAGACGTCTTCTCCAATTAATGGGGAAAACTCCTTAAGCTCTTCAAACTTAAGCTCCAAAAGTTCCTTTCCCTTTTCTTCACAATAAAGCACTATACGCCCACACAAGCGATGAGCTTCCCGGAAAGGAAGTCCTTTTTGGACTAGATAATCGGCAAGTTCAGTAGCCAAAAGAAACCCCCTTTCAAGGGCTTTTTTTAAATTTAACTCTTTGAGTCTCAGACCTTCTATTAAAGGGGTAAAGACCTGGAGGGAACTTTCCACGGTCTTTAAGGCGTCAAAAAGTACTTCCTTATCCTCCTGAAGGTCCCGGTTGTAACTGAGAGGTAAACCCTTTAAGGTGGTACTCAAAGCGCAGAAATCCCCCAATACCCTTCCCACCTTTCCCCTTATAAGCTCCAAAACATCGGGGTTCTTTTTCTGAGGCATGAGGCTCGAACCCGTACAGAAGGATTCGGGAAGTTCTACGAAGTCAAACTCCTCACTTGACCACAAGATCAAATCTTCAGCCATATGGCTTAAATGGATCATCAAAATCACCGCCCAACTGAGGTATTCCAAAACGAAATCCCGGTCCGAAACGGCATCAATAGAATTGTCGCTCATTTGGGAAAACCCAAGCTCTTTCATTAGAAATTCCCGATCCAAAGGATAAGGCGTTCCACCTAAAGCCGAACTTCCCAAAGGAAGTACGTCGACTCGATCAAGACATCCCCGAAGTCTATCTCTGTCGCGTTTAAGCATCTCATAATAAGCCATAAGCCAATGGGAGATGAGGACTGGTTGCCCTTTCCTCAAATGGGTATAACCAGGGATTAGTACCCCAAGCCATTCTTCGGCCTTAAGAACAATGGATTTCATCAGTTCTTTAAGAAGTTCGAGTTCTCGAAGGATTCTTTTTTTCAAATAAAGCCTTAAATCGCCCACCACCTGTTCATTGCGACTCCTCCCCGTATGAAGTTTCCCTCCCAATTCCTCCCCTATCTTTTCTCTCAGAAGGCTCTCAACAAGCATGTGTACGTCTTCAAAGCTTGGGTCAAGCTTGATTTTTCCCTCTTTCCATTCCAAAAGGATCTCTTCAAGCCCCCTTAAAATCTCTCGTGCTTCTTCCTCTTTAAGAACGCCCGCTCTAAAGAGGGCTTTGGCATAAGCCTTACTTGCTTGGATCTCTTCCTCAAAAAGCTCAATGTCAAAGGACAAGGAGCTTGTGAATTTCTCAACGATCCTCTGGGTTTTTTCCTTAAACCTTCCCCCCCAAGCCTTTTCCATCATTTTGACCTCGATCCAAAGATAAGGGTCCCAATCCTTAAAATAGTTGCCCCCTCTTCTATGGCCACTTTAAAATCATTGGACATCCCCATAGAAAGCTCTGCAAGTGGGAAACCTTCCCTGTTCAACTCCTCTTTGAGTTCCCTTAATTTTCGAAAAAAGGGCCTCGAATCTTCTGGGTTTTTGGAGAGAGGCGGAATGGTCATCAATCCTATAAGTTCCAAATTAGGAAATTCCAAAACCCTCTCCGAAAGCTCTTTTACTTTATCGGGATAAATTCCTCCTTTAGTAGCTTCACCAGCTATATTTACCTGGATCATGACTTTTACTTTTTTATCCTGCCTTTCCGCTGTCTTCTGGAGCTCCTGAGCGAGTTTTAAACTATCTAAGGAATGAATCACCTCAAAAAGCCCAACTGCGTATTTCGCCTTATTGGTCTGAAGCCTCCCTATCATATGCCAACTCACTCGAGGGCCTATAAGTTCATACTTCCTTTGAGCTTCCTGCACGTAATTTTCACCTATGATCTTAATCCCCGCCTCTATAGCTTCAAGGATCCTTACAGGCGGTACACTTTTTGTTGCTGCAAGAAGCTTTATCTCTTCCGGATTCCTCCCACTTTTTAAGGCAGTTTCCTGTATTTGGGCAATTACCTCTTTAACCCTTTCCTTTAAGTTCATTTACCAACCATAGCTATAAAGAACCCAGCTGCCATCAAGGTCCCTATAACCCCTGCCACATTGGGCCCCATGGCATGCATTATGAGGTAATTTCTTGGGTTCTCCTCAAGGGCAAGTTTTTGGCTCACTCTTGCAGCCATAGGGACTGCTGAAACGCCGGCACTTCCGATCAAGGGATTTATCTTTTCCTTCAAAAATAAATTCATCAATTTAGCAAAAAGAACCCCTCCTGCTGTACTGAAGATAAACGCCACAAGCCCAAGTCCATAAATCATAAGGGTATGAGGCCTTAAGAAATTATCAGCTGACATGGTGGCTCCCACCGAAATGCCCAAAAATATGGTTACTATGTTCATTAACTCGTTTTGAGCAGCATCAGAAAGCCTCTTAACAACTCCCGACTCCCTGAATAAATTTCCTAACATAAACATAACCATTAATGGAGCCGAAGCTGGAAGCAAAAGACACGAAATTAACATCATAACTATAGGGAAAAGTATTCTTTCGGCCTTTGAAACAGGCCTCAATTGCTTCATTATTATTTGCCTTTCTTTCTTTGTAGTCAAAAGCTTCATAATGGGGGGTTGGATTATGGGGACAAGCGACATATAGGAATAAGCCGAAATCGCCGTAGCTCCTAAAAGATGAGGAGCTAAATGAACAGTCGTATAAATAGTGGTAGGTCCGTCCGCCCCCCCGATTATCCCTATGGAACAAGCCTCAGGAAGAGTGAAACCCAAAAGAACAGCCATAAAAAAGGCCACATAAACTCCCAATTGGGCAGCAGCTCCAAGCAGTAACGTTTTAGGATTTGCAATAACTGGTCCGAAATCGGTCATCGCCCCAAGGCCCAAAAAGATCAAACATGGTATAACCTCCCATTCGAGGCCGTAATGGTAAAAGATATAAAGAAGGCCTTTTGGTTCTTGGCTCATTAAGGGAGCTAAAGGCAAATTAACCGCCAAAATCCCGAAACCTATCGGCAAAAGCAAAAGAGGTTCGTATTCCTTCTTAATGGCTAAAAAAATATAAGCGAAGGCGATCCCCCACATGATTAAATGCTTCACTTCAAGATGCCATATCCCTGTTTGAACGAGTATTTTCCCAAGGGTCCCTTCCATTTTTCTCCTCCCTAACGTCTTTTCTTTTGCAAAGAATTACCCACAAAGCCCATCAAATAAACGATTACGGCCATCACCCCCAAGGTGAGTATTACCCCGGGAAAACCAATCACAAATATCTTAAGGGCCTCCTCCCACATGTTAAACCCCCTGTTATTATGTAGAACTTCATTTTAATTCTACTTGAAAAGCTTAAACAAGAGGGAGTCACGCCCCCTCTTGTTTAAGGATCTTTCTTAAATCTTCTATTAAAGGTTAATATTGGAGTACTTACGCCATGGGCGAGCTACTTGTTTGTTCTGGAGAACTTCTAGGGCGATGCAGATATAACGCCGTGTATCCCTTGGCATAATCACATCATCCACGTATCCTCTTTCGGCTGCTTGATAAGGATGTTCAAACTTAATTCGGTATTCTTCGATTAACTGGCGGGCCTTTTCCTTTGGATCAGGAGCCGATTGGATCTCCTTGGCGAAGATAACGCTTGCCGCTGTTTCGGCTCCTACTATGTTAATTTTCGCCGTAGGCCAAGCAAAAACCAGATCGGCACCTATGGATTTGTCAAGCATTGCATAATGAGCTCCAGCATAGGATTTTCCAACGATTATGCTTATTAGTGGAACAGTAGCATCAGCCCAGGCATAAAGGCATTTGGCTCCATGCCTTAAAATTCCCTTCCATTCCTGGTGTGATCCAATCCAAAAACCGGGGCAATCCTGGAAGGTGACAACCGGGATATTGAATAGATCGCAGAATCTAACGAACCTGGCGAGCTTATCTGAAGCATCCACGTCAAGTCCCCCTGACAACCACATGGGGTTATTGGCCACTATTCCTGCCACATATCCGTTGAATCGCGCAAAGCCAACAATAAGATTCCTTGCAAAATAGGGCATTATCTCAAGAAAAGTTCCTTGGTCAACCACCTTTTCTATGATTTGATGCATATCATAGGGGGTCCTCAACATGGGATCAGGCAGGATATCATCAAGTTCCGGTATCTGACGGTTAGGATCATCACCCGTCTCAATCCTTGGGGGGTTTTCCCGGTTGTTGGAGGGGAGATAGCTCAACAACCTTTTACAAAGCTCAATGCACTCCACATCATCCTCTCCTACCAGGTGCGTTTGTCCTGCCTTTATAGCATGGGCCTCCCATCCAGCAAGCTTCTCAAGCGTGATGTCCTCCCCGGTTTGGGTCTTAACAAAAGCAGGTCCCGCTATTCCCATGAAGCCCGTCTTTCTGCTTTGGATAAGGAAATCCGTCATTATGGGATGATAGGCTTGTCCCCCAAGACAAGGCCCAAGCAAAAGGGATATCTGAGGCACTATTCCGGAGGCCAATATCTGAGCCCTAAAAAGCCACCCATAAGCCTCAAGCGTATCCATTCCCTCTTGAAGCCTCGCTCCCCCTGAGTCATTTATACCAATAAAAGGCCATCCCTTCTCCTTAGCGAACTCAAGGGCCCAAACGAACTTTTTGCCATGATATTCACCAAAAGTACCAGCCATAGCCGTATAATCCTCCGAAGCTACTACTACCCACCTTCCATTCACCTTTCCATACCCTGTAACCACCCCTTCTGCAGGTACAAACCTTTTATCCATCCCAAACTCAGTGGTTCGATGTCTCACAAACATACCCACTTCTACAAAGGTTCCTGGATCAAGCAAAAGGTCAATCCTCTCACGGGCGGTCAACTTTCCCCTTTCCTTCTGCTTCTTTATCTCCTCAGGACCACCCATGGCCAAAACCCTTTCTCGACGTTGACGGTAATCTTCATAAACCCTATCCCATTTGCCCATTTTTCCCTCCTTTGAGGTTTATTCCTAAGGATTTGTTAAAGATCTCACAAATTCTCCCGGATGTCAAGCATCCAAGAGGAAGAACGTGAGAAAGGAATTTAAGGGGATAATTTGAGAATTGAAGGGATGGGATTAAAATAAGGCAATGATAAATTAATCGAAAGAAACTTGAAGTCTTTAAATTTGGGTTTTATGTATTTGAGGCTTGACATTTTTAAAAATGTCATTATTTTTTTTGCAAATAATTTTAATAAAAATCTATTAAGGAGGTGAATTATGGCTAAATCATTAACAGAAATGGCAGTAGAAATAGCAGCTGCTCAGGCTTCTCACGCGAAGATGTCTCCTGAAGAAATAGACAAATTTCTGGAAGTTACCTTTCAAAGACTTAAGGAGATGAAAGATAATGAAGAGGGGAAGATAGAAAAAGTTCCTTCTGAAGCGAAACTTTCGTTTGACCCTTTTAAGAGTGTTCAGAGGAATAAAGTTGTATGCCTTGAATGTGGTCAAGAATTTCGACAGTTGACCAATGCTCACCTTAAGAGTCATGGTTTAACGGCAAAAGAGTATCGAAAGAAATGGGGATTACCCGCTCGATATCCCCTTGTCGCAAAGGCACTTGTTGCAAAGAGAAGAAAGTTAGCAAAAGAAAGAGGCCTTGGTGAGAGACTGAAAAAGGCTAGGGAAGAAAAAAGAGCTTCTAAATAACTAAGAGTAATTCTGATTTTATGGTTTTTAAAAACTTGAGTGACGGAAGTAGGGGAGCGAGTATGTTCTTCTAAGGAGTAGGGGAGCGGGGGTTGAGCTTTTAAGTGTTTTTTCGAACATCGGGGGAGGGGAATTTTATACGTTTTTAACTGTGGAATCCTAAGGGTTTAATTCTAAATAGAAGGCGAACTCTGGGATGGAGGATAAGCAAGTAGGGGTTAATGTGAGTCTGTTTTCGAGGCATGTTCCAATCCCAAGTTTCCCTCGGTTTAGTTGACAGGAAATTGTTCTTGCGTTTATCTTCAAGGAGAAGAAGGGATGCTCAAGGCTTTAATTATCGAGAGAAGCCTTCTTGTACGTAAATCATTGATGGAGATCTTGAAAGAGTTAAAAATAAACTTTGAAACCTTTGAGGACGTACATAAGGCTCTTCAGTATCTCTTAAACCATGAGGTGCAGCTCATAATAGGTGAGTTTCGAGTCCTTAAGGGAGTCGATGTGTCTTTTTTAAAAGGAGTTCCCGTTATCTATACAGTTGGTCTATTTGAGGAGGCTCCTCGGGGGGGTTACTTTGGACAACATCATCTATAAACCTTTTCGGAGGGAGGAAGTGGTGGATAAGATAAAAAGGGTCCTTGGAAAGGAGGGAGAAGAGGAGGTAATAGAATTAACCGAGGTGGTGGAGGAAGAAGCGCCTATAGGAGTTCCTTCTCAAGAGGAGCTTAAGAGGGTAAGGGAGCTGATTGAAGAAAGTGCCAAGGCCTTAGAGGAAGTTAAGAGGCCCTTCAAAGAAGAGGGAGTAGAGATTCGGGAGGAAGAAGCCATCACGGATCAGGAGCTTGGTGATGCTTTGAGGAAGATCCTTAAGGCTTTTGCCCGAGAGCTTTCTAAAAGTTTAGCCGAGGAGATAAAATGCGCTCTTAAAGAAGCGGAGAGAAAAGATGGAGCTTCCTAAGGCTTATGAACCGAAGGATGTGGAAGAAAAATGGTACAGGTTCTGGCTTGAAAGGGGATTTTTCGGTGCTGACCCAAGTTCGGGTAAAAGGCCTTTTTGTATAGTCATCCCTCCTCCGAATGTGACCGGTTTCCTTCACATGGGTCATGCCTTGAATAATACCCTTCAGGACATCCTCATAAGGTGGAGAAGGATGCAAGGGTATGAAACGCTCTGGTTGCCTGGCACCGATCATGCCGGTATTGCCACTCAGCATATGGTTGAAAAGGAACTGGCCAAGGAGAACCTAACCAGGGAAGAGATGGGGAGGGAGGAGTTTTTAAAAAGGGTCTGGCAGTGGAAGGAAAAATACGGAAGGGTGATCATTGAACAGCTCAAAAGGCTTGGAGCTTCTTGTGACTGGGAGAGAGAACGTTTCACCATGGATGAAGGTTTAAAGGAAGCGGTGAAAGAGGTCTTTGTAAGGCTTTATGAGGAGGGGTTGATTTACCGGGGGAATTACATAATCAACTGGTGTCCCCGTTGTAAGACCGCCCTTTCTGACCTCGAGGTGGAAAGAAAGGAAGAGGAAGGGAGGCTTTATTATCTCCGGTATCCTTTGGAAGGAGGGGGGGAGATCGTTGTGGCTACTACCAGGCCCGAGACCATGCTTGGGGATACGGCGGTGGCGGTTAATCCGGAGGATGAAAGGTATAAAGATCTTATAGGAAGATGGGTTATTCTTCCGGTTTTGGGAAGGAGAATCCCAATTATTGTCGATTCCTATGTGGATCCGAAGTTTGGTACCGGTGCCCTTAAAATCACCCCGGCTCATGACCTCAATGACTTTGAGATAGCTAAAAGGCATGGTCTTCCCTTCGTTAAGGTGATGGATGAAAGGGGGATCATGACCGAGGGGGCTGGTCCCTATAAGGGGCTTGATCGGTTTGAGTGCAGGCGCAGGATTCTTGAGGACTTTAGAAAGGATGGGACCCTTATAAAGGAGGAGCCATATACTATTGTTCTTGGGCGCTGTTACCGGTGTCAGACGATAGTTGAGCCCTATCTTTCGGTTCAATGGTTTGTCAAGACCAAACCGCTGGCTAAGCCTGCCATTTTGGCCGTAAAGGAGAAAAGGACCAGAATTATTCCCGAACAATGGGAGAAGGTTTATTTCGAGTGGATGGACTCCATAAGGGATTGGTGTATATCGAGACAGATATGGTGGGGGCATAGGATTCCTGCTTGGCATTGTGAAGATTGTGGAGGAATAACGGTAGACCGGGGATTCCCCCAGAGGTGTAAGAGTTGTGGTTCAAGCAACCTAAAACAAGATCCGGATGTTCTTGACACTTGGTTCAGTTCGGCCCTATGGCCATTTGCCACATTGGGTTGGCCTCAAAAAACGAAAGAACTCGAGGTATTCTATCCGACCTCGGTTCTAGTGACCGGGTTTGATATTTTGTTCTTCTGGGTCGCCAGGATGATGATGATGGGTCTCCATTTTATGGGGGATGTACCCTTTCGGGATGTTTATGTCCATGCCTTGGTGAGGGATATGGAAGGCCAGAAGATGAGTAAGACCCGTGGTAATGTCATTGATCCTCTTGAAATGATAGGCAAATACGGAGCCGATTCCTTGAGGTTTGCCCTGGCGATCCTTGCTGCTCAGGGAAGGGATATAAAGCTTTCCGAAGAGAGAATAGAAAGCGCCAGGACCTTCTGTAATAAACTTTGGAATGCCGCAAGGTTCTGCCTTTTAAATCTCGATGAGGGAGTGAAAGGCGATATCCCTGAAAGGCTTACGTTTCCCGATAAATGGATTCTTCTTAAGCTTAACGATACCATAAAAGAAGTCACTCAAGCTCTGGAGGAGTATCGGTTTAACGATGCGGCTTTGGCTATTTATCATTTCACCTGGCATAACTTCTGCGATTGGTACATCGAGCTTTCAAAGGTCCAGCTTTCCCAGAGGGACGATCCTCAATTGTGCCAGAATACTCAAAAGGTGCTCTTGTTTGTGCTTGAGCGAATTTTAAAGCTCCTTCATCCCTTTATGCCCTTCATAACTGAGGAGATATGGCAGAAGATCCCCCATGAAGGGGAGAGCATAATGGTCTCAGCTTGGCCAGAAGAGCTTGATTTGGACGAGGGCTTGGAGACCCGAAACCGCATGGAGAGGCTTATGGGGGTTATAACAGCTATAAGGAACATAAGGGGAGAAATGGGAGTTCCGCCCTCAAAGAGGATCAGGGCGATTTTGAGGAGTGAAGATCATCAAATTCTCAAGGAACTTCAAGGGGAAGCAGACTACATAAAAAATCTTGCCCTTCTCCGAGAGCTTGATCTCTGGGAAGGGGGAGAGGCTCCAAAGGCCTCAAGTACCGCTATAACTTATGGGGTGGAAATTTATATACCACTTTCAGAGCTTGTCCCTGAGCCGGAGAAGGAACTTCAAAGGCTAAAAAAGGAGCTAAAGAAGGTGGAGGAAGATATTGCCTTTTTGAGTAGAAAACTCCAAGACCCCTCCTTCCTCCAAAGAGCACCAAAGGAAGTGGTTCAGAAGGAGAAAGAGAAACTTGAGGAACGCTTGAACGTGAAGGAGAAGCTTCAGATGCGCCTTAATGCGGTGGAAGGGTTTCTTTTGTCGGGATAATTTTTAGAGAATGAATTTACACGGAAAGATCAATGAAATCCTTAAAGACTATTTGCCAGAAAGGCTTAGTTTCAGGGAGAGGCTTTTTTTAATCGATAAAATTCAAGAGAAAATAAAAGAGGAAGAAGAATCCCTTGAAAAAAAAGAAGAGGAATTTGATCGATTCCTTTTTCAAATTTCCCAAGCCGATCTTTATGAACTTAAAAAACTTCACTATTTTCTCACCCGTTTTGCCATAAAGGTATTCGAAGAGACAGGTTCGGTTAAGGACGTTCACCTCATATGTAGCGAGGGAAGGGATTTCATTGTAAAAAGGGTTATAGAAATGGCCAATTTAGAGCTTGGTCCTTTTCCTCCCTTTGTTTGGGTTGCCTTGGGAAGTGCCGGAAGGAAGGAGGAAACCCTCTCTACCGATCAGGATTATCTTTTGATTTATGAGGATGGAGCGGATGATAGGATCTTTAAAGAAATGGCCCAAAAGGTGGTGGATTCACTGGAGGAGGTGGGCATAAGGAAATGTAAGGGTGGGGTCATGCCGACCAATGAAAAATGGCGATCCCCCCTCACTGAGTGGAAAGAGCGCATTGAAAAAACGATCAAAACGGGCAAAAAAGGTCCCCTTTCCTCGCTCGATCTTATGATCCTTATGGATTCGCGTTTTCTAACCGGCGATACTACCCTGTGGGAGGGCTTCCGAAGGATGATGCCGCGACTTGTTGAGAACAAAGCCTTAGTGAGGGAGATGCTCGAAAGCATAATCTTCATCCCGCTTCCCCTTGGCTTGTTCGGAAAGTTCATATTGGAAAAAGATGGCCCCTATAAAGGTAAACTTAACCTTAAAACAGGAGGGTGGGCTCCTTTAGTGGTTCTAATAAGGCTTATGGCAAGCCTTTATGGGATTGAAGAGACTAGCACTTTAAAGCGGATTGAGGCTTTAAAGGATAAAGATGTGTTAAGTCCTGAGCTTTCAAAGGATTTGATAGAGGCCTTTCACATTCTAATAGGCATGAGGATATCCTTTCAAAAGGAATTGATCCTCAGAGGGGAAGAGGATGTGAACTTCATTGACCCTTCTCTTCTTGACACTCAAGACCAGAAAAGATTGCGATTTGCCTTAAGGAAAATCGAGGAGCTTCAGAAGCATGCGAACGAAATCTTTTTTGGAGGGGGGTATGGATGAAGGTTTATGAGATAATGAATAAGGATGTGATCACTTGTAAGGCTACCGAGAAGATATCGGTGATCCTTTATAAACTTAAAACCTTTAACGTGGCAGGGATGCCTGTAGTGGATAAAGGAAGAGTCGAAGGCATCATAACTAGGACCGATATAATCGATTACTTAACAATGGGACTTGAAGTGACCGAAATAGATAAGGAGGAGATCATCAGAAAATACAATACCCCGGTTGAGAAAATAATGAAACGAGAAGTAGTAACAATTTTACCCTCGGCTACTGTGGAAGAAGCAGCAAGGCTTATGATAGAACATAACATCAACATGCTCCCGGTGGTTCAAGAGGGAAAGCTTGTAGGGATCTTGACCCGAGGTGATATAATAAAAGCTCTAGCTTCTCAGGAGGAATAATGAAGATAACGATTGGACAAGTGGAATACGTTGCGAAACTGGCAAGGCTCAAACTTACCCAAGAAGAAAAGGAACTTTTCACCCAACAACTTAATAAGGTGCTTGAATATATGGAAAAGTTAAACGAGCTTGACACTTCGGGCATTGAGCCCATCTTCTATGTGGTCCCGCATAAAAATGCCTTCAGGGAAGATAAAGTTACTAACTATAATCAAAGGGAAGAGCTTCTTAAAAATGCTCCGAAGACCAAAGAGGGATTTTTCAAGGTACCGAGGGTCATATGAAGGAGATCTTGGAACTTGCAATTGAGGATTTAAAAAAGGCTTACCTCAGGTTTGATCTTGATCCAGTGGAAGTCACCGAGGTTTTTCTTAAGTGGATAAAAAAGATTGATTCCAAGATAGGGGCCTTTTTGACCGTTGATGAGGAAGGGGCCATTGAACAAGCCAAAGCCTCCAAAAGGCGTCTTGAGAACAATGATCCCGGACTTCTTCTAGGGGTTCCTTTGGCCATAAAGGACAATATATGCACTCGAGGTCTTCTCACCACTTGTGCCTCAAAGATCCTTTATAATTTCGTCCCCCCCTATGATGCCACCGTGATAGAAAAGCTCAAAGCTCAAGGGGCGATAATTCTAGGCAAGACCAATATGGATGAGTTCGCCATGGGCTCATCCACCGAGAATTCCGCCTTAAAGATAACTCGTAATCCTTGGAATCTCGAAAGGGTTCCTGGCGGTTCAAGTGGTGGTTCAGCCGCCGCCTTGGCTTCAAGGCAATGTATTGGAGCATTGGGTTCTGATACTGGGGGTTCTATAAGGCAACCTGCTTCCTTCTGTGGAGTGGTTGGCCTTAAGCCGACCTATGGAAGGGTGAGCCGGTTTGGGCTTGTGGCCTTTGCCTCGAGTTTGGATCAGATAGGGCCAATGGCTAAAACCGTTAAAGACTGTGCGTTGATCCTTGAGGTTATAGCCGGGCATGATCCCACGGATTCCACCTCTTTGCCCATTCCTTTTGAGGAATTCACCAGATACCTCGATCAAACTCCCTCGGGGCTTCGGGTGGGGATTCCTAAGGAGTATTTTATCCCAGGTCTTGATGAGGAGATAAGACAAAACCTCGAGGAGGCCTTGGAAGTTTTTGAGGATTTGGGGCTTGAGCTCAAAGAGGTTTCCCTTCCCCACACGGAATATGCGGTTGCTACCTATTACATCGTCTGCACCTCGGAGGCGAGTTCTAATTTGGCGCGCTACGATGGGGTGAGGTATGGTTTGAGGGAGGAAAAGGGCGAACTGTTTGAAATGTACTTAGAGACCAGGTCCAAGGGGTTCGGTCCTGAGGTTAAGCGGAGGATAATGCTTGGTACTTTTTCACTCTCAGCGGGTTATTATGATGCCTATTACAAAAAGGCCTCTCAGGTAAGAACTTTAATAAAAAAGGACTTTGAGGAGGCCTTCAGGGTGTGTGATCTCATCATCACCCCCACCTCCCCTACGGCTGCTTTCAAAATAGGCGAAAAGATAGATGATCCCTTACAGATGTACCTTTCCGATATCTTTACAATTCCAGCCAATTTGGCCGGACTTCCGG